>ENA-OPSF01001542-OPSF01001542.1-human-gut-metagenome-genome-assembly--contig:-NODE-1542-length-17175-cov-6.854381_pt1 | contig 17175 bp, 18 predicted proteins | sample MGYA00241452_ERZ501896 | MGnify/ENA primary metagenome ERZ501896 (study PRJEB25962, sample SAMEA2042111) | human gut metagenome | biome: human gut; feature: human-associated habitat; material: faeces... | reverse complement strand
GCGGCTGCCGCAGCCGGAACACACAGCGCAAGAGCAAGAATAGAAGTGATAATAGGTTTCATCTGTTGACAGGTTGGAATTTCAGTGCAAAATTACTGTCCGCCAAAAGGCGCCGAAATACCCAAAATCTGTTAAAGGAGTGCCTGAGACATCCCCAAAAATAGTGAGAGGTTGCCTTTTGTGGCATATTTGTGCTGCAATATGTCGGTTTTGTTAAAAATTTTTTGGATATTTAAAACTATTTGCTATCTTTGAGGCGATTCAGCAACATTCATTAACCATCTACCACTTCTTTATGCGAATACACTACCTCAGATCTATTATTGCAGGTTGCATCGCACTTACGGCATCGGGGGCTTTCGCCCAGCAGCAGCTCCCCTATTCGTGCGCACTGAACACACAGGCACTGTTCGACACATGGTCGGTCTACGATGTCGACCAGAACACCGACGACGAACACGCTACATGGTTCCTCGGCGAGCCGGACTACGGCGGCAAAGCCGCCTGCTCGTGGGGATACGCCTCATATAAGGAGGTCAACAACTGGCTCGTTTCGCCCGGTCTCAAATTCGACGTAGCCGAAGAGGGAGACATCACCCTCAAGTTCGACTACTATACGACCTATCCCTACACCGACAAGGTCAACATCTACCTCAGCAAGGCGCCCGACCCGTCGGCCGAGCACACCCTGCTGAAGGCAGCCGAATACAAAGGCTGCTACTACACTGCCGGCAAAGAGACAATCGAGCTTCCGGCCATAACCGAAGCCGGAACCTATTACATCTCGTTCCAGCATACCAGCGACGGACGTCAGGGCATGATCTTCATCAAGAACGTGAAAGTCACCCCCATAGACGAGGGGACCCTCAAGGGCACGGCCAAAAGCGGCTCCACCCCTCTGGAGGGCCTGACCGTAACCGCCACCGGCCCGCAGACCTACACCGCCACAACCGGCGCCGACGGCAGTTTCTCGTTCGGCAAGATAGCAGCCGGAAACTACTCGGTCACATGGGAGAAATTCGGCTACGAAAGCCCCGCCACCCCCGTGAAAGCCAACGTAACCGCAGGCTCGACCGTCGACCTGACGCTTGAAGTGGCCGCCATGGAGCGCCGCACCGTGAAAGGACGCGTCACCGACAACAAAGGTAATGCCCTGCCCGACGCTCTGGTGACCCTCAAGGGATATACCGGTTTTTCGGCCACCACCGATGCCTCGGGAAACTACTCGATCAGCGGCGTATATCTCAACAAAGGTGCCAAGGCCGACGCGCCCTACACCATGACTATCACCAAGAACAACTTCACCGACTACATCGCCGCAGTCAACGTAAAAGCTTCGGGCGCCACAACCGACTTCGGAACCACGAAGCTCACCTACAATGCCCTCGCGCCATTCAGCGTCACCTCGACCGACGGAAAAATCAATTGGGAAGCGCCCGTCGACGCACGCCTGAAAATCTACGACAACGGTCATGCCGCCGAAGACCCGATAGGCTACGACGCGGCCAACAACGTAGCCGTTATCGGCGTTGTCTGCCGCGACAAATACAGTCTCTACGGCGTTGACTTCTACCGCAAGACAACCGATTATTCGGCCGACCTTCCCGAGCTCGTCAATATATGGATTATCGGCCTCGACGCCGACGGCGAGCCCAACGGCGAGATCATCTACCGCAAAGACAATGTCAAGTCGCTCCTTAACGGCTGGACATCGGTAAAATTCGACAAGCCTGTCGTCTCGGACAACGGCTTCGTTGTCGCCCTCAACACCAACGGGTACCTCTCGCTCGGCCGCGACGACAACCCCGAGCCTGTCGAGCCGCGCACTCAGGTGTTCTCGAACAGCTATGTCGCCGGCTACCGCTATTTCGACGACCTCGGATGGCCCGGCGCGCTGATGCTTCGCCCCCTGCTCGAGCGCAAAGAGGACGCCGCCTTCACCCCCGACCGCAAATATAACGTCTACCGCGTCAAGAACGGCGACACCGCAGGCCGCACTTCAGTAGCCTCGGGTGTGACCGCCCTGACAGCCACCGACAGCCAGTGGAACAGCCTCGGCCGCGGAAGCTACAGCTATGCCGTCGAGACCGTCTATCCCGTCGACAACCTGACATCCGAGCCTACAGTCAGCGCCGAACAGCATATCGCCCAGTTCGCCAGTGTGACGGTCGACCTGACAGCCGACTCCGACAATGCCGACGTAGCCGACGCCACCGTAACGCTCAAATCGGCCGAAAACAGCTACACCGCCAAAGCCGTCGACGGCAAAGCCACGTTCGCCAACGTCTGGAAAGACGAATACACCCTCAGCGCCGTCCGTGAGGGATTCGAAGCCGCTCCTGCCGAAATCTCGGCCAACGACGACAACCGCGACGAATATACCTTCACCGTAGCCATGAAGCAGAAACTGCTGCCTCCGGTCAACATCGACGCCCAGTGCTCACACCTCGGCGTGAAGGTGTCGTGGGACATCTTCCGCGACTTCAGCGACAGCTTCGAGGGCGACGACTATGCCGACTTCGAGATCAACGCCCCCGGCGCCCTCGGATGGAGCTACATCGACGGCGACGGACTGACGACCTACGGCTTCGGCGGTCTGACATTCCCCGGAATGAAAAGCCCGATGGCGGCAGTCGTAATGAACGGTCAGGAAACCGAACCTACCCCGACTTCAATCATCACCGCCCACCGCGGCGACCGCTCCATGGCATTCTTCGCCGCTGCTCCTATATTCCACGACGGCGGCACCCAGCTCAACTGGAGCGACGACTACATGATTTCGCCGCGCCTGAGCTTCCACAAAGATTTCACCGTCAGCCTCTGGGCCATGTCGTATGAATCGGTCGAAGGACGCCTCGAACAGATACGCCTCGGCTACACCAAAGGGGAAGCCGACGACCTCGACTCCTACACCTGGGACGAACTTCAGGAAGTTCCCGAACGCTCCTGGACACAATATACCTGGACAATCCCCGCCGAAGCACGCTACGTAGCCCTGAACAGCAAATCGAACGACGTCTTCATGCTTCTCGTCGACGAGTTCGCCATGGGCACCGGCATCACCGACTCGGGTCTCGCGCCGTCGGCTGGAAAATTCAACGGCTACAGCCTCTCGATCGACGGCGGTGAGCCCGTTCTGACCAAAGAGAACTCGATGCTCGTCACAACGCTGCCCAACGGCGTCCACACCGCATCGGTCAGGAAACTCTATAACGGCGGTGAATCGCCCGCAATCGAAGTCACCTTCGACAAGCAGACCGGCATCGCATCGGTCGGTGCCGACAGCAATGTCAGCATCTCTCTCGACGGCCGCACACTGCTCATCAGCGGCGACTTCGCCAACGCCGAAGTCTACGACACCGCCGGCAAGCGCGTAGTTTCCGGCATCAACGCCCCGGCAACCGACCTCAGCCGCCTCGCCGCAGGCGTCTACATCGTCCGCGCCGGCATGGCAACGAGCAAAATCGTCCTACGATAAGAAACCTTTGAAACCGTAAATAGGCGCGCCCGACGGCGCGCCTATTTGTTTGGTCTCAAACTAATGACTGGGAACTTAATTATCGCAAATTTGTTTTTGATTATAAAATATCATATCTTTGCAATCTAAATGATATCATATATGGATATAGCCCTCGAAAAAAAAGCCCATGTGTTCAGGCTTCCGGTTTATCTGCTTGACAAGCTTAAGGAGCTCGCCAAAAGAGATCGCCGCAGCCTCAACAATTATGTTGAGGTTCTGCTGCTTGATGCAGTTTACCATGAACCTAACGAAGAAACCGTCGCAGCTATCAACGAAGCGAAAGCAGGCAACCTTAAAGGCCCGATCGACACCTCAAGCGTCGAAGCCATGCTCAAGTCGATGAATCTATGAAAGAGCTTCGCTACACGCGCCAGTTCAAGAAAGATCTGAAAAGATTTCTAAACCAGCCCAGAAAGCTTGAAGAGCTGAACAATGTCCTCAATATGCTTCGGAATGAAATTCCCCTGCCTGAAAAATATCGGAAACACACATTGACAGGAGAATATTCAGGCTGCTTTGAATGTCATATCGAAGGTGATTTTCTTCTGATATGGTTCGACGAAAAGAACAATGTCTATGCTCTGTCGAGGCTGGGCTCACATTCAGAACTATTCAAAGGCTGAGATTTTATCGCAGGATCGGCCAGGGGTAGCGGCGCAGGCGCCGTTCGAGCTCGGCCTCGCGGCCACCGCTGAGGCGGTCGACACGGGCGTGGAAGGCGGCGTCGTGGCCTGGGCCCGATAGGTGGGCAAGCTCGTGCCAGACAATGAGGTCACGCAGCTCCTGTGTCAGAAACACAATGATATGTGAGAGGCTTATCGTGGCGCTACGGCGCTCGCAGGTTCCGAGAACCTTTGTGCCCGAGCCTATCTTCCAGCGGTTCACTGTGAGGCCTGCTTCGGCGGCGAGCGCGCGGGCGCGCGGCAGAAGAAGCGGCGCGGCATAGCGGCGCGACAATACCGTCAGCGCCGACGACACTGCCTGCGAGCGTTCGGGCTCGTCAAGATCAGCGCCGATAAAGACTTTTGCTTCGACAATATCGCCTGCGGGCCTGCCCTGCACAAAGCTGTCGCGGCCTGAACGGCCGTTGTCGAAAAATCTGATGGTGATTCCCGGCAGTTCGAGAACCGAACCGGCTTCGAAGGAGAGCGTGCGGCGCCGTTCGAGCATCCGTGGAGCCAGTTCGTCGATGACTTCGGCAATACGAGCCGGGGATGCGCCCGCCGGACAGGTTATCCATGGTTCCCCTTTTGTCCAGCGTCCCGTGAAATTGCGCGCCGTGGCGCTGAAACGCAGATTGACATGGCCGAGCAGAGGATGGGAAATGCCGCGTTTTATCATCTGACGCCCCAGAGCAGTTTGTCGCGTAGATTGCGGGCGAATGTGTGGTCAGCGCTGAAGAGAATCCGGGTCGTGAAAGGCGCGCGGTCGACAACGAGGCGCGCATCGAGCGGAAGGCTAACCGAGCGGCCGTCGAGACTCAGGCGGTAGCGCGGAACGCGGGCGTCGACGGCGATGTCGAGCCGCGACGAGTCGGGAATCACGACGGGGCGCATCGTCAGCGAATGGGGAGCCACGGGCGAAAGAGCCCAGCAATGGGCGTTGGGGCTCAGGATAGGGCCGCCGACCGACAGGTTATAGGCCGTCGAGCCTGTAGGAGTGGCTATGATGAGGCCGTCGCCACGGTAGGTTGCCAGCTGGTCGCCGTCGAGCAGGGTGTCGACCGTTATCATCGAGGCATTGTCGTCGCGGACGATGGCTACCTCATTGAGAGCGTAAGGGAAATCAAGGATGCGCGAAGTGTCGTCGACGCACGCCCCACCGACAGTCACTCTCAGCAGTGTTCGCTCCTGAACCACAAGGCGCCCCCCGGCGATGTCGCCTATTATCCGGCCGGCGTCTTCGATTCCGACATTGCTGAGGAATCCGAGGTTTCCGCTGTTCAGTCCGAGAATAGGGGTCGGCATCGAGCCGATCCAGCGCGCCGTGCGCAGGAATGTGCCGTCGCCGCCGATGCTGACAGCCAGCTCGGGCGCAGCGGCGCCGAGACCGACAATGGCGGGAGGCAGATTCTCGGGACCGAGAGCCAGGGCATAGCGGTTCTGCATAGCTATGGCGGGACGTCCGAGAGCTTCCCAAAGACCGGCTATGAAGTCGAGAGTGGCCCGGCGACGCGCAGGGTCCTGACGCCGTTTGCCGTTTATGGCTATTAGTTTCATACGTTCAGAAAATGGATTAGCTCGTTGACACGGCGGCGCACCTCATCGGTGGCGGCGTCGGAAGAGGCCTCGGCCGAGGGCTGGCCGTCGATGACTCGGAAACCGTAGCGCTCGAGAGAACGGGCCACGGCCGCCGGATCGCGGCGGCTGACGCGCAGATCGACAGTGACAGTGTCGTCAAGCGGATCGTGAGAGCCGACAACGGGCGCCGTCAGATTGAGGTTGAGCAGATGACAGTCGCAGTCTTCGACAGCTCTGGCAATAGCTCCGGCGCTGTAGTTCGCTCTGCGACAAGCAACAGTGAGCCGACTCGACTCTTCGACGGGCGGAAAGAGGCGGGCAAGAATGGCCTGAGGCTGAAGATTAGTGTCGTTTGGTGTCACCGGCGCTTGATTTTGGGGGGAATTTTGCGTAATTTTGCCGTCGAGAAGCGGCGTTTCTGATTACAAAGTTAGTAATTTTCTCTAAATGAATCTACAATCACAACGCCTGCCGGCAAAAAATTACTCATACGATGACAAATTTTAGTGTTAATATCAACAAAGTCGCCACTCTCCGCAACGCCCGGGGAGAAAACCGGCCCGATGTCGAGCAGTTCGCCTGCGACGTCGAACGCCTCGGAGCCGACGGAGTGACAGTCCATCCGCGTCCCGACGAGCGCCACATACGCTACGACGACGTCTACCGTCTGCGCCCTCTGGTGAAGACCGAATTCAACATCGAGGGCTATCCCTGCGAGCGCTTCCTCGACCTTGTTCTAAAGGTAAAGCCCGAGCAGGTCACCCTTGTTCCCGACGCCCCCGACGCCATAACCTCGAACGCCGGCTGGGACATAGCGGCGAATTTCGAATTTCTGACAACTATAGTGGAGCGCCTGCGCGAGGCGGGAATACGCACGAGCATCTTCGTCGACCCCGATCCGGCCCAGATTCGCCTTGCAGCCAAGGTTCAGGCCGACCGCGTGGAGCTTTACACGAAGCCCTACGCCGACAACTACCCCACCGATCCGGCAGGCGCCGTCGCTCCCTATATCGAGGCGTCGCGCGCGGCCCACTCCGCAGGACTCGGCGTCAACGCCGGCCACGATCTCAGCCTCGAGAACCTGCGCTACTTCCGCGAACAGGTTCCCTATCTCGACGAGGTGTCGATAGGCCACGCGCTGATATGCGACGCCCTCTATATGGGCATCGCCGAAGCCATCAAAGCCTACAAAGCCTGCCTGAAAGGCTGACAAACAAGATTCAACAACCATCCAACACCCCTTTCCGACAATGTCAATTCTCCTTCAGGCCGCCACGGCCGCCACTCCGGTTGTCAAAGAGCTATCCGTCTGGGATCTGTGCGTCAAGGGCGGACTTATAATGATTCCGCTGGCACTTCTGTCGCTTATCTGCATCTATGTTTTCGTGGAGCGCTGGATCGTTATCCGCCGCGCCGCCGCAGGGGACGACACCTTCATGAGCCGGATAAAAGACTATATCCACGAGGGCGAAATCGAGAGCGCCCTGCTCGTGTGCAACAACGCCAACTCGCCCTACGGGCGCCTCATTGCCAAAGGCATCAGCCGCATCGGCCGCCCGATGAACGACGTGCTCGTAGCCATCGAGAACACCGGCAACATAGAGATAGCGCGCCTCGAAAAAGGCCTTCCCTGGCTCGCCACCACAGCCGCCGGAGCACCCATGCTCGGATTCCTCGGCACCGTTATCGGCATGGTCGAGGCCTTCTTCAATCTGGCGTCGGCCGGAACCTCGGCCAACATCGACGTTCTCGCCGGCGGCATCTACGAGGCTCTGGTGACGACAGTGGCCGGTCTCGTAGTGGGCATCATAGCCCTGTTCGCCTACAACTATCTGGTTGCCTGCATCAACCGCGTCATGAACAACCTCGAGAGCAAGACCATGGAGTTCATGGATCTTCTCAACGAGCCTGTCGCATAAGCCTATGTCGCTCAAGCGTCAACATTCAATGATGGCAGCTTTCTCGATGGCGTCGATGACCGACGTTATCTTTCTGCTGCTGATATTCTTCATGGTGACCTCGACGTTCATCTTCCCGACGGCCCTCGAAGTCAATCTGCCGCAAAGCAGCGAGCAGACGGCCCTGAAGCCGTCGAAGCGCGTCTATCTCGACAGCGAGGGGCGCATCTTCGTGTCGGCGGCCGGCGACAGAGAGCCACAGGAGATCGCCGACCTCGACCGCCTGCTGACTTTTCTTCAGCTTGCAGCCGAGAATCCCGACGAAGACTATATCGCCGTCTATGCCGACGAGGATGTCACCTACGGACGCCTCGTTGAGGTTCTCGACCTCGGCGCACGCAATAACCTGAAGATGGTTCTCGCCACCAAGCCCGCTCCGGCCACGGCCCAGCCTGATTATGAAAAATAACCGACGACACCGGGCCATAGCCGCAGCTGCCACACTGCTGTTCCACGCGCTGCTGATAGCGGCGCTGGTAGCCGGTGTGCTGCGCTACAGCTCAGAGCATGATCAGCCCGAATGGCCGCCGGCCGACTCGTCGGAGATTCTCTTCGGCGGCGAGTTTGTCATGGTCGGCGATCAGGGCGCCGCTGAAGCCGAAGCGGCTGCCGAAACAGCTGATGTTTCTGATGTTTCTGATGTAACGGATGTGACTGATGTGGCAGCTCCCTCCGGCGACATTAAAGTCCCTAAGGCCCTTAAGGTTCCGAAAGACCCTAAAGCTGAGAAAGCCGAGGCCGAAAAGGCCGAAAAGGCTGAGAAAGCCGAGGCTATCAAAGACCGCGTCAGCTTCGGCAAAGGGAAAGGCAAAGCGGGCCAGCCCGACGGCAACTCGGCCGACGGCGCCGTCAGCGGCATCGCTGCATCGGGTCTGGGCAACCGCAAGGCGGTCAGCCTCCCCTCTCCCGAAAAGGGGCCGATGGGAAAGATCGTCGTGAAGATCACTGTCGACCGCAACGGAAACGTCACCTCGGCGGCTTATCTGAGCGGGGTCGCTCCGGCCAATGCTTCGGCTTCGGCGCGACGCAGCTGTGTTGAGGCCGCCCGCCGCTCGCGCTTCAGCGCCGACCCCGACGCCCCCGCCTCTCAAACCGGAACAATAACATACACCTACAAATAACTACAACTCCAATGTCTCTGATAAAATGCGACGACTGCGGCAGCGACATCTCCGACAGCTCGCTGTTCTGCCCCCACTGCGGCCGCCCTACCCATCTCAATAAAGCCTATCCGCACCCCGGAGAGGTTCCCGAAGCTTATACGAAATTGGCCGAGGCCGTCGGGAGTAAGAAAGATGTATCTGATGCTTCTGATGTATCTGATGCGACGGATGTGGACGAGGACGGCGCCGAACGCGCACGCCGCCGCAACGAGCGGCTGAAAGTCGCCCTCTTTCTCGCCGTCTTCGTTGTCATTCTTGGCCTTGTTCTGTGGGTTTACTTCTTCATGCCCCGTCCCGAGCAGGAAGATGAGCTCCTGGAAGCTACCGAAGAAATCACCATAGTCGAAGATTCCGCCTCGGCAGCCACGCCTGACACTGCTCCCGCCGCTCCCGTTGTTCCGGCGGCTGCCAAACCGGCTGCCATTGCTCCGAAAGCGACTCAGGCTGCGGCTCCCGCTCCTAAGGCCGAACGCGCAGCGGGAGAGATCACAATGAAATCGCTTCAGGAACAGGCCGCCCATCCCGCCGAGGCGCCGGCTGCCGAATCGCCAGCTTCACCGGCCGAGTCGACGGTTCCATAACCTGCCGATACTGACAACTCAATCTCTCACCTCAACTATAAGACACACTCTTCCAGATATGGCAAAACACAACAGATACTGCGTGATAATGAGCGGCGGCATAGGCAGCCGGTTCTGGCCCTACAGCCGCACGGCACGTCCCAAACAGTTTCTCGACTTTTTCGGCAGCGGCCGCTCACTACTGCAGATGACCTTCGACAGAATGCTGCCGCTGGTCGAAAGCCCCGAACGGATTATCGTTGTCACCAACGACATCTACGGTTCTCTGGTAGCCGAGCAGCTCCCCGAACTTCCGGCCGCAAACATTCTGACCGAGCCGACGCGCCGTAACACGGCTCCCGCCGTAGCGCTGGCCGCCTACCATATCCTCGCCGTCGATCCCGAAGCCTCTATGGTAGTTGTGCCGAGCGACAACCTCATTACGGGCGAAGCCGTCTTCAACACGACAATTCTCAACGGCTTCGGTTTTGTCGAGAACAGTAACGCACTGCTGACAGTCGGTCTCACCGCAACACGCCCCGAGACGCGCTACGGCTATATCCAGGTCGGCGCCGAGGCCACAAGCGGCATCGCGCGCGTGAAGACCTTCACCGAGAAACCCGACGCCGCAATGGCCGAAGTGTTTATCGACTCGGGCGAATTCTACTGGAACAGCGGCATATTCCTCTGGAAAGCATCGTCGATCGTGGCCGCCCTGCGCGAACACGCCCCGGAACTCGCCGCCGTCTTCGACAGCGGCATACGTCTTTTCGGCACTCCCGACGAAGATGCCTTCATAAGCCGCGCATTTCCGTCGTGCCCGTCGATAGCGATAGACTTCGCCGTGCTCGAACATGCCTCGAACGCATACGTCGCCATGGCCAATTTCGGCTGGAGCGACCTCGGCACGTGGGGTTCTCTCTACGACAACTCTCCGAAAAACCGCGAGCGCAATGTCACTCAGGAATGTAACGTGCTCGCCTACAACTCGTCGGGCAACATCTTCGCCGTCAAGAGCCGCGACAAGCTCGTGGTTGTGTCGGGCCTCGACGACTATATCGTGGCCGACACCGACAATGTGCTTCTAATCTATCCCCGAGCCGAAGAGCAGGACATACGCCGCCTCGTCGACGATGCCCGTCAGGCTTTCGGCGACAAATATCTATGACCCTTCAATGACATCCGAAGAAATAACCTCACTGAAAGAACGCATCCTCGCCGGAGGCGCCATCACCGACGGCGAAGCCTACGCTCTGGCCGAGGCTCCCGACGCCGAAGCTCTATACGACGCCGCTGAAGAACTGACGCGGAAAACCGTCTCGCGCCGGTTCGACTCATGCTCGATCGCCAACGTGCGGTCGGGCCTCTGCCCCGAAGACTGTAAATGGTGTGCCCAGTCGCGGCGCGCAAACACAGGCATCGACACCTACCCGCTACTCGACGAAGCAACCTGCCTCGAACACGCCCGCGCTGCCGACCGCGCCGGCATAGGCCGATTCTCGCTCGTGGCAAGCGGCCGGCGAGTGCAGGGCGCCGCGCTCGACGCCATCTGCTCGACGTTCCGCGCCATCGGTGCCGAATGCCGCACGGGCCTCTGCGCGTCGCTCGGGCTGCTCGGCTCCGACGAACTGCGGTGCCTGCGTGAAGCGGGAGTGACCCGCTACCACTGCAATCTCGAGGCGGGGCCATCGTTCTTCAGGACAGTCTGCTCGACCCACACTACCGACGACAAGCTCGCCACGCTTCGCGCGGCCCGCGACCTCGGCTTCGAGGTCTGCTCCGGCGGCATCATAGGCATGGGCGAGACTATGGCCCAGCGTGTCGAACTGGCGCTGACTCTCCGAGAGGTGAAGCCGCTGTCGATTCCTATAAACCTGCTCCACCCCATCCCCGGTACACCGCTCGAAAACGCCGCTCCGCTGAGCGAGGAAGAGATTCTGAGAACAGTGGCAGTGTTCCGCTTCGTCCATCCGGGCGTTCAGCTACGTTTCGCCGGAGGGCGCGCACTAATGAGCGAGCACACCCAGCTGCGCGCCATGCGCATCGCCGTCAACGGCGCCATAGTCGGCGATCTGCTGACAACCATAGGGTCGACCGTCGAAGCCGACCGCAAACGAATAGCCGAGGCCGGATATGAATTCTGACATCCGCTATAAAGGACATCTTCAGCTCGCCGGAATTGGCCCCGAAGGACAGCGGCGGCTCGAAAAGGCGTCGGTTCTCGTTATCGGTGCCGGCGGACTCGCCTCGGCGGCTCTGGAATATCTCGCAGCCGCCGGAACGGGGCGCATAGGCATCGTCGACCCCGACATCGTCGAGCTGTCGAACCTCCAGCGCCAGATTCTCTATACCGACGCCGACACAGGTCTCCCCAAAGCCGTCTGTGCCAGCCGCCGCATCGCCTCGCTTAACCCCTCGGTGGAGACCATTGTCTTCGAGAGCCGCTTCGACGATTCGACCTCAGGCGCGATACTCGCCGCCGCGCCCTGGGATGTAGCTCTCGACTGCACCGACTCCTACACGTCGAAACTCACCGTGGCCCGCGCCATGGCCCGCGCTCGTCTGCCCTACGTCTACGGCGCCGTCGGCCGCTTCGGCGGACAGGTCATGACGGTTCTGCCCGGGCATGCCTGCTACGGCTGTCTCTACGGCGACGGCCTGCCGGGCGACAACGCCGAAGGCTCATGTGCCGGAGCCGGAATCTTCAGCGGCGTCGTCGGACTGACGGCAATGGTTCAGGCCTGCGAGGCCATGAAAATAGCCGGAGGCTTCGGCAGCCCGCTCGCCGACCGCCTTCTGACAATCGACACCTTCACAATGACATTCACCACCGTCGCCATCGAGCGCGACCAAAAATGCCCGGTATGCAATATCTGAAAAAACTGCTCATCGCCATTACCGTGGCCGCGGCAGCCTGTCAGGCCTTCGCCGCAGCCCCGAAACAGCCCAAGTCGGGTGTCGTCAACGACGACGCCACAGTATCGCTCGCCGTATATGCCCCGAAAGCCGCCTCTGTCACTGTCGGCGGAGATCTCGCCCCGACAAAGATGACGCGAGGCGCCGACGGCATATGGCGCGGACGCACCAAATCATTGCGCCCCGACTACTACACCTACTTCTTCAACATCGACGGCGTCCGCACAATCGATCCCGCCAACGCCTTCACTGAGCGCAACGAAATGTATCTGTCGAACTACGTCGTAACCGACCCCGAACTGCGCTCGCAGGACGTCCCCCACGGCACTGTGGCAAAAGTGTGGGGGCCCGACGGCCGGCGCATGACAGTCTACACCCCCGCCGGATTCGACCCGCGCTCCGACCGCCGCTATCCGGTGCTTTATCTTCTCCACGGCCTTGGCGGCGACGAAAACGCATGGCCCGAGCTGGGACGCGCTCCCTATATTCTCGACAACATGATAGCCGCCGGGCAGGTCGAGCCGATGATAGTCGTGATGCCCAACGGCAACATAGCCCACAAGGCCGCTCCCGGCGACAACCCCGGCGCGCCGGCCCAGCCCGTGTCGCGTCCGCCGCGCACTATGAACGGCGAGTTCGAAGCTTCGTTCCCCGCCATCGTCGAATGGGTCGACAGCCATTATCCGACGAACACAGACCGCGCCTCGCGCGCCCTCGCCGGTCTCTCGATGGGCGGCTTCCACACAATCCACATAGCCCGCGAGAACCCCGAGATGTTCGGCTATATCGGCTCGTTCTCAAGCTTTCTGCATCCCCGAAAGTATTCCGACTCAAAATCCTACGACAACCCGGGCCCCGCACTGCGCGCTCTGGCTGATGCCAAGCCGCTGCTGCTCTGGGTAGGTATCGGAAAGACCGACTTCCTCGCCCGCGAAAACAAAGAGATGCTCGCCGAATTCGACAAGGCGGGTCTCAACTACGAATACCACAGCTCAGAAGGTGGACACACCTGGAAAAACTGGCGCGACTACCTGCGCCTTTTCCTCCCGAAGCTGTTCAAATAACCACACATTTATCAACACTACCGTCATGAAAAAGAGCTTCATCCTTGCATCTGTCCTGTTGGCCGGCGCCGCCACCGCCTCGGCCTTTACCCCGGCCGACCCCATCGAAAAAGGAGCCAGAATAGCCGATGCGGGCATCGGCGTCGGTGCGATAACCAACAGCGGAGGCCCCGATAAAGCGATGTTCACCCAGCGCATCGCCTTTGAATATATAATCAAAGATGACCTCAGAATATTCGGACAGCCCTTCAGCATCGGCGTAGGTCTGGCCATCGACAACGGCGTCAGCGGCAAGACCGACCGTGTGCAGATAATCGGAAACTACGACTACTCCTACAACAGCGTCAACTACGGCTGGCGCCGCGACCCGACAACAGGGCTGCGCACTACAGTGTCGGAAAAAGAGACAATCGAACGCAAAGGCTACGGAACCGCCTACACCCGCTTCCGCCGCGACGACATCTCGTTTCTGCCCCAGGCATCGCTCCACTACTCGCCCATCGACCGCCTCGACACATATCTCAACATCGGCATCGGTGTGGCCGTCCTCAACCACTTCTCGACAGGCCTGACCGATCTTAAAGGCTTCTCGGAGAAATCGTTCAGCCAGACAATGAAGAACGACAACGAGGATGTCACCACAGCCTACAGCTTCAACGACCTCGACCACACCCAGTGGGAAGGCCGCCGCGCTACCGAGGCCTCGTTCGCCATGGCCGTCAACATCGGCGCACGCTACTGGATAACCCCGCGCTGGGCCGCCAACATCCAGGCCGGCATGGTCAGCGGCGCCCTGCGCAACGGCTGGGACAACTCCTATAACTTCCTCTCGGTCGGCGCCTCGCTGAAATTCTGACAAAAAATTCGTAACTTTGCAGCGCTAAAACGTTACACATATTATGGCTCACAAAGCACTTCTCATGATTCTTGACGGCTGGGGCATCGGTAACCACGGCCACGGCGACGTCATCTACAACACTCCGACCCCCTACTTGGACTATCTTCTGAAAACCTACCCCCACAACCAGCTGCAGGCCAGCGGCGAAAATGTCGGACTTCCCGACGGCCAGATGGGCAACAGCGAGGTGGGACACCTCAATATCGGCGCCGGCCGTGTGGTCTATCAGGATCTCGTCAAGATCAACAAGGCCATCGCCGACAAATCGATTCTCAACAACGACCAGATAAAAGCCGCTTTCGGCTATGCCAGAGAGAACGACCGTCCGCTCCACCTCATGGGCCTCGTCAGCGACGGCGGCGTCCACTCAAGCCTCGACCATCTCTTCGCACTGCTCGACATCGCGGCACACTACGGCCTGAAGAAGGTCTATGTCCACTGCTTCATGGACGGCCGTGACACCGACCCGCACTCGGGCAAAGGCTTCATCGAACGCCTCGAAGAGCACATGGCCAAGACCACGGGCAGCATCGCCTCGATCGTAGGCCGCTACTACGCCATGGACCGCGACAAGCGCTGGGAGCGCGTCAAGGAGGCCTACGACCTGCTGACTGCCGGCACCGGCGCCCAGGCCACCGACATGGCCGGAGCTGTTGAGAAGAGCTATTCCGACGGCGTTACCGACGAATTCATAAAGCCGATCCACAATGCCTCGCTCGCCCAGGGCGAAGGTCTCATCGCAGAGAACGACGCCGTAATCTTCTTCAACTACCGCAACGACCGCGCCAAAGAGCTGACCACCGTGCTGACCCAGCACGATATGCCCGAGGCCGGAATGAAGACCATCGCAGGACTGCAATATTTCTGCATGACCCCCTACGATGCCTCGTTCACCGGGGTTCACATCCTCTTCGACAAGGAGAACGTCGTCAACACCCTCGGCGAATATCTCTCGAAGCTCGGCAAGAAACAGCTCCACATAGCCGAGACCGAGAAATACGCCCACGTGACATTCTTCTTCAACGGCGGCCGCGAAGAGCCCTACACCGGCGAAGAGCGCATTCTCGTCGCCTCGCCCAAAGTAGCCACCTATGACCTCAAGCCCGAAATGAGCGCTTTCGAGGTCAGGGACAAACTCGTCGAAGCCATCGCCTCGCAGAAATTCGACTTCATCGTCGTCAACTATGCCAACGGCGACATGGTCGGCCACACCGGAGTCTACGAAGCCATCGAGAAAGCCGTCAAGGCCGTCGACCTCTGCGTCAGCGACACCGTCGAAGCCGCCAAGAAAGCCGGCTACGAGGTAATCATCATTGCCGACCACGGCAACGCCGACAACGCCGAGAACCCCGACGGAACGCCCAACACGGCCCACTCGCTCAACCCCGTGCCCTGTATCTACGTCACCGAGCGCAAAGACGCCCACGTCGGCCCCGGACGCCTCGCCGATGTCGCTCCCACAATGCTCTCGATAATGGGTCTCGAACAGCCCGCCGAGATGACAGGCCACTCGCTCATCGACTGATAAAACCGACCCCGCAATGGCACGTCACAACGACATAGGCCGCTGGGGCGAAGATATAGCCGCCGACTACCTCGTAGCCGGCGGTTATGCTATCGTCGGGCGCAATCTCCGCTTCGGCCGCGACGAGATCGATATCGTGGCCACGCGCGGCTCCGGAATAATGTTCGTAGAAGTAAAGACACGCTCAACCCCTTTCGACGATCCGCTCGACGCCGTGAATCCCGAAAAGCGGCGCCGCATGGCCCGCTTCGCCGACAGCTTCCTCCGAAGCGGCGACTACCCCCAGCGCCCCCAGTTCGACATCATAACCATCGTCGGCACCCCTGCCGACCACGTCCTAACCCACTACCCCGACGCCTTCGTCCCCGCCCTGCTCCGATAACCCTTTCCGACACCTTTTATTATAATATAGCGGGGGAAAACCGAAAAAAGCGCTATCTTTGTAGTATGGATCATTATCTTGTTTCAGCACGCAAATACCGGCCGTCGACGTTCGACAGCGTCGTCGGCCAACGTGCTCTGACGTCGACACTTAAAAATGCCATCGCGTCGGGGCGTCTTGCCCATTCCTATCTTTTCACCGGCTCGCGCGGAGTCGGCAAGACCTCCTGCGCGCGCATCTTTGCCAAGACTATCAACTGCGAACACCCGACAGCCGACGGCGAAGCCTGCAACGAGTGTGCTTCTTGTCGCGCCTTCAACGCCGGCAACTCGCTGAATATCATCGAGATGGACGCAGCGAGCAACAACGGAGTCGACGCCATGCGCGAGCTTGTCGACCAAGTTATGGTGGCTCCGACCCAGGGGCGCTACCGCGTTTTCATCATCGACGAGGTCCACATGCTCTCGGCGGCCGCCTTCAACGCCTTCCTCAAGACGCTCGAGGAGCCGCCCGCACACGCCATCTTCATCCTGGCGACCACCGAAAAACACAAGATCATCCCTACGATCCTCTCCCGCTGCCAGATCTACGACTTCAACCGCATCCGCGTCGAGGACTCCGTGGAATACCTCAAATACATCGCCTCGCAGGAGGGAATCACCGCCGACGACGAGTCGCTCAACCTGATCGCACAGAAAGCCGACGGCGGCATGCGCGACGCCCTGTCGATGTTCGACAAGGCCGTTTCGTTCTGCGGGCAGGAACTCCGCTATCAGGAGGTGGCCCAGACGCTCAACGTATTGGACTACGACACCTACTTCAGCATGACCGAAACGCTCCTGTCGGGCAACTATGTCGAGGCGCTGCTCTCTTTCGACAACGTGCTCGCGCGGGGATTCTCCGGCCAGACTTTCATGGCAGGACTCAACCGCCACCTGCGCGACCTGCT
>ENA-OPSF01001540-OPSF01001540.1-human-gut-metagenome-genome-assembly--contig:-NODE-1540-length-17198-cov-6.265998_pt1 | contig 17198 bp, 15 predicted proteins | sample MGYA00241452_ERZ501896 | MGnify/ENA primary metagenome ERZ501896 (study PRJEB25962, sample SAMEA2042111) | human gut metagenome | biome: human gut; feature: human-associated habitat; material: faeces... | reverse complement strand
CTGAACAGGTTATGAGCATTTCTACGAAATGTATTATTGAGAAATGCGGAAGAGTGAACAAGTGGAGCCTAGATCGGGTACTGAAAGCAGTACGGATTCAGATGGGAATGGAAGAGAAGACTACATAACTGTTACGAATATTTATTTTCGATAATGGTAACTATAGGAAAAGGAGGCGATGTCCATGACAACAGTTGAAAGATTAGAAGAGTTGAAAACAGTTGATATCAAAGAGATTGAACGAGATAGTTTGCCCAAGTACAAGGATTTGATTTCAGAGCTGGATAGCAGGAAAAGCAATAAGATGGAAGTGCTGCTTAATCACTCTGATAACCCATATGTATATGAAGATATGGGCTATGTCGTAAAAAGTGTTTTTAATGCAGCAGCTTCCCTTTCCTATATAGACTGTACAAAACAGCTTGTAGCAAAGAAAGCTGGATTGGCATAAGGGAATAACTGGAACAACAAAATTTCATATTCACACAGAAGACGAAGTGTGCTATAATGCTAACAGGACTAAATTTGAATAGAGCACTTCTATTTAAGGGTTCTGTTTTGGCAGAATCTTTGGATAGGAGTGTTTTTTATGCAAAAAAATATCTGGATAGCAGCCAAGTACCTTCGTCTTAGTATTGAGGACGGAGATAAGGCTGAAAGTGAATCTATTGTAAATCAGTCAATTTTGATTGATAACTATATGAAATCGACATCTGATATTACTATTGTTGAGACATTTAAAGATGATGGTTTTTCAGGTACTGATTTTAAGCGTCCTGGTTTTCAGGCAATGCTCAAGGCAATCGAAAATAAGGAAATCAACTGTATCATTGTAAAAGACTTGTCTCGATTCGGTAGAGAGCATATAGATGTTGATCGGTATATTCAAAAAGTATTTCCACAACTGGGAGTACGATTTATAGCAATCAATGATAATTATGATTCTGAAACAGCAAACATTACCGATACGCATCTTGTATTACCGGTGAAATCCTTTGTTAATGACACGTATTGCAGACAGAATTCTCAAAAAGTAAGAAGCCACTTGAGTGCAAAAAGAAATATTGGAGAATATGTGGGAAATTACGTGTCATATGGATATAAAAAGTGTGATGCTGATAAAAGTCAGATAGAAATTGATCCGGTTGCTGCAAAGCATGTAAGAGATATTTTTAACTGGAAGATGGAGGGCATGAGCAATCAGCTGATTGCAGATAAACTGAATGAACTGGGAGTTCTTGCACCGGCTGATTACAAACGTGCGACCGGAGTAAACTTCAAATCGTCATTTCAGACACATCTGACATCCAGGTGGTCAGCAGTAGCAATTATCCGTATCTTAAAGAATCCAATCTACTATGGAGTGCTTCAACAGGGAAAATCCCAAAGAATTAACTATAAAGTTAAGGTGCAGAGGGCATTACCAAAGGAAGAATGGGTGATTTTTGAAAATCATCATGAAGGTATCGTTACAAAAGAAGAATATGAAACAGTTCAGATGTTGCTTGCGAAGGATACCAGGATAGCACCCGGAGAAAACAGACTTTATTTGTTTGGTGGGTTATTATCCTGTGGAGACTGTGGAAGTAATCTGATCCGGCGAACTAACAGTTATAAAGGAGAAAAGACAGTTTTTTATATCTGTTCTTCTTACAATAAAAAGAAGGATCAATGTTCCAGACATAGTATCAGAGAAGATGTGCTGATTCAGCTGGTAATGGATTCTTTGAAAATATACAGTAAGATGACGGATGCCATACGGAGTGCAATGGAGTATTTGAAAGAGAATTCTTTGGATACACAGACATTGATACAGCATGATGACCAGATACTTGAGTTACGAAACAAAGTCAATAAATATTATAAGTTGTTACATTCATTATCGGGAAATCTTGCGTCAGGAGTTATTTCTAGGGATGATTACGCTTTGCTTAGAGAACGGTATCAGACAGAAATTAAAAGTCTGGAAAGCAATATTGAAAAGCAGGAAGAGTATATGGAAAATCTCCTTGAAAATAAACTGCTGTGCGAAGAATGGGTAAACACATTTCTTGAGAAACCGTCGCTGGGAGATCTTGACAGAGATATGCTTCTTCAGTATGTGGAAAAAATAAATGTCTTTGAAGGAAAAAAAATAGAGATTGTTTACCGATTCCAAGATGAGTTGGTAACAGCTGCAAGACTGGCAGAACAGATTGGAAAAACAAAACAGGAGGTGGCTGTATAATGGCAAGAACAAGAAATCGCCAGATGAAACAAGCTGAAGCATTTGTGCAGGCATCACCGAAGAAGATCTGGAAAGCCGGTATTTATACCAGAATATCTGTAGATATCAATGGTGAGAAGAGAGAATCGCTGGAGACACAGAAACTGATCGCTCTTTCTTACGCAGAATCTCATCCGGATATTGAAGTTGTAAAGTTTTATAAGGATGACGGTATATCAGGTACGAAATTTGATCGAGATGACTTTGTGAGAATGCTTGGTGACATCAAAACAAAAGAAATAAATACGGTCATAGTAAAGGATTTATCACGATTTGGTCGAGATTTGGAAGAAGTATCAAAATATCTGGAAAAAATATTTCCATTTATGCAAGTGCGCTTTATATCAGTCAATGATAACTATGACAGTATCAGTCCAGAATGTGACAATCAGATGCTGGGAATCATGATATCGAATCTGGCAAATGATATGTATGCAAAAGATGCATCTGTAAAAATGACAAGTGCCATGAAAATTAAGATGGAGTCAGGTGAATATTGTGGTGGAGATGCTCCTTATGGGTATAAGAGAGCTAGAGATGAAAAAGGAAAATCTACTACTGTTCCCGATCCTTTAACTGCACCGTATGTAGTAGAAATATTTGAAAAACTTGCTGCAGGGCAGTCATATTTGAAAATTTCGAGAGAGTTTAATACCATGCTGCTGGCTTCGCCAAGGGTATACGCAAGAACTGGGAAGTTATTCTTGGATAGAATTGACGAAACGGATATGCATTGGCAATCATCTGTAATTAAACAGATTGCGGAAAATAGGCACTATTTGGGAAATACTTATTCACATAAAACAAGAACTTCACTTCTTACAAAAGAAAAAAATGTAATGTTGGATAAAGAAGAATGGATTGAACATGTGAATACCCATAAGGCTATAGTGAGTGCTGAATTATTTGAAAAAGTACAAAATGTAATCAAATTAAAGCAGGAGAAAGCATTGCCCAAAAAAGATTTATCGAATATGCAGACTCATGGAAAACAGGATAATAAGTATGTTGGATTGATATACTGTGGTGACTGTGGCGCTAATATGGTTCGGAGATACTATTACAGCGAAAAGAATGGTGTTTTGTATTACAATTACTATTTCATTTGTGGTAATTATGCAAAAATTTCCAAGGAAAAATATAACTGTAATCGCTGGAAAGAAGAAGTAATTGATGAACTGGTGTATCGGGCACTCATCATGCAGCTAAAAACAGTATGTGAATTAAAAACGCAACTGAAACGCTTTAATGGTGAATATTTTGAAACATTCCAAAAATATTTGAACAGGGAACAGAGTAAAATTGTTCAGCTCAATAAAAGGAACGAAGCAAGACGATTTGAATTATATGAGCAATATGTTTCGGGCGAGATTGATACGGATGCATATAATCGTATGACAGAAAGAATAACCGTGGTCGAAAAAGACCTGGTTACAAGACAGAAAGAAATTGAGAAGAGTAGAAAAATTACAGAAAAATTGTGTAAAAAGAACTTCTCGTGGCTTGCTGAATTCAGTAAAGGAAAGAATTTGGAATTCCTTACAAAAGATGTTGTCCGTTCTTATATAAAGAAAATCTCTTTATATGAAGACAAACGTATAGAGATCGAATTTAAATTTCAAGATGAAATACAGGCGTTATCAGAAATTTTAGAGGAGGGGGTGATCAGATGTCAGATGGTAAATGCATAGTAAAGTATTTAAGATTGTCGCTGGAAGATGAGGATATGCTGGATGAATCCAATAGTATTACCAATCAGAGAATTGTGATTGGGCAATACATAGCCAGTAAAAATGAGTTCAAAAATACGGAAGTGTTAGAATTCAAAGATGATGGCTATAGTGGAACGAATTTCGATCGCCCAGGATTCCAAAGTATGATGGAATTAGTAAGAGATGGAAAAGTCAGCACAATTATAGTGAAAGACCTTTCTCGATTCGGCAGGAATCATATAGAGGTTGACACATATCTGGAACAAATTTTTCCATTTATGAATGTGAGATTCATAGCAATCAATGATAATGTTGATAGTATGAAATATGAATCTGGTATGCCGGGAATAGATGTTGGTTTCAGAAATATTATTAACGAACATCATAGCATTGATACTTCCGTTAAAGTAAAAAGAACTTTGATACAGCGTCAGAAAGCTGGAAAATATATGGGAGCGAGAGCACCGTATGGATATTTGAAGCCTGATGAAGATGTGACCAGCCTCGTGATTAATCCGGAGACAGCGCCTGTTGTGAAGATGATATTTCAGAAATATCTTAATGGAATGAATATTACTCAGCTGGCACGTTACCTGAATGAGCAGAAAATTATGAGTCCAGGTCAATATAAAAGAGAAGTTCTGAAAACTGGTGTGAAGAAAACAACAGAAAAATATATCTGGTATCCAGTAACTGTAAGACTGATACTGATGACAGAAACGTATACGGGAACTACGATTGGCGGCAAGTGGAAAGTTGCTTCGGTAGGAAGTAATAAGCATTTGAAAACAAAAGAAGAAGACTGGATTGTGGTTGAGGGTACGCATGAAGCGATTGTTTCTAAAGAGGTGTTTGATGCTGTACAGGAAAAGTTGGAATTAAATTCCAGAAAGAGGAGCAAAACCCACAATAATAATTATCCGCTGAAAGGATTGGTAAAATGTGGGGGATGCGGTCAGAATCTACAGCATGTAACCAGATGCAATCCGCACTTTAAGTGCCCAAGGAAATTTAATGCGGCAAATCAAGATTGTGTAACAGACAATTTATATGATGACGAGTTCAATGAGATGATTTTCAGGGCAATAAAGCTGTTTGCAAAGATCAGTGATGATGCTGAACCGGTACTCGAATTACAGAAAGTAGAATTAAAATCAAAAGTGAATGGAGCTGCAAAAAAGATTCGGGATGCCAAAGACAGTATTAGCAGATACAAGCACCAGAAGACTGAACTATATATGCGATATGCAATGGAAGAAATCTCAGAAGAAGAGTTCACCAGAAAAAATGACAAGCTGGATAAACAAATTGAGAAAGAAACCTTAGCGATAGCGCAAATGGAGACAGAACAGAGTGAAGCGGCTGAACGTTTATTTGAACTTCCGCCCGATGGCAGACAGTGCCTGACAGACCTGATCGAAGGAAATAAGCAATTAACCAGAGAGATAGCAGTAACTTTTATTCGTGGTATCAAGGTATATAATGATAAGCGAATAGAAATTGAATGGAATTTTGCTGATGAGCTGGTGAAGTATGTAGAGCAGGTGCAGAAAATCTGCAGTTGAAGTGATGATGGACAAATTACAAAAATTTTGTGTCATTAGCTTGACACAAGGGGGACGTCACGCTGACAATACGGTGGATTTACAGGAATTCATGATCATGCCGACGGGAGCGGAAAATATGGAGCAGGCGATCCGAATGTGTGCGGAAGTATACCAGTTTCTCAGAATTATCCTGAAACAAAAAGGTCTGTCAACAGCAGTCGGGGATGAGGGAGGTTTCGCACCGGATCTTTCCGATTCAGAAAGCGTCCTGGAAGTGATTCTGGAAGCAGTAAAAAAGGCAGGGTATGAACCCGGAAAGGATATCAGCATTGCAATTGATGCTGCGGCAAGTGAACTGTACGATGAAGAAAGAGGCGTTTATGTTTTCCCCGGAGAAGGAAAAATGAAAGGGGAAGAAGTTCTCAGGGATTCCGGCGAGATGATAGAATATTATGAAAAACTTGCAGAGAAGTTCCCGATTGTTTCCATTGAAGATGGACTTGAGGAAGATGACTGGGAAGGCTGGAAACAGATGACAAAAAGACTGGGAGACAAAATACAGCTCGTAGGTGATGATCTGTTTGTCACGAATATCAAACGTCTTGCATGTGGTATCAAACTGGGAGCGGCAAATGCCATTCTGATAAAATTAAACCAGATAGGAACACTTTCAGAAGCATTGGATGCAGTGGAAATGGCACAGAAAGCGGGATACAGGGCAGTAATTTCTCACAGATCAGGAGAATCGGAAGATTCATTTATCGCAGATCTGGCAGTTGCCACAGGTGCCGGCCAGATTAAGACAGGTGCACCCTGCCGTTCGGACCGAAATGCCAAATATAATCAGCTTCTTCGTATCCATGAGGCATTGGGAGAACTGGCAGTGTATGAAAATCCTTTTAAAGAAAATGAAAAAAATTGTTAAGAAACCTGACAAAAACTCTGAATTGTGGTTGAAATCCCCATCCGGCTATGTTACAATGAAACTCAGTTGATTAGGAGGTGTAACGAAGTGCAGATTATTAAGATCATTCTGAGTGTCATTTTCATAATAGATTGCATCGCTCTTACAGTAGTAGTTCTTATGCAGGAAGGTAAGCAGCAGGGACTTGGTGCTATCGCCGGAGCAGCAGAAACATACTGGGGTAAGAACAAAGGTCGTTCCATGGAGGGCGGACTTGTTAAGGCAACCACTATTATGGGAACTTTATTTTTTGTAATTTCTGTAGCATTAAATATGCTTGGTTAATCAGAAAAGAAATTTGAAACACTCTTGTTATGTGCAAGAGTGTTTTTTGTGTCATAAAGAGCTGAATCAGATAAAAGTCCTCTGCGGAGGCTGTGAGGAGTAATATGAGTAAAAAAGATATGGACAGAAGAAAAAAGTTTATCCTGGAACTGATGGGAGATCCTATTTATCAGCCAATGAGACTCCGCGAGATTTCTTCTCTTCTGAGACTTTCAAAAGAAGAGAAAAGAGAGCTGTATGATGTTCTGGACGAACTTTGCGAGGAAGGAAAGGTATCTGTAGACCGCAAGGGCAGATATGAAAAGGTCAAAGGAAAATGGAAAAAGAAAAAAGATGACCGTTATTACGATGACCGAAGAGAAGAATACGGATCAGAGTATGGCAGAAAGAAGAAAGATAAAAATAAAAAAGATAAAAATAAAAAAGAGCAGCCGGAGGGAATCCAGGCTGAGGGAACATTCATCGGACATCCCAAAGGTTTCGGCTTCGTAGAAATTGAAGGGCAGGATGAGGATATCTTTATTCCTGAAAGTGATACAGGAACAGCTATGCATCAGGATAAAGTAAGGATCATCATCAGAAATGACAAAAAAGAGGGAAAACGCCAGGAAGGCGTAGTTGTGAAGGTTCTAGAGCGTGGTATGCCTGAAATTGTAGGAACTTATCAGTTAAATCGGGATTTCGGTTTTGTGATCAGTGATAATCCGAAATTTTCCAAAGATATCTTCATTCCGAGAAAAGAAGCGGCAGGAATAAAAAATGGTGATAAAGTAATCGTGGTGATTACAGATTATGGTTCCGGAAATAAGAATCCTGAAGGAAAAATTAAGGAGAATCTGGGAAATATCCGAACACCGGGTACAGATATCCTGGCAATCGTCAAGAGCTTCGGAATCCCAAGTGAATTTCCTGAGAAAGTAATGAAGCAGGCTCAGCGTGTTCCGGATCATGTGCTGGATGCAGACAGAGATGGAAGACTGGATCTGAGACATCTGCAGACAGTCACTATTGATGGCGAAGATGCCAAAGACCTGGATGATGCGATTTCCCTGACAAAAGAGGGGGACATTTACCATCTGGGAGTCCATATCGCAGATGTAAGCAACTATGTACAGTACAACAGTGCTCTGGACAGGGAAGCACTGAAACGTGGAACCAGTGTTTATCTGGCAGACCGCGTTGTGCCAATGTTGCCGGAACGTCTTTCCAATGGAATCTGTTCTCTGAATCAGGGAGAGGACAGACTGGCGTTGAGCTGCCTGATGGACATTAACGAAAAGGGTAAGGTAGTTTCCCATCAGATCGCGGAAACAGTGATTAACGTAAATGAGAGAATGTGCTATACTGATGTAAAGAATATTCTTGAGGACACAGACGAAGAAGCAAAGAAACGGTATGAGGCACTTATCCCGATGTTCTTTATGATGAAAGAACTGTCCGGAATCTTACGAAACAGCCGTCATCACAGGGGTTCCATTGACTTTGATTTTCCGGAGAGCAAGATTATTCTTAATGCAGCAGGAAAAGCAATCGATGTTAAGCCATATGAAGCAAATGTGGCAACCAAAATCATTGAAGATTTCATGCTGATGGCAAATGAGACTGTGGCACAGGAATACTGCACAGAAGAGATTCCGTTTGTATACAGAACCCATGATAATCCGGATCCGGAGAAAGTGGAGAGTCTTCTGACATTACTTCACAATCAGGGTGTGAAGATTCAGAAAGCAAAAGAAGAGATCACTCCAAAAGAAATTCAGCAAATCATCGAAAGTATCGAAGGGCTTCCGAATGAAGCAATGATCAGCCGTCTGGTGCTGCGTTCCATGAAACAGGCGAAATATACAACAGAATGCAGCGGTCACTTTGGACTGGCAGCAAAATATTACTGCCATTTTACATCTCCGATCAGAAGATACCCTGATCTGCAGATCCACAGGATCATTAAGGATAACTTACGAGGCAGACTGATGCGTGAAGGCAGAACCGAACACTATGCTGAAATCCTTGATGAAGTTGCGAGACAGTCCAGTGTATGTGAACGCCGTGCAGATGAGGCAGAACGTGAATCAGACAAGCTGAAGAAAGCAGAATATATGTCCTACCATCTGGGAGAGGAATTCGAGGGAATTATCTCAGGCGTTACCGGATGGGGGCTTTACGTAGAACTCCCAAATACAGTAGAAGGTCTGGTACATGTCAACACTCTGCGGGATGACTACTATATCTTCGACCAGGAAACCTACGAACTCCGCGGAGAGATGACAAAGAAAGTCTACAAATTGGGAGATAAAGTCTGTGTCCGTGTGGCAGATGCAGATAAAATGCTCAAAACAGTAGATTTTGAGCTGGTTGCTGATATCTGGAATGATGAAGAAGAGAATTAAATAAAAATGGCTTGGAGGATATTATGGCAAAGAAAAAAGGAATGAAGCTGATTGCCAATAATAAAAAGGCATTTCATGATTATTTTATAGAAGATACTTATGAAGCCGGTATTGCCCTTGCAGGAACAGAAGTAAAATCCCTGCGTATGGGCAAATGCAGCATCAAGGAATCCTTTATCCGTGTAGAGAACGGAGAGGTTTACATCTACGGAATGCATATCAGCCCTTATGAAAAAGGCAATATTTTCAACAAAGACCCGTTGAGAATCCGTAAGCTTCTGCTTCACAGATATGAGATCAATAAGATTGAAGCAAAGCTCAAAGAAAAAGGGTTAACTTTAGTACCTCTGAAAGTTTATTTCAAAGACAGTCTGGTAAAAGTGGAAATTGGAATGGCTCGAGGCAAGAAACTTTATGACAAGAGACAGGATATCGCAAAGAAAGACCAGAGAAGAGAAGCAGAGCGTGAATTTAAGGTTAAGAATCTATATTGATAATATTACTAAATCCTTTGGCTCAAAATTGTGAAATGTTATGAAAAAATTAATGGATATTGCAAAAATATTCGAAAATTCTTATAATCTATCATATAGATAAAAAAATAACAATTCATTTTCAGGCAGATGAGCTGAAAGGAGTGGTGCCCTATGAAAACAATCACGATCAGCAGACAGTATGGAAGCGGTGGAAGATATATTGCAGCTTTGCTTTCAGAAAAAATGGGAGTTCCCTGTTACGACAGTAAATTTTTGCCGAAGGAAGCAGAGAGGCATGGAATCAGTCAGGAAATCATCAATGAATTTAAAGGCAAGACCAGTCTTCTTTATGCAATCGGAGTAATGATGTCAGAAGAATCGCAGGATAAAAAACGCCTGACGATTCCGGAGAAGATGTTTCATGCGCAGAAAGAGACAGTGAAGCGCCTGGCACAGGAAGGTCCATGCATTTTTGTGGGAAGATGTGCAGACCAGATTCTGAAGGATGATAATCAGCTGCTTCGCGTGTATATTTATGCATCTGATATGGAAGACCGTATTAAACGGATTAAGAAAAATAAGCATATTTCTCAGGAGGAAGCACTTGACAGGATTGCATATAAAGACCGTCAGAGAAGAGATTATTATAACTTTTATACAGGACATGAATGGGGAAAAATGGAAAATTATGATATCTGCCTGAATACTTCGGTTTTATCAGAGGAAGAATGCGTGGAACTTCTGATGAAGCTGGCAGGATAGAAATATATTAAATATGATCACAAAGAGATGAGAAAGGACTGCCAGAGCAACATGGTAGTCCTTTCGTTACTGTTCACTGGTAATATTCCGCGAGGTGTTTTTTGCGAGTGAAAGTCACAGTAACATCCTTTCTGGTGAGTATCCGCTGATTACAGTGAGCGTTTCCTTTTGTGCAATAATATGAAGTAGGAAAAATGTGATTTTTTCATAAGAATGCGTCCGCAGGCAGAAACTTTAAAAACCTGAAAGTCTTAAAATTGTATGAAATCGGCAGAGGCTTAGTTGACAAGTTTTCGATACTCTGCAATAATAGGGAATTGAAAAAATGACATTGTTAAAAAGAAAAAAGATATTCCATATAGCAGGAGGGAATATATTATGAAGAAACGTTATTTAATACTGGCAGGTCTGTTAGTAATGACAGTGGCAGCTGCCGGATGTGGTAAGAAAAAGACAACAGAGACAGCACCTGTAGAGGTAACAGCTACCCCGACTCCTGAAGTAACCAAGGCAGTCGATATGGTGGATATGCAGCAGACAGCAGATGAAGACATAAAGAATGTAATGGGGGAGAAAACTTCCACAGCATCTAAGATTGTGTTTGTAAATAATACAGGGGATGACATCCAGTCACTCTATATCCGGACTCATGTGGATGAAGACAGTGAGGATTATGATGCAGACGAGGATGGAGGATGGGGAGATGATCTCATCAATGGAATGTTTACCCTGACAGATAAGGACAAGGCACTGTATTATATGCAGACTGCAAATACACAGACATCAGGTACACAGACATCAGGTACACAGACATCAGGTACACAGACATCAGATACACAGACATCAGATACACAGACAACATCCAACAAGAGTACAGCTTCCTATGATATCCGTATTGCATATGCTGATGAGGACAAGAATGAATGCTTTTTCCGCGATATTCCGCTTGGAACAATTTCGCAGATTACGTTATGTATGGATGGCACAGATGATGATGCGATCCCATATGCAAAATATCTGACAGGTACATCAACAAAAGAAGTATCCACGCTTGATGCGGTAAAGGAACGTCTTGGCATTACAGATGACAGTGAGTCAGAATCAGATTCCACAGACGACAGTGATAAGAAGTCTGCAGATAATTCTGATTCCACAGATAGTAACAACAGTTCTGATCAGAATAATAACAGTGGCAATGGAACCGGGGATAGTTCAGATGATCCGGGCAATGGAGGAAACTCAGACGATCTGGGTACTAATGATGATCCGGGCAGTAACGATGATCCGGGAAATGGCGGCGATATGATTTCCACAGCAGAACAGTATATCGGTCAGTCTCTGGATGCACTGGAAGGCGCATGCGGTTCTCCACAGGGCAGCAGCTATGAGGATGATCCTGAGACAGGTAAAACAGGATTCCATTATTACAGCAATTTCACAGTTTCTACAACAGTTGATGAAAATGGTAATGAAATTGTTGCCGGAATATGGTAGAATAGAACTACGAATGTAACAGAGGAGGTATTCCGATCCTCTGTTACCTGCGATAAAATTAATTTCAGGAGACAGTTACTATGAAACGTGTATTATTAAAATTAAGCGGTGAAGCCCTTGCCGGTGAAAAGAAGACCGGATTTGACGAGGCGACTGTTATTGAAGTTGCAAAGCAGATCAGGACAATTGCTGAGGAAGGACTGGAAATCGGCATCGTGATCGGCGGAGGTAATTTCTGGAGAGGACGCACCAGTGAGACTATCGACAGGAATAAGGCTGATCAGATTGGTATGCTTGCAACAGTTATGAACTGTATTTATGTATCTGATATCTGCAGATACCTTGGATTAAAGACAGAAATCTTTACACCATTTGTATGCGGTGCATTTACAAGCCTTTACTCTAAGGATGCAGTGGAAGCAAGCTTTGCACAGGGCAAGATCGTATTCTTTGCAGGCGGTACAGGACATCCTTACTTCTCCACAGATACAGCCACTGTACTTCGCGCAGTAGAGATCGAAGCAGAAGCAATCCTTCTTGCAAAAGCTGTTGACGGAATTTATGACAGTGATCCGAAGACAAACCCGAATGCAGTAAAATATGATGAAATTTCCATTGAAGAAGTAGTTGCAAAGAAACTGGCAGCTATGGATCTGACAGCATCGATCATGTGTATGGAACAGAAGATGCCGATGCTGGTATTTGCACTGGATGAAAAAGACAGCATCATCAATGCAGTACATGGCAAATTTGTCGGAACTAAGGTTACTGTATAAGTAAGGCTTATAAGTCAGTTTACAGAGAAAGTGTAATATAAAAACTATAAAAAGAGGGAGACGAACCTAATGGATGAGAGAATTCAGAAATATGAAGAGAAAATGAAAAAGACACTGGCAAGCCTTGAGAGCGAACTGGTTACAATTCGTGCAGGACGTGCGAACCCGCATATCCTTGACAAACTCGCCGTAGATTATTACGGAGCTCCGACACCTCTTCAGCAGGTGGCAAATATCACTGTCCCGGAAGCTCGTATGATCCAGATCCAGCCATGGGAAAGCAGCCTGATCAAAGGAATTGAGAAAGCAATCCTTACCTCTGACCTTGGATTAAATCCAAGCAACGATGGTAAAGTAATCCGCCTTGTATTCCCGGAACTTACAGAGGAACGCCGTAAGGAACTGGTTAAAGATGTCAAGAAAAAAGGCGAAGCAGCCAAAGTAGCAGTCCGCAACATTCGTCGTGATGCAAATGATGCATTTAAGAAACTTGCAAAACAGGATGTTTCTGAGGATGAGATCAAAGAGCTTGAGGATCAGATCCAGAAACTTACAGATAAGTACATCAAGGAAGTTGACAAGGCGATCGAGAACAAGTCTAAAGAGATTCTGACTGTATAATTGTAAGAAATACGAGGATAGAGAGGGCTTCTTTGAAGAAGCTCTCTTTCTGTATGGAGGAGATTTATGAACGTACCAAATCATATCGCGATCATTCTGGACGGAAACGGACGTTGGGCAAAGGAACGAGGAATGCCGAGAACCTACGGACATGTAAAGGGATGCGCCAATCTTGAAAACATTTGTTATGATATCAAAGACCTTGGGGTGAAATATCTTACGGTTTACGCTTTTTCCACAGAAAACTGGAAACGCTCCAGAGAAGAAGTGGAAGCACTGATGAAACTGTTCCGCGGTTATCTTAAGAAATGTATCAAGATTTCCAAGAAAAATAATATGAAGATGAAAGTCATCGGAGATGTTACTGCCTTTGCACCGGATATCCAGCAGAGTGTCCGGGAACTGGAGGAATATTCCAAAGATTTTGACGGTATTTATTTTCAGCTGGCATTAAATTACGGAAGCCGTGATGAAATTGTCCGCGCTGTGCGAAAAGTAGCTCAGGATTGTGTAGATGGTAAAGTAGATCCGAAAGATATAGATGAAAAATTGTATAGTTCATATTTAGATACCTGGGATATTCCAGATCCGGATCTGCTGATCCGTACAAGTGGAGAACAGCGTTTGTCAAATTATCTGTTATGGCAGCTTGCTTATTCAGAGTTTTATTTTACAGATGTTCCATGGCCTGATTTTACAAAAGAGGAATTGATCCGTGCAATCGAACAATATAATAATAGAGATCGTCGTTTCGGAGGAATAAAGGAGGATCAGAATGTTTAAGACACGTTTGTTGAGTGGAATATTATTAGTGATCATTGCGTTGATCACAATTATTTCAGGTGGAAATATTTTATTTGGAACTGTTTTAGTCATCAGTCTGATCGGACTGAGTGAACTTTACAAGGTGTTCAAAATTGAAAAAAAACCATTGGGAATATGTGGGTATTTATTTACCATAGGATATTATGTTTTGTTATACATGAGTTCCTTGTTATCAAAAGGTAATCATGACTGGTTTATGATGTTGTTCTTAGGATATTTAATCTGTCTTATGGCAATTATGGTTTTCGCATATCCAACATATCATGCAGATCAGTTGATGGCTGCATATTTTGGATTGTTCTATGTTGCTGTTATGCTTTCATATATCTATCAGATCCGAATTGAAGTTGGCGGAGTATTTAAAGTATGGCTTGTATTTATCTGTGCATGGGGATGTGATACATGTGCATATTGTGTCGGTATGTTGATCGGAAAACATAAAATGGCACCGGTACTAAGTCCAAAGAAATCTGTAGAAGGCGGAATCGGCGGAATTGTCGGAGCTGCATTACTGGGTGCAATCTTTGCAGTTGCAGCAAATAAGATTACAGGAGCTGGTGTGAATCCGGCACAGTATGCGGTTATTTGCGGAGTCGGCGGTATGATCTCGCAGATCGGAGATCTGGCAGCTTCAGCGATCAAACGTAATCATGATATCAAAGATTACGGGAAACTGATCCCGGGACATGGCGGAATCCTTGACAGATTTGACAGTGTTATCTTTACAGCACCGATCATTTATTATCTTGCAACATTCCTTGCAGGAAGATTGTAGGAGGTAAGTATGAAAAAGATAGCAATTTTAGGTTCTACAGGTTCCATTGGAACACAGACCCTGGAAGTGGTAAGAGAGAATGGAGATATCGAAGTACTCGGACTGGCTGCAGGCAGCAATATCAAGATGCTGGAAGAACAGATCAGGGAATTCCACCCACAGATCGTGGCTGTATGGTCGGAAGAAAAAGCAGACGAATTACGTGTTAATGTAGCAGATACAGATACAAAGATTGTTGCAGGCATGGATGGACTTATGGAAGTTGCAACGATGAAGGGAACAGAGATCCTTGTAACGGCTGTTGTCGGTATGATCGGTATCCGTCCGACAATTGAGGCAATCAAAGCAGGAAAAGACATTGCACTTGCCAATAAAGAGACGCTGGTAACGGCAGGACATATCATTATGCCGCTGGCAAAAAAGATGGGAGTGTCCATTCTTCCGGTGGACAGCGAGCATAGTGCAATCTTCCAGTCTTTACAGGGAAATAATCACGGAGCACTTCATAAGATACTTCTGACAGCATCCGGCGGACCGTTCCGTGGAAAGAAATCGGAAGAACTGATGGAGATCAAGGTGGAAGATGCATTGAAGCATCCTAACTGGTCAATGGGACGTAAGATCACGATCGATTCATCTACAATGGTAAACAAAGGTCTTGAAGTTATTGAAGCCAAGTGGTTATTTAATGTAGATGTGGATCAGGTACAGGTTGTGGTACAGCCGCAGAGTATCATTCATTCGATGGTAGAATATGTAGACGGCGCAATTATTGCAGAACTTGGAACACCGGATATGAAGCTCCCAATCCAGTATGCACTGTATTATCCGGAAAGAAGATTCCTTCCGGGGGACAGAGTAGATTTCTGGACACTGGGCAAACTGGAATTTGAGAAGCCGGATACAGACACATTCTACGGACTGGAACTTGCATATGAAGCAGGAAGAAAAGGCGGAAGTCTTCCGACTGTATTCAATGCGGCAAATGAACTTGCAGTCAGCCAGTTCCTCAACAGAGAGATCAAGTATCTGGAAATCACGGAGATCATTGAGGACTGTATGAAAGCGCATAAGAATATTGAAAATCCAACGCTGGAACAGATTCTGGAGACAGAAGCAGCGACCTATGAGAGAATCAACAGCAGGAGGTAACAGTAAATTTGGGAATTATATTAGCAATCTTATTATTCAGCTTCATCATATTTTTTCATGAGCTGGGTCATTTCTTACTGGCGAAGAAAAATGGAATTGATGTAGATGAGTTTGCTATAGGAATGGGACCGGCAATCTATTCAAAAGAATATAAAGGGACCAAATACGCCGTGCGTATCCTTCCGATCGGAGGGTTCTGTGCGATGGGGGAAGACGAAGAAGCGAATGATTCGCCGAACAATTTTAATAACAAATCTGTCTGGGCGAGAATCTCTGTCATAGCGGCAGGGCCTGTGTTCAACTTTATCCTGGCTTTTATATTTGCCGTGATCATTACAGCGATGGTCGGCTATGATAAGCCGGTGATCGGAGCAGTAGAATCAGGCTATCCTGCTGCAGAAGCAGGCCTGAAAAAAGGTGATGAGATCGTACAGATGGGAAACAAAAAGATCCATATCTTCCGTGAAGTCAGCTTTTACAATCAGTTTCATTCTAATGAGGATGTGGCTGTTACCGTGTTAAGAAACGGAAAAGAAAAGACGGTCACACTGACACCGAAGATGGATAAAGAACTGGGCTATAAGAGATTAGGAATAGGAAGTTCCGGTTATAGCAAGGCAAATCTGTTGACGGCTTTTCAATATGGCGGATATGAAGTGAAATTCTGGATATGTACAACTGTCGATAGCCTAAAGATGCTTGTGACAGGCCAGATTGGAGTAAATGAACTTTCGGGCCCTGTGGGAATTGTAAGTACTGTAGATACAACCTATAAAGAAAGCCGTTCTTATGGAGTATTTGCAGTTGTGGTACAGATGTTAAATATGGCAATATTGTTGTCTGCGAATCTTGGTGTTATGAATTTGCTGCCACTCCCGGCATTAGATGGGGGACGTCTGGTATTTCTTTTTGTGGAGGCAATCAGAGGAAAACGTGTGCCACCAGAGAAAGAGGGATATGTACATCTGGCAGGAATCATACTATTGATGTTGTTGATGGTATTTGTAATGTTTAATGATATTAATAGAATATTTTTGGGCAGGTAGAAGTGCTGGCAGATCTATCAAAAAATCATCCCCCTTAGGTAGAAAATAGATAAAGTGGTATGCTCCCCGTCAAGAGGACAATAAAAAATAATAAATTTTTGTATCGTCAG
>ENA-OPSF01001529-OPSF01001529.1-human-gut-metagenome-genome-assembly--contig:-NODE-1529-length-17293-cov-3.020014_pt1 | contig 17293 bp, 14 predicted proteins | sample MGYA00241452_ERZ501896 | MGnify/ENA primary metagenome ERZ501896 (study PRJEB25962, sample SAMEA2042111) | human gut metagenome | biome: human gut; feature: human-associated habitat; material: faeces... | reverse complement strand
TTAACTATGCGGTTGCAGGTGTGATGGAGCTACTTGAAAAGAAATTGAATTACTATCGATAGGAGACGGCAGTATGAAGCTTTTAGAAATGAATCATATAAAAAAGAATTTCGACGGAGTTCAGGTTATTAAAGATATATCCTTATCCGTTGAGCAAGGAGAAATACTTGCTATTATTGGACCATCCGGTTCTGGAAAATCAACATTACTCCGTTGCGCGACAATGTTAGAGACAATAAGCGATGGTGAAATTCTGTATCTGGGGAAAAAGGCGGCCTGGATAGAAAATGGAAAACCAGTATTTCCAAAGAAAGAAGAAAGAAAAGAGATACAGTCCTGCTTTGGACTGGTATTCCAGAATTTTAATTTATTTCCACATTTTTCTGTAATGAAAAATATAACAGATGCGCCGATTAAAGTACAGAAAAGAAAGAAAGAGGAAGTATATAAGGAAGCAAAAGAGCTGCTGAAAAAGATGGGACTGGAGGATAAAGCAGATGCATATCCATATCAGTTGTCCGGTGGACAGCAGCAGCGTGTGTCAATTGCAAGAGCTCTGGCAATGAAACCGAAGATGTTGTTTTTTGATGAACCAACATCGGCATTGGATCCGGAACTTACCGGTGAGATTTTGAAAGTTATCAAAAGTCTGGCGTCAGAGCATATGACTATGGTTATTGTTACACATGAAATGAATTTTGCACGGAAAGTTGCAGATAAGATTATTTTTATGGATAAAGGTGTAATTGCAGAGGAAGGAACTCCGGAAGAAGTCTTTGCCTCAGATAATGCCAGAATGAAAGAATTTTTGGGAAAACTGGCAGAAGAATAGCATAGGTCTGACAGAAAAAGTGAAAAATTAACCAATATTATTAGGAAGACTTATATATAAAATTTGAAATAAATAATGACTGCGAAGACGGACAAGGCGGGTAGAAATGTTGATTTTCAACCTGCCTTGTATTATAATCATCGTGCAGGTTATTCGGCAAAAACAGGATAAAAATAGATGAAGGAGTTTCATTCATGAGCGAATTTGAAGAAGTAACAACAGGATTGGGTGAAGAGTGTGGTGTCTTTGGTGCTTACGATATGGATGGCGGCGATGTCGCTTCTACAGTTTATTATGGACTGTTTGCATTGCAGCATCGTGGACAGGAAAGCTGTGGGATCGCAGTGACAGATACATATGGAAAGAGAAAGGTTCTTTCCAAAAAAGGATTGGGACATGTCAATGATGTGTTTGACCGTGAGTCTTTGACAGAGCTAAAAGGAAATCTGGGAGTAGGACATGTTCGATACTCTACAGCAGGTGCGACACGCGTCGAGAATGCACAGCCATTGGTTATTAATTATGTAAAAGGAACACTCGCAATAGCACATAATGGTAACTTGACAAATGCAGTTGAACTGAGAAAAGAACTGGAGTACACTGGTGCGATTTTTCAGACGACAATTGATTCGGAAGTAATTGCATACCATATTGCAAGAGAACGTTTGAATACACCTACTGCAGAAATCGCAGTGAGAAATGCAATGAAGAAGATTAAAGGTGCGTATGCACTTGTCATCAGCAGTCCGAGAAAAATGATCGGAGCACGTGATCCTTGGGGATTTAAACCATTGTGCATAGGAAAAAGAGATAATACTTATCTGCTGGCATCTGAAAGTTGTGCAATCGCTGCAGTTGGTGCAGAATTTGTTCGTGATGTAAAACCAGGAGAGATTGTTACTATAACAAAAAATGGTATCGCTTCAGATATGAGCATGGCAATTCCAGAGGAAGAGCAGGCAAGATGTATTTTTGAGTATATTTATTTTGCAAGAACAGATAGTACAATTGACAATGTGAATGTATATCATGCAAGAATCACAGCAGGAAAAGCATTGGCAGAATCATACCCGGTTGAGGCAGACCTTGTAGTAGGTGTTCCGGATTCCGGTCTGGTGGCAGCAAAAGGATATTCTGAAGCATCAGGTATTCCATATGGAATGGCATTTCATAAAAATAGTTATGTAGGCCGTACATTCATTAAACCAACACAGAGTGAAAGAGAGTCAAGTGTTAAGATTAAGCTGAATGTTATAGAAGAAGTAGTAAAAGGAAAAAGAATTGTAATGGTAGATGATTCCATTGTACGTGGAACAACTTGTGCAAATATCATTAAGATGTTAAAAAAGGCCGGAGCAACAGAGGTTCATGTAAGAATCAGTTCACCACCGTTTTTATATCCATGCTATTTTGGAACAGATGTTCCATCTAATGAACAGTTGATCGCACACTCACATACAACAGAGCAAATTCGTGAAATGATCGGAGCAGATTCACTTGGATATATGGAAATTGACAAGCTGAAAGATATGGTTGGAGATTTAAAATATTGTGATGCATGTTTCACAGGAAAATATCCAATTGAGGTTCCGAATGAAGATGTCAGTCATGCATTCGATTGAAGCACTTGACGAGACTTTTTAATATCTTATATAATAAATCTAATAGGATAACAACAAAGGAGAATATAATTATGGCAACAGACCGTTATACAAGTCCGCTTTCAGAACGTTACGCAAGTAAAGAAATGCAGTATATTTTTTCTCAGGACAAGAAATTTAAAACATGGAGAAAGTTATGGATTGCACTTGCAGAGACAGAAAAAGAATTAGGACTCAATATTACTGATGAGCAGATTGAAGAATTAAAAGCACATGCAGAGGATATTAATTATGATGTTGCAAGAGAACGTGAAAAAGTTGTACGTCATGATGTGATGTCACATGTATATGCATATGGTGTACAGTGTCCAAAAGCAAAAGGTATCATCCACCTTGGTGCAACATCATGTTATGTTGGAGATAACACAGATATTATCGTAATGGCAGAGGCTTTAAAACTTGTTCGTACAAAGTTGATTAATGTAATTGCAGAGCTGGCAAAATTTGCTGATGAGTATAAAGCACAGCCTACACTTGCATTTACTCACTTCCAGCCGGCACAGCCAACAACAGTTGGTAAGAGAGCAACTTTATGGATGCAGGAATTTGAGATGGATTTAGAAGATCTTGAATATGTACTTGGGAGCTTGAAATTGCTTGGTTCAAAGGGAACAACAGGAACACAGGCAAGCTTTTTGGAACTTTTTGACGGAGATCAGGAGACAATCGACAAGATTGATCCGATGATTGCTGAAAAACTTGGATTTAAAGCTTGTTATCCGGTATCAGGTCAGACATATTCACGTAAAGTGGATACAAGAGTGCTCAATGTACTTGCAGGTATTGCGGCAAGTGCACACAAATTCTCAAATGATATCCGTCTTCTTCAGCACTTGAAAGAAGTAGAAGAGCCATTTGAGAAGACGCAGATTGGTTCTTCAGCAATGGCTTATAAGAGAAATCCGATGAGAAGTGAGCGTATCGCATCACTTTCCAGATATGTGATGATCGATGCTTTGAATCCGGCAATCACTTCAGCTACACAGTGGTTTGAGAGAACATTGGATGATTCAGCAAACAAACGTCTCAGTGTACCAGAGGGATTTCTTGCAATTGATGGTATTTTGGATCTGTGCCTGAACGTAGTTGATGGTCTGGTTGTATATCCAAAAGTAATAGAGAAACGTCTGATGGCAGAGCTTCCATTTATGGCAACAGAAAATATCATGATGGATGCAGTAAAAGCAGGCGGAGACAGACAGGAATTACATGAGAGAATCCGTGAATTGTCTATGGAAGCAGGAAGAAATGTAAAAGAAAAAGGTCTGGATAACAATCTGCTTGAGCTTATTGCAGCAGATTCAGCGTTCAACCTTTCATTGGAAGACCTTCAGAAGACAATGGAACCATCAAGATATGTAGGACGTGCAAAAGAGCAGGTTGATGCATATTTGAATCGTGTGATTCGTCCATTGTTAGAGAAGAACAAAGAAGTGCTTGGTGTAAAAGCAGAGATTAACGTATAAAGTACAGAACAAAAATACAGCTTTACTGGACATCCTGTTAAGATTTGAAGAAAAAAGCAAAGGAATGTTGCATTTGATTGCAGCGTTCCTTTTTCTTTTATAGAATTTTTCACAATTGGCAAAAAATGTAAATAGCTTTGTCTATAAAATGTTGCCGAATCTATAGAATAAGAGATGGTGAGGGATAACTATGGAAGCATGTTTGGAAATTTACGGATTTTACAGACCAATTATAAAACGTACAATTGTGGGGATGTTGTGTGTTGCTATTTTAACAGGTGCTGTATTTTCAAGAAAAGCTGTAGGAACAAAAGAATATTTAAGTGCAGAAAAGCAAGAAGAAACAAGAAATGATATTGCAGTAAGTAAGATGGAGAAAATTGTTGCAGCAGGATCTCAGGAGATTATAGTAAGTGAGCCGGACAAAACTGTTATGGCAGAGGCGAAAGACAATCTTGCAGAGAAAGAGGAAGCTATCATGGATACACCAAAGAATACGGTTGTGGATGAAGCAAAAGATGTTATCACAGACGAGCCAAAGGATACGATTGTGAATGAATCAAATGATATTCCGAAAAATGATACGGAAGAAAGTGAGGATGCCAAAACAGATATTGCAGAGACAGCAACGCCATTTTTAATTGATGAAGCCGGAATGCTTTATGGAATCAATGAAGAAATGTTGGATTGTAGAAGTGGTGTATTGGAACTTCCATCAGAAAATTGCGTCGGAATCCGCAGTCATGCATTTATAAATGGCTTTACTGATATTTACGAGATTTACATACCATCTAATATCTCAGTGATTGAAACAGGTGCCTTTGATGGGATTGATAATTTATTTGATATTATGGTGGAAGAAGGAAATATAAATTACACCTCAATTGATGGTGTGCTATATGATGAAGAAGAAATAACATTATTAGCATTTCCGGCAGGAAGAACAGGAGGATATATTGTCCCGACACAGACAGAAAGAATTGCAGCAAATGCATTTGCACAGACAGGATTGTCGGTGATTGATATTCGTGACTGTGGAACGCTGTTGATAGAAGATGACAGGGCAGCACAATTGGTGAGATGTGAACAGTAACACTTGAACATTTATCCCACTTGCTTTATAATAGAGCGTGGCTTTAATGTTGCTGTTTGTAAATGTACAAACAGTGATATTTGAATAGAATTATGTTAAAAAACAAGAAGTGGAGAATGAAAAAATGAGTAAGGTAAGAACAAGATTTGCACCAAGCCCTACAGGAAGAATGCATGTTGGAAATCTACGTACAGCACTTTATGCATATTTGATTGCAAAACATGAGGGAGGAGATTTTATCCTTCGTGTAGAAGATACAGACCAGGAAAGATTTGTGGAGGGAGCACTTGATATTATTTATCGTACACTTGCCAAGACAGGTCTTGTACACGATGAAGGTCCGGATAAGGATAAAGGCTATGGCCCATATGTTCAGAGTGAGCGTAACGCACAGGGAATCTATTTAAAATATGCGAAGCAGCTGGTTGAGCAGGGAGATGCATACTATTGTTTCTGTGATAAAGAACGTTTAGAGTCTCTGAAGACATCTGTATCAGAAAATGGAACAGAGATTGTGGTATATGACAAGCATTGTCTGAATTTATCAAAAGAAGAAGTAGAAGCAAACCTGGCAGCAGGAAAACCATGGGTTATTCGTTTGAATGTACCAAATGAAGGAACAACAACATTCCATGACGAGATTTATGGTGATATTACAGTGCCAAATGCAGAATTAGATGATATGATCCTGATTAAGTCAGACGGATATCCAACATACAATTTTGCGAATGTAGTAGATGACCACTTGATGGAGATCACACATGTTGTAAGAGGAAATGAGTACCTTTCTTCTGCACCAAAATATAACAGATTATATGAGGCATTTGGATGGGAAGTACCGATATATGTGCACTGTCCATTAATCACGGATGAGAACCATAAGAAGTTAAGCAAGCGTTGCGGACACTCTTCATATGAGGATTTGATCGACCAGGGATTTATTTCTGAAGCGGTTGTGAATTATGTGGCACTTCTTGGATGGTGTCCAACAGACAATCGTGAGATCTTTAGCTTAGAAGAGCTGGTAGAAGCATTTGACTACAGACATATGAGCAAGTCTCCGGCAGTCTTTGATACTGTGAAATTAAAATGGATGAATGGTGAGTACTTGAAAGCAATGGATGATGATTGTTTCTATAAGATGGCAGAACCATATATCAAAGAAGTTGTCACAAAAGAGTTTGATCTGAGAAAAATCGCAGCACTTGTTAAGTCAAGAATTGAGATTCTGCCTGACATCAAAGATCAGATAGATTTCTTTGAGGAAGTTCCGGAATACGATGTTGCATTGTATACACATAAGAAAATGAAGACAAATCCAGAGAATTCACTGGAATTATTAAAAGAAGTTGTTCCTGTACTGGAAGCTCAGGATGATTTTAGCAACGATGCTTTATTTGAGACATTGAAAGCATTTGCAACGGAAAAGGAATACAAGGTAGGTTATGTAATGTGGCCAATCCGTACTGCAATTTCAGGAAAGCAGAATACACCTGGAGGTGCTACAGAGCTTATGGAGGTTCTTGGAAAAGAAGAATCACTGAGTCGTCTGAAAGCAGGAATTGAAAAACTGTCATAATTCAAATAGCACTTGTAAAAAGATAGATTTGAAAGAGGTAAAGATGAGTTCAGATAGCCACACAGAGAAGCAGATGCCTGTTTCTTATAACGGCGCCACTGGCACGCAGAAAGCCAGACGGACTTCACTTAGTCAGGCACAGAAAAGTGCCGTGCTTCACGGAAAGGGACCATGTCTTGTATTGGCAGGTCCCGGTTCCGGGAAGACAATGACAATTGTAAACAGAATAAAATATCTAATAGAAGAATTACATGTACGGCCAGAAGAAATTCTGGTCATTACTTTTACTAAATATGCGGCAACAGAGATGAAATTGCGATTACAGTCCAGTATGGAAGGAAAAAAACTTCCGGTCAGACATTGTATCCGTGGAACAGAAGGCTGGCAGATCAGACAGGAGATCTCAGATCTTCTGACAGAGGCGCCTGTTGATAAAGTGACGTTCGGAAGCAGGGAGCTTGTGAAAAAGCTGGAGCAGATCCAGGAAGAGACTTCGATCGAGAGCATTACGCTGATCGGGCTTTGTACAGATATCTGCGTGATCTCCAATGCCATGCTCTGTAAGGCGTTTCTGCCAGAGGTTCCCGTACAGGTGGATGCGTCCTGCTGTGCAGGAGTGACGGTGGAGAGTCACATGCAGGCGCTGGAGGCGATGAAGATGTGTCAGATCGACATTTTATAGAAGATACAGGAATGAAAAAAGAAGGTACAAAAAGATGGACAGAAAAGACATACTGCTGAATAAGCAGAGGATTGTGATCAAAGTGGGAACTTCCACGATCACTTATGAAGAAACAGGAAATATCAATCTGGAGAAGTTGGAGAAGTTTGTTCGTATTTTGATCAATCTCAGGAATAAAGGAAAAGAAGTGATCGTTGTCTCATCCGGTGCAGTCGGAGTTGGGAAAAATGCCCTGGGAATGGACAGGCGTCCTCAGACGGAGTCTGAAAAACAGGCATGTGCGGCAGTCGGCCAGGGGAAGCTGATGATGATCTATGAAAAACTGTTTAACGAATACGGACAGCTCACGGCACAGGTTCTGCTCACAAAAGAATCTGTGACAAATGCCAAATGCCGCAAAAATGCAAAACAGACATTTGATGAGTTGTTTAAGATGCAGGTTGTCCCGATCGTCAATGAGAATGACGCCATTTCGGTGGACGAACTTTCTTATGGGAACTTCGGAGACAACGATACACTGGCGGCATATGTGTCCCGGCTTGTGGATGCGGATCTTCTGATCCTGATGTCAGATATCGACGGGCTGTACACAGATGACCCGCGAAAAAATCCGAATGCAAGATTTATCCATACGGTCGGCAAGATCGGGCGGAGTCTGGAAAACATGGCAAAAGGAGCATCCAGTGACTGCGGGACAGGCGGTATGGCAACTAAGATCAAGGCTGCAAAAATTGCCACTGCAGCAGGGGCAGATATGATCATTGCAAACGGGGATAATATTTATTCGATCAATGATGTGATGAATGGCAAAAAAGTAGGAACGTTGTTTTTATCAGAGCAGCATCAGAAAGAGATGTCAGAAGAGGTGGCGCCTGAACGGGCAGAGTTCCGCAGACAGGCAAAACGGGAAAAGAAGGTTTAGATGGTATCAGGAAAGGAGACTGTATGGAAACGTATATGGAGACATTGGGATGCAGAGCAAAAGAAGCATCAAGGGCAGCGGCAAAGCTGACGACCGTTGAAAAGAACAGAGGGCTTGAATTTGTGGCAGAAGAATTATGTCTGCGAAAAGAAGAGTTGCTGTCAGAAAACGAGAAGGACATGGAGGCTGCAAGAGAACAGGGGATGTCCGAAGCACTTCAGGACAGATTGAGACTGACCCAAGCACGGATTGAGGCAATGGCGGAAGGTTTGAGACAGATTGCAGGGCTTTCAGATCCGATCGGGGAAGTCCTTTCCATGAAAAACCGGCCGAATGGACTGCGTATCGGGAAAAAGAGAGTGCCGCTCGGTGTTGTTGGTATTATTTACGAATCCAGACCAAATGTCACAGCAGATGCGTTCGGGCTGTGTTTTAAGACCGGAAACGCAGTGATCCTGCGGGGAGGCAGTGATGCGATCAATTCCAACAAAGCAATCGTACAGGTGATCAAGGCCGGACTTCGCAAAGCCAGATTATCCCAGGATCTGATCCTACTAGTAGAGGATACGAGCAGAGCAGTTGCCACGGAGATGATGCGCCTGCATGAGTATATTGATGTTCTGATTCCAAGAGGCGGTGCCGGGTTGATCTCTACTGTGGTGCAGAACAGTACAGTGCCGGTAATTGAGACAGGAACCGGAAACTGTCATATTTATGTGGATGAGAGTGTGGATGTAGTGATGGCTGCGGAAATCATTGAAAATGCGAAGACACAGCGTCTTGGTGTGTGTAATGCATGCGAATCTCTTGTGATCCACGAAAATGTTTTAGAGCAGGCATTGCCGGGTATTGTAAAGCGCCTTAACAATCATCAGGTGGAGATTCGCGGAGATGAGAAGGCGAGAGCAGTCTGCACAGAAATTCTGCCTGCATCAGAAGAAGATTGGGGAATGGAATATCTGGATGCCATTATTTCCGTGAAGACAGTGGCCTCTCTGGATGAGGCAATCCGCCATATCAACCGGTATAATACCGGACATTCCGAGGCGATCATTACAAAAGATTATGACAGTGCGCTGCGTTTTCAGGATGAGATCGATGCAGCAGCAGTGTATGTCAATGCGTCCACCAGATTTACAGATGGATTTGAATTTGGGTTTGGCGCGGAAATCGGGATCAGTACGCAGAAGTTGCATGCAAGAGGACCGATGGGACTGGAAGCGCTGACGACAACAAAATATATTATTTTCGGAAACGGACAGATCCGAAAATAAAAAAATAAAAAACCATGCTTGCATATTATACAAAAAAGATGTATACTTATGCAAACGTGGTTTTTGTTTATACACAAACATGAATAAAATACAAAAAAATGCATACTAAATGAAAAAAATATGAATAAAGTGAGAAAGGGGATTTCAGAATGATAAAAGCAGGAATTATCGGTTCAACAGGATATGCGGGAGGAGAACTGGTCCGTATTCTGACAGGACATAAAGAGGTAGAGATCAAATGGTACGGTTCCAGAAGCTATATCGATCAAAATTATGCAGATGTATACCGCAATCTTTTTCAAATCGTGGATGCGAAGTGTATGGATGATAACATGGACGCGCTGGCAGATCAGGTGGATGTGATTTTTACGGCAACCCCGCAGGGGCTGTGTGCATCTCTGATCAATGAAGAGATTCTGTCAAAGACAAAAGTGATCGATCTGAGTGCAGATTTTCGGATCAAAGACGTGTCTGTCTATGAAGAGTGGTACAAAATAGAGCATAAAAGTCCTCAGTTTATCGAAGAGGCGGTGTACGGACTTTGTGAGATCAACCGGGAAAAGATCAAAAATGCAAGATTGGTAGCCAATCCGGGATGTTACACAACCTGCTCCATTCTCACAGCCTACCCCCTGGCAAAAGAAGGTCTGATCGATATGAACACACTGATTATTGATGCAAAATCCGGAACGTCAGGAGCCGGGCGGGGTGCAAAAGTGGCAAATCTGTACTGCGAAGTGAATGAAAATATCAAAGCATATGCAGTTGGAAGTCACAGACATACCCCGGAGATTGAAGAACAGCTCGGGTATGCGGCGAATGAGACCGTGAAATTGAGCTTCACACCGCATCTGGTTCCGATGAACCGGGGAATTCTGGTGACGGAATATGCATCGTTGAAAAAGGAAGTCACCAAGGCGGAAATCCGGGAGATTTATGAAACTTATTATGGAAAAGAGCCGTTTGTCCGGATTCTGGATGACGGAGTCTGCCCGGAGACAAAATGGGTGGAAGGAAGTAACTATGCAGACATTGGCTTTCAGATCGATCCGCGTACCAACCGCATAATTCTGATGGGAGCCATCGACAACCTGGTAAAAGGAGCAGCAGGGCAGGCGGTACAGAATATGAACCTTTTGTTTGGATACAAGGAACAGGAAGGCCTGGAATTGATTCCGATGTTTCCGTAAAGATCCTATAGGCAGAGGTGAGAAGATGATTCGAACAATGATGATTGAAGATTATGAGCAGGTATATGCACTCTGGAAGAAGATACATGGTTTTGGATTGCGAAGTATCGATGATTCCAGGGAAGGCGTGGAAAAATTTTTAAAACGAAATCCAACGACCAGCGTCGTGGCGGTAGAAGACGGAAAAATCGTAGGTGCGATCTTGTGCGGCCATGATGGAAGACGAGGCTGTCTGTATCACGTCTGTGTGGATGAAGCGTATCGCAGACGAGGAATTGGGAGAGCAATGGTCGTACAGTCCATGGAAGCTTTAAAAGAAGAAGGAATCAGCAATGTATCTCTGATCGCATTTACGCAGAACGATATCGGAAATGCATTCTGGAATACCATCGGATGGAATGAGCGGCAGGATTTGAACTATTATGATTTTGTGTTGAATACAGAAAATATTACAGCATTTAATGCGCAGTAAATGAGGAGGCATGCACGATGAAAAAAATAACAGGCGGAGTCACAGCAGCAAAAGGATTTGAAGCAGCGGCAGCGGCCGCAGGGATCAAATATGAAAACAGAACAGATATGGCACTTGTATACAGCGTAAAACCGTGCAAAGTGGCAGGAACTTTTACGACCAATGTAGTAAAGGCGGCTCCGGTGAAGTGGGACCGGCAGATTGTGGAATCTAAGATCAAGTCTCAGGCAGTAATCATCAATTCTGGAATTGCAAATGCGTGTACAGGAGAAGAGGGGATGCACTGTTGTCTGGAGACTGCGAAAGCTGCAGCAGAGGCTCTTGAAATTCCGGCAGACGGTGTTCTAGTTGGCTCGACAGGGGTGATTGGGATGCAGATGCCCATTGAAAAATTAAAAAAGGGTATTCAGATTCTGGCAAAAGAAAAACAGTCGGGGGCAGTGGCAGCAAATGCGGCGGCAAAAGCAATCATGACCACAGATACTATGGAAAAAGAAGTGGCAGTGACCGTGGAGATTGGAGGGAAGACCGTTACCATTGGAGGGATGGCCAAAGGATCAGGTATGATTCATCCGAATATGTGCACCATGCTGGCTTTTCTTACAACAGATGCGGTAATCTCCAGAAAAGCGCTCAAAGCAGCGCTTCGCGCAGATGTAGAAGAGACGTACAATATGATCTCTGTGGACGGAGATACTTCAACGAATGACACAGTACTTCTTCTGGCGAACGGAATGGCAGAAAATCCAAAGATCAAAGAGGGGACAAAAGAGTTTGAACTATTTGCAGAAGCGCTGCATGAGGTCAACGAGATACTGGCAAAGAAAATGGCAGGAGACGGGGAAGGCGCCACAGCATTGTTCGAAGTGACGGTAAGAGGTGCAGATACGAAAGAACAGGCGAAAACACTGGCAAAATCCGTGGTCTGCTCCAATCTGACCAAAGCGGCGATCGCCGGTCATGATGCAAACTGGGGGCGGATCTTGTGCGCTATGGGCTATTCCGGTGCCGAATTTGATCCGGAGAAAGTGGATCTGTATTTCAAAAGCAGCGCCGGAGAGTTAAAGATCATCGAAAACGGAGTCGCGCTGGATTACAGTGAAGAAAAGGCCACAGAGATTTTATCCATGCCGGAGGTGACTGCCATTGCAGATCTCGGACAGGGAGAGGAAACAGCAACCGCATGGGGATGTGATCTTACCCACGGCTATATCGATATCAATGCGGATTACCGCAGCTAGTACAATGTATATTCAGTAAAAAAGACAGGCAGGAGGAGTGAGAATATGAATGAAAATATGAATCAATATCTGGAGAAGGCGAAAGTACTGATCGAGGCACTGCCGTATATCCAACGGTTTAACCGGAAGATCGTCGTTGTAAAATACGGCGGCAGCGCCATGACAGACGAGGCGTTAAAGCAGAAAGTAATCGAGGACGTTACCTTATTAAAGCTGGTCGGCTTCAAACCGATCATTGTGCACGGAGGCGGAAAAGAAATCAGTAAATGGGTCGGAAAGATCGGCAAAGAACCGCAGTTTATCAGCGGACTTCGGGTGACTGATGAAGAGACCATGGAAGTAGCGGAAATGGTACTTGGAAAAGTGAACAAAAGCCTGGTACAGCTTCTGGAAGGACAGGGAGTACGTGCCATCGGAATCAGCGGGAAGGACGGTGGACTTCTGAATGTGGAAAAGAAATATTCCAACGGAGAAGATATCGGATTTGTCGGGGAGATCAAAAAAGTAGATGCACAGATTTTGCATGATCTTCTGGAGAAGGATTTTCTTCCGGTCGTGTGTCCGGTAGGAATGGATGATGAATTCCATACATATAATATCAACGCAGATGATGCAGCCTGTGCCATTGCAAGAGCCATGAAGGCAGAAAAACTGGCATTTCTGACAGATATTGAGGGAGTATATAAAGATCCGAAGGATCCTGCTACTCTCATCTCCGAGCTTCTGGTAAAAGAAGCAAAACAGCTGATCGAAGAGGGCTATATCGGAGGAGGAATGCTTCCTAAGCTGAATAATTGTATTGATGCCATTGAAAACGGCGTTTCCAGAGTGCATATTTTAGATGGGCGGATCCCGCACTGTCTGCTTCTGGAATTCTTTACAAACAAAGGAATCGGTACGGCAATTTTACATGAAGAAGAAAGCAGGTATTATGATGGTGAATGAGAAGATCAAAGCAGCAGAAGAAAATCTAATACACGTATACAATCGGTTTCCAATTGCGCTGGAGAGGGGAGAAGGTGTTTATCTGTATGACACGAACGGGAAAAAATATCTGGATTTTGCAGCCGGATTTGCAGTGTCGGGACTGGGATACGGAAATCAGAAGCTGAATGCGGCATTAAAATTCCAGATCGATCAGCTGTATCATACGTCCAACCTGTATTATCATACCAATTGTGGAGAGGCAGCACAAAAACTGAACCGGATTTCGGGGATGGACCGGGTATTTTTTACGAACAGCGGGTCTGAGGCAAATGAGGGGGCTTTAAAAGCGGCAAGACGATATGCGTATAATAAAAAATCGGGCAGATATCAGTTTATCGCCATGGAAAATTCGTTCCACGGGCGCAGCTTCGGCGCCGTTTCCGTGACTGGACATACTGCGTATAGAGAACCTTTTGAACCGATGCTCCCGGGAGTTTCTTTTGCAGAATTCAATAATCTGGACAGTGTGAAAGCGCTGGTGACGGATCAGACCTGCGCAATTATTTTAGAACCATTACAGGGGGAAGGCGGGATCAATCTTGCTACACAGGAATTCATGGAAGGAATCCGTAAGATCTGTGATGAGAACGATATTCTGATGATCTGTGACGAAGTGCAGTGCGGAATGGGAAGAACCGGCGCGATGTTTGCATGGCAGAAATTCGGGGTAAAACCAGATATTCTGACTATGGCAAAGGGAATTGGAAACGGTATTCCGGTGGGAGTCTTTGCCATGACAGAAAAAGTGGCACAGGCATCGTTAAAGCCGGGAGATCACGGGGCAACTTATGGCGGTAACCCACTGGCATGTATGGCAGTCAAGACGGTGATCGACATTTTTGAGGAAGAAAAGATCGTGGAGCATGTCAATGAAGTGTCAGAATATCTGACAGAGCGTCTGGAAGAACTGGTACAACATGTGGATGGCGTGCTGGAACGAAAAGGAACCGGACTGATGCAGGGTATTGTGTTAAAGCAACCGGTCGCGCAGGTAAATAACCGTGCCATTGAGGAAGGACTTCTTGTGATCCAGGCACAGGGCAATGTACTGCGTCTGGTACCTCCGCTTATCATTGAAAAAGAGCATGTGGATGAAATGATCCCAAAATTGACAAAAGCATTGACAGAGTGATAAATGAAAAACTAGGATTCGGGAAATACTAAAAGAAATTGAGAAAAATTTCAGGAGGTAGAAAACGATGACTGGTTTTTTAATTGCCCTTCTTTCCGGGGCGCTGATGAGTGTTCAGGGTGTATTTAATACACAGGTGACAAAGACAACCGGATTGTGGGTCAGCAATATCTGGGTGCAGTTAAGTGCTTTTCTGGCATGTCTGGCGGTATGGTTTCTGGCAGGAAGAGCGGATGTGACGGCACTTGCGAAGGTGGAACCGAAATATATGCTCTTAGGAGGCGTGATCGGAGCAGGGATTACCTGGACCGTAGTAAAGAGCATGGCATCCTTAGGACCGGCAAAAGCTGCACTTCTAATTGTAATCTCCCAGCTGATCGTGGCGTATGTGATCGAGCTTCTGGGGATGTTTGGTGTGGAAAAATCGCCGTTTGCATTCCGGAAGCTGGCAGGGCTTGTCGTGGCACTGATCGGGATTGCAATCTTCCAGTGGGAATAGAGCGTCAGAATTGTAATAAATGCGTAACAGGATTGTAAAAATGTTATTGTAATTTTGAGCGTTTTTCGTTACAATATTACTGTCCGATATAAAAGGGGATTCCTTGCGTCTGAGATTGTGAGGAAATATGAGGGACAGATGGAAAAAGAAAGCTTATTATACAGTTGTTATGATCTTGACTGCGTTGTGCCTGATCAGCGGGTGCGGGCAAGAGTCGGGGGAAGAACTTAAGGAGATTTCTCTGGAGGAGACACAGGAAGAGAAAGAAGAGTCCTCTGCAGAAGAAAAGAAGGTTGAAGACAAAGAACCGAAGAAAGAGACAAAGATTTTTGTCTATCTGTGCGGAGCAGTCGGAAAGCCCGGCGTGTATGAAGTGGGCAGTGACGACAGGCTTTATGAAGTCATTGCCATGGCGGGCGGACTGACAGCCGAGGCTGCACAGGATGCAGTGAATCAGGCAAGGGTTGTTGTGGATGGGGAGCAGATCTATATTCCCACCAAAGAGGAGATGCAGACACAGGCAGCAGCACAGCCGGGGGAAAGTCCGGCAGAAGGAACAAAGCCGCAGGATGGAAAAGTCAATCTTAATACGGCGACAAAAGAAGAATTGATGACGTTGTCCGGTGTAGGAGAGTCCCGGGCGGACAGTATTATTGCCTATCGGGAAGAAAACGGCAGGTTCCAGAATACAGAAGAGCTGATGCAGATCAGCGGAATCAAAGAAGGTCTGTATAATAAGATTAAAGATAATATTACAGTATAGCAGGAAGTTGAAGGAAGAAAGTATGAGCAAGAAGAAGATCTTAGTAGTTGACGATGAAAAGTTGATCGTGAAAGGGATACGGTTCAGTCTGGAACAGGACGACATGGAGGTGGACTGTGCCTATGACGGTGAGGAAGCACTGCAGTATGCAAAGAACTGCGAGTATGACCTCGTGCTGCTGGATGTGATGCTCCCGAAGATGGATGGGTTTCAGGTTTGTCAGGCCATCCGTGAGTTTTCCGACATGCCGATCGTCATGCTGACTGCCAAAAGTGAGGATATGGACAAGATACTCGGGCTGGAGTACGGAGCGGATGATTATATTACGAAGCCGTTCAATATTCTGGAAGTCAAGGCCCGGATCAAAGCGATCATGAGAAGGACTGCGAGAAAAGAGGAGAGTGCGCAGACTGCCAAGATTCTGGTCAAAGGCAATATGCGGATCGACTGTGAGAGCAGAAGAGTGTTTATCGGAGAGCGTGAGATCAATCTGACAGCAAAAGAATATGATGTGCTGGAGCTTCTTGCCATGAATCCGAACAAAGTCTACAGCCGTGAGAATCTGCTGGATCTTGTATGGGGTGTGGATTATCCGGGGGATGCCAGAACAGTGGATGTACATATCAGAAGGCTTCGGGAGAAGATCGAGCTGAATCCGAGCGAGCCGAAGTATGTGCATACCAAATGGGGCGTTGGGTATTATTATTCTCAGAATTAGTAAGGTGCAGCCATGACAAAATTAAAAAAATTTACAGATTTTATGAACAGCCTGAGATTCAGGCTGGTTCTTTTACTTATTCTTATAGGCGTGATCCCATGTGTTCTTTTGCGGATCGGGATGCTCAATTCTTATGAAAACAGGGCTGTTTCACTTCGAACCAGCGAAATCTTAAGCCAGGCAAAGATTTTAGCGAATCAGATCGTGTCAAATGATTATCTGGAAAATTCCGGTTCTCCTACCATTAACGCACAGCTCGAGCAGCTTTCCACTATCTATGACGGGCGTGTCATGATCATCAGTGACACCTTTCAGGTAGTGAAAGATACTTATAAGCTTGATGAAAAAAAGACGATCATCTCAGAGGAAGTCATCAAAAGCTTTTACGGGGAGGAGATTACGAAATATGATTCAAAATATCGTTATATTGAGATGACAATACCACTTGTGCGCACGGATCAGGAAAATGAAAGCAGACAGGTGATAGGTGTCATGATGGTGAGCGTGTCAACGGACAGTATCAGCCTGAACCTGGATTATCTTGCAACGAACACGAGGATCATTGAACTGATCTGCATTTTTACAGTTATTTTCGCAAGCGTCATCATTGCAGGACAGATGGTAAGACCGTTTCATAAGATGTCAAAATCAATTGATGAGATCCAGACGGGTTATGGCGAGGATGCGCTTTCTGTCAATGATTATACAGAGACGAAGCTGATCAGTGAGAAATTCAAGAGCACAGGGAAACTCTTTGTGACCGTGGTGGGAGAAGAAGAGGA
>ENA-OPSF01001449-OPSF01001449.1-human-gut-metagenome-genome-assembly--contig:-NODE-1449-length-18046-cov-2.850870_pt1 | contig 18046 bp, 8 predicted proteins | sample MGYA00241452_ERZ501896 | MGnify/ENA primary metagenome ERZ501896 (study PRJEB25962, sample SAMEA2042111) | human gut metagenome | biome: human gut; feature: human-associated habitat; material: faeces... | reverse complement strand
CGGGTGTATCAAGAAATCTTATCTGCAAGAATTGGAGAGCAGCGGTGCAGTTGTAGAATATGGAATGGTTCTGCTTCCTAAAACATATCTAGGGGAGCAGGAACTGGAAGTGGACCGCAAATATCTTTACAATGGTGCAGTGTACAAGCCGGCTAAAGTAACGGCAGTTAAAAAATTTTCAGAAGATGACGACAGAATCTATTTTACAGCGGTTCTGGCAAATCTTTCGAAAGAGCGATATAAAAATGATTATGCTGCCAGAGTCTATGCAAAGATTACAAGAACGATTTCCAATGAAGAAGGATCTTCGGAGAAAAAGACAGAGATTGTATACAGTGACGATACAGTCAACCGTCAAGTCTATCAGATTGCACAGGCGGCAGTGGACGGAACGACAGAGACAGAGGAAAATAAAGAGTGGCTGCGGGAAAACATTTTGAATCCGGTAGACCAGCCGGAACAACCGCAGGAAGAAGAAAAGAAAATTCCATTTGAACTCGGAACCGTTTCCGGTGTTACGCTGTATCACAAGACTGGAATCGGAGAAGAAGTGGGGGAAGTAGAAGAGGTCTCACACTTCCGTGTGGAGGAGTTTAAACCAGAGCAATATATTGTAAAGATTGGGATGGAAGATCAGCCAGAAGTATTTTCTGAGATTACAAAGTTGATTGTCTCGGAGGATGGCAAAGTCAGCTTCGGGTTGAAATTGGACAACTATGTGATGCCGCAGCAAGGGCAGCCGCAGGCAGAGGTTGTTGTGGAGTTTGGAACTTTATCGGAAGGACAGGCATCCACGAAATACATTACGATGCAGGCACTGGTAGATCGAATCAAGGCAGATCCGGATGGGACTTATACACTGGAGCATGATATCGATGCCGGCATGGTGCAGGGAGAAGACGTGCTGATCCCGGAATTTCGCGGGACTTTTGATGGAAAAGGATATAAGATCAAAGGGCTGACGACAACTTTGTTTGGAACGATTTCGGGTGGTACGGTAAAGAACGTGAAGCTGGAAAATGTATCCATTACAAAGCAGGGATCCTATGGAGATGCCGGCGGCGGAACGCTGGCGAACAAAGCGATGGCAAACGCAAGTGTAGAAGATGTCCATGTAAGCGGAAGTCTGAAAACACCGAACAGCAGACAGCTGCTTGGAGGTCTGATCGGTCGTATGGATTATGCAGCGGTCAGAAGATGTTCTGCCAACTTGGAGATTACCGGTACGTTTAATACGACAGGTGGATTGATCGGACAGATGTCAAATCTGAGAAACGTCAACAATGGGAATGGCAGCAATATTATAGAGAATTCCTATGCAGTTGGAACAATTCGTGGAAACCAAACAAACGGTGCCATCGGAGGATTGATTGGATGGCATAATTCGAACTGCAGCACTTCGGTCACAAACTGTTATACAAATGTAAGTATGGAAGTGGCAAAATCCAATCAGAAAGAGTCTGGTGGATTTATTGGATACATTGGGAATGCAGATGGAACGGGTATATTGAAAAACAATGTTTCTTACAGCAGCGGAACCCAGGGCTATAAATTTGACGGAGCATCCGAAGACACAAAGTATAGTGCAGAAGGTGTTTCTGGATTATATTCTATGAAAGAGAGCCGATTAAAAAGGGAGAGCAGCAGAACCGGGGCAACAGCATTGACGAAGATTACAGAGAGTTCCGTCGATACCCTTTCCGGAAAAGAATTTTACACGGCAATGGCATGGCCGGAAGACGTATGGAATTTTGCACCGCTGCAGGAAGGGAAGACACCGGTATTGCAGAATGGGGATTCCAATATGACAACGATGCTGCAGATGAAAGAAATTTCATCGGTGGATGACCTTCGGAAGATCAAGGATGACCTGGGCGGCGCCTATGTTCTGACAACCGACCTTGATGTATCGGAGATCACAGAAGGCAATGCGATCATTTCGGGTAGCTTCCGAGGCCTGTTGCGGGGAAATGGACATCAGATCATCGGAATGAAGCTTCCGTTGTTTGAGACATTGGCAGGAGCTTCGGTGGAGGAGCTGAAGTTGACGCAGGGATCGATCGGGAAGAAAGATACCGATCAGGTTGCTGCACTGGCTAAAGTTTCGGAGAGCGGAACGACACTTAGACATGTCTATGTAAGAGATATGAGCATCACAGGAAGAACTACGGTAGGTGGTATGATTGCAGTGATGAAGCAGACGACGGCAGAAGCTTGTTCCGTTAATGCGGAGGTGACTGGAGGGAATGCAGGCGGATTTGCAGCGGAGATTTTGGAAGGCTCTGTCATTTCAAACTCTTATGCAAAGAGAGCTGTGGATCTAGACAGCTTCCAGACGGCAGAGGGTCCGCAGGGCGGATTTGCGGCAATCGTGAAGCAGTCACAGCTGAGTAAAAACTTTGGACAACTTTCGTGGAAAAAGGCGGAGGAAAAGAAGGAGACTCCGGCTGCGGCAGGTGTTGTCGGAACCTTTATCGGGGAAAGTGGTACGGGAGACCAGACTCCGACAAAGATCGAACACAATATCTCTTTTGGACCGGCTTCCTATGCATTTGTAGGAAATCAGCAGGGGATTGCCGAAGGAGAGAACTATGTAGGAAACTACGAATATCGTGAGGGAGATCCGGTATCTTCGGTATTGCCTGGAAAAATCGAACAGGCATCTGAGGTACAGATCAAAAGCAAGGAATTCTATTTGCAGACACTGGAATGGCAGGAAGACATCTGGTATTTGGATGATGTTGTCGGAGGAAAGAGACCGCGTCTGCAGGCAGAAGGAGATGTGTACGGGACGGAAGAAAATCCAGTTTCGGTAGAAGCGCCGGAGATGATCCAGGAAGCGATCGCAGTGCGAAGTCAGGAAGAGGCTGCTTTGTCAAGATCACTGGAAGGAATTACAGGCTATCGGGAAGACCGAAAATTACTGTATGAAAATTTACAGTTGTTTATGCCATTCTACCAGAGGGAACAGATCGTTCTGGATGGAAATCACGTAGATGTGTCACACATTTTAAATCAGAAGAGAGTGCTGGCAGTCTATCCGATGGATGAACAGGGAAGAAGGATTGTAGCGCTGTCAGATAAGACAGTGAATCAGGTAAAGAAACTGAGAATTCAATTTGCGGATGAAACGACACCGCTGATCTACAATATGTCTTATATAGATACGCGGGCAAACATTGCTTCTTATAAAGTGTCACAGATTCCGGTACACTTTAACTTTAAAAATTATGTAGTGAATACAACATCAGCGCAGTTCCAGAAGTTGCTGGAAACAGCAAAGACATATGAATTTGACCGAGATATTGAGACAAGAGTGGCACAAAAGGACAGTGGTTCTGTTTTGGATGTATATCGGAGAAATTATAATGAAGTTGTCAAAACGGAGATGGAGCAGGTTCTCGTTTCGATGTCGGCCACAAATGCACAGTATCCGATAAATCTGGAAAATGAGATAGCAAAGAAGATCGTGACCGATCACTTCCTTACCAGTGAGTATCTGAAAGATTTCCTCTATGCGTATAACTATCTGGATCGCTGGTATGACTTTGAGATCGGAGGTATCAATCTCAGGGATGTCGTCCTGTTTGACAATTCTATCTTAAAGACAGGGAAAAAAGTGAGAAATCTTCCTACAGAGATTGTGAAACTCAGCAGCAATGGCGGGCGTCAGGGAAATAATACACCATCGTTCTATATTAACCGCCTCTCAGCTTATACAGGGATTTCTAACGTGGCGTCGTTCGTGGAATACTTTATGAAAGAGTATGCTGGCTATGCGGACGTCAATGATTGGATCATCGACAATTTCCAGAGTGGGTTCATTGTAGAGGCGCGGGCGAACAACCCGAAGATTCAGTCAAGATTATGGAAGATTTTGAAAAACAATACGGTACAGCGGAATCATGAGCTGATCCTTCCGGTATTGTCATATAAAACTTCCAAAAACTTGTATCTGGCATCGTTCCCATCCGCGCTGATTTATGGAAATCTGGAAATTTACAGTGGATATCAGGATACGGAAGCATGGAGACAGCAGAAAAAGCAACAGGTGATTACTCAGGTGAATCACTTCAAGACAAGTTATGATAATTTTGTTGACGTTGCGGAAAATGGGGCAAATTCTATTAACAACAGTAAGTTTTTGATCGTGGATTCTTCTGCCAATAAGAATCATAATCAGGATGTGTTCAAGGAATTTTATAGGCCGCTGCAGACACTTTGGCAGCATAGCAGTGGTGCGGTAGCGGTGATTTTCGGAAATCCAAATCTGGATTACATCTATTATAATGGTTCCAATTTCATCGGAGATCTGACTGTGTTAAATCACGAGATGGGACATGTGACAGATATGTGGATCTGGATGGAGAACAAAGGAAAACGACCGGGACGAAATGGCGAGGACTATTCCAATGGATTTGCCAATCAGGCCAACGTAGACTATAATATGAACTTTATGAAAACCTATGCGAGAGACGGATCGATGATGACCAATCTGACACCAGATCGGATCAATTCTCCGGAGGAGTTTCAGAGTTATTATAAGGAAGTGTTCGATGTCATCTATACGTTGGATTATTTGCAGGGGAAGGCGTATTTACAACTGACTCCGGAGCAGCAGGCAAGGATTACACTGCAGCACCGATACGGAACAACCAACAATCATCAGAAGTGGAATAGTGCAAACAGTACCTGGCGGACGATTGGCGCCGGAGAATTAGAAAATATGAATCTGAAGACATTGGATGATCTGTGGGACAATCAACTGACAATCCGGCCGGGACATCGGTTGGATCTGAGAAGTTTCAATGAGGTAGGAGTCAACAATTTAGGTGCTTATCAGATCGACAGAGCATGTTATGCGAGCTGGTATGTCCCGTATGTAGATAATGGTACACCGAATGCACAGACATTTCGTCGAAATGGGTATGAGCTGGCTGGCTTGTATGGATACAGCAACGGTCTGGTAGAGTACCTGAGTGGAAGAACAAGAACGGGAGATTTGCAATATTTCCGACAAAAAACAGGAAATGCAGACTTTACGTTTGAGTCCTATCGGAAAAGTAAAAACATAGAAATCGAGACAAAGATCCACGAGCAGAAAGAGCAGGGGAATGCGTACTTTGATGAAGAAGCTTTGATTCAATATCTAAAGCAAAATATGATCAATTATGGAAATGAGATCGGAAGTGGAGCTTCCAACGGAAACAATACACTGAATCATATCAAGGAATCCAGAGAGAATGTCTTCCGCTATCTCCAGAGGATTACCGATGAGTTCCGGACTCCGGTTTACGGTGGGACAGAGACGAGAAATGCCGTATCCATTTCTACAGCAGAAGAACTTGTCCAGAAGCTTAGAGAGAATCCAAATGGATTTTATGTGTTGGAAAAAGATATTTCCATGAAAAGCATCCAGGCAAGTGGAGAGGTGTATGTGGACACGACTTTCATTGGGAAACTGGATGGCAATGGACATAAGATCACAGATGCAGCAGTGCCACTTTTGCGCAGAACAGCAAACTCGTACATTGCAGACATAGAGATCAGTGATACAGCAGGGACAAAGAAAGACTGGGTTGCACAACAGAAGCAGTTTACGATTGTTGTAAAAGAAGAACAAGAAGAGACTGTACAGGAGATTAGAACATTAGAAGAGCTCCGGACTCTGGGAGAAAATCGTTATACGAAATATGTGCTGAAAAATGAGATCGATGCTTCTTCGGTGACAGATGCTGCTGTGATCCAAGGGACATTCACAGGAGAGCTGGACGGAGGAGAGTATGCGATCACAGGTCTTCAAGTACCGCTTTTTGAAAAAGTACAAAATGCGACGGTTCGTAATCTGAAGCTTACTTCTGTAAACATTACAAACAGCGAAAGCAAAAATGCCGCAGTGGCAAAAGAATCGAACCATTCGACGTTTGCACGGCTGAGTCTGGAAGATATCAAGATCAGTGGAAAAAGCTACAATGCTGCTGTCGTAGGATACGATTATACTGGTTCTGACTTTTCACAAATCCAGATTCGAAATGCGCAGATCCAAGGAACCGGAAATTACAATGCGGTCTTTGCAGGGCGCGCTTCTGGTTCAGAGATCAGTGAAATTGCAGTGATCGACAGTAAGGTGACACTGAGCGGAACGGATTGTGGAGGATTTATCGGAGCTGGGAAAAGCTTAAATATCCGTCAGGTGTACAGTGGTGCAGATATGGTGGCAGAGAACTATACGGATGAGAAGAATCGGACGAATAGTGCGGGATTCATTGGAAATCTCGGAGGAAAAAGCAATGTGGAAAATGTATTCGCGGCAGGAAAGGTAGACAATCGAACAGAGACGCCTCTTTATAACTTCCTGGGAACACCGGAAGTGTTAGAGTCGATGGTGAAGAATGCGTTTGTGCTTGAAACTGCCGGGGGAATCTCTCACACGACAGAAACGATAGGAATCCTTTCTGCAATTTCGGAAGAACGCACAAAAGAGGAAGAATTTTATCGGGCTTCTATGCACCTTTCGGAAGAAATCTGGAATCTCAGCTTAGTAGCTATGAAGGGATATCCTGAATTAAGAGGCATGGAGAAAAAAGAAATTATAGAGATCCATACACCGGAGGACTTTCTGAAGATGAAAGCATTCCCTGGACAGGAATATCATCTGAAAGCAGATATCAATCTGACGGAGGCAGAAGGCGAACGCGGTGTCATACCGGAATTTACAGGTGTGCTGGATGGACAGCACTATAAAATCACCGGATTGCAAAAGCCGCTGTTTGATCAACTGAAGGGAAGTGTCCGGAACCTGGCAATAGAGGGAAGTACTGTGGAGCTGTCAGACACTCCGGAGACGGTGAGTGGAATTTTGGCAAATACAATGGAAGATGCTGCTGTAGAACAAGTGCTGCTTCACGGAATCCGAGTGAACAGTGCAGCAGGAAAGGCTGCGGCAGTTGCGGGAACTGTACGCAATACAATGATGAAAAATCTTTTTGTAGAAGGTGCAGTTCAGGCGGCTTCTACGGCAGCCGGAGTTGCGGTGACGACAGAAGGAGCTGTTTTTGAAAATATTTATCTCAATGTGGATGTGACAGGGGCAGACGGAGCCGGGATGGTAGGAAACGGTGTCGGCGAAAATACCTACCGCAATATTTGTTCGGTAGGAGATGTGGCAGACCATATGCAGAAGCTTGGCGGAAATACTGCACAGTATAGCAATGCATATGAATTTGCAGCCGGAAATGGAATCAGTCAGTCTGGCGAAGGTGATTTTATAAGACCGATAGGCAAAGAAGTGTGGACAGCGGAATTTTATACAGAAACACTGGGACTGGATGCCTCTGTGTGGGATGCGGCGCAGGCAGCTGAAAGAGGATTTGCTTCGTTGAGAGAGTTTGCAGTCGAAATTAATCCGATGCGGGCGGAGATCCATACAGTGGCAGATCTCCAGAAGATGAACCGAGTGCCGGAAGGAAAATTTGTGTTGACAGCTGACCTAGACTTTGCAGAGGTAGAAACTGCTTATGTGACAGAAACCTTTACAGGAAGTCTGGACGGGCAAGCACATGGCGTGAGTGGAATCAGAGGTCCGCTGTTTGCGGTACTGTCAGGAACTGTAGAAAACCTTCGTTTCAGAAATATTTTTGTGAAAAGCGAAGATGCCGGCGCAAATGTGCTGGCGGCGGAGACGAAGAATGCCACGGTAAAAAATGTACATTTCAACGGAATTACTTTAAACGGTCAGAGTTACACAGGACTGGTTGGAAAAGATCAGGGTTCCACCTTTGATCGAATCAGTGTACAAGGTGTGGATCTGACGGCAAACGCGGCTTATGCAGGGGTGATCACAGCCCAAGCAGCTGCATCCAGAATGTCCAATCTGCTTGTAGCAGAGACAAAGATACATACATCCGCAAATGAGGTAGGTGGACTTGTCGGAAGCGCAGATGCGGTGACGATTCAAAAAGTATTTGCAGATGCAGAATTGCACATGCCATATCAGGCGGCTCCGCAAAATACAGCGGCATTTGTCGGAAGCGTGACAGGAGAAAGTGCAATTTCAGAATGTGTGGTGGCTGGCGGTGTGTACCCACAAGATCCGGGAAGCACTCGTTACAAATTGATGTATATGAACAATCCGGATGATATTAATGAATTGAAGGCATTTAAAAACTGTTTTGTCAATACGGACACACCGGGATACCAGATTGTAGGTACAGATCCGCAGGGAGTGACTCAGGATAGTCTGCAAAGTGAAGCATTCTATCAGTCTGATCTGAAACTGGATCCGAACATCTGGAACTGGGCTGATGCAGCAAAGACGGGTTGGCCGAGACTTCGTGAGATGGATGCAGAGGGAATCAGACCTCCGGGGACAGAAGGAACACCGGCAGAAGAAACCCCGTTACAGACGACGGTTCCGTCTGGATATGAGCCGATCCATACGACCGAAGAACTGCTGGCGGCGAAAAACAGTTCCGGAAAATATATTCTGATGCAATCGATTTCTCTTTTTGGGAAAAAGGCTGTGGATGGCTCTTTCCTTGGAAACTTCAGTGGAGAACTGGATGGAAATGGACTGACGATCCGTGAAATTTCCGGGGCACCGCTATTTGACCGATTGTCGGGAACTGTGAAGAACTTAAAGGTGACAGACGTAACAGTAGAACGGTGGAAGAGTGACCAAGGGGCGAATGCGCTTGCGAAGTCTTTACAAAATGCGAAGATTTCGAGATTGCAGTTAAAGAATATCCTTCTTGCAGGAGGAGACAATACAGGTGCACTTGCAGGAACGGCACAAAACACGACGATCAGTGAAGTGTGGGCAGAAGGATTGAATATCAATCCATATGGACCGGCTTTTGCTGGAAAGACAGATTTGATGGTCGGAGGCCTGATCGCGCAGTTGAATGGAGGAGTTCATGTCAACGACAGCTATGCGGGAGGAGAAATCACTGTTCGTTCCAACACGCAGGGAGGTGTGTTTGGCTACAACAACGACGAAATGGAGAACACCGTCAAACAGGTCGTTTCAAATATGCGGACAAAATCCACGTCACCACAGACCGATGGAGCCGGCTTCATAGGAATGGTCAGTTTTGACGGAAGTATGACAACGTGGATGGAAAATAACATTGCAATCGGGGAAGCAGGAGAAAACCGGGCACAGGGAAGTGTCGGAGAGGCTTACCGATTTGCAACAAAAGGGAAATTGAATACTACGATAGAATTCGGCTTGAAGAACTGCTATGAGGCAGCGGTGAGCGGAAGAAGCGCCGCAGTTTCGGGATACTTGACAGAAACTACCGAGTATAAAAATCCGGATTTTTATCGGGATACTTTGAAATTTGACAGCACTAAATGGAACTTTTCTTCTGTGGCAGAACATGGATATCCTTCCCTTGTATGGATCGCAGGAGAAGAACCGCTTCCGCCGTTGCCGGAAGGATCGGCAGTGACCGAACATCCACTGCGCACCGAACATCCATCTGCGGAATATATCCAGATCCGTACACCGGAAGACTTGATGAAGATTTCAGAGAATCCAGGTGGAAAATATATTTTGATGAACAATATTTCCATGGAGCAAGTGAGATTGCCGGAAAATCAGACATCCTACATTATGAAAGCATTCTCAGGAGAACTGGATGGAAACAATCAGGTCATCCACGGCTTGCGAGCCTCTTTGTTTGACCTCATTCGAGGAAGGTCAGTCAATGCCAAGGCGACTGTGAAAAATCTCCGCATACAAAATGTCTTTGTAACTGCAGGCGAGAAGACGGAGTGGGGATATACAAGGAAAGCAGAAGCTAATGGACTTGCACGTTCAGTGGAGTATGGTCATCTGGAGACGATCTATATGAATCATGTAAAACTGAATGGAGGAACGAACACCGCATCACTTAGCGGACTTGTGTATGAATCCTATGTCGGAAAAATCTGGTTAGAGGGAATTGACATTAACCGGGAGATTGCTCCGGCAGAACTTTCGAATTTTAACCTGGTCGGAGGAGCCATTGGGCAGCTGTCAGGGTATCGTTCCAAATTTGAAGATTCCTACGTGCAAGGGGAAATTGTTATGGATAATAACCAGCAAGGCGGCGCTGTGGGAGAGATTAAGGCAGCCCTGATAAGAAATGTCATCAGCAACATGGAGGCGAGATCCAACCAACCGGCGACATGGAGAGATAAGAGTGGATTTTTAGGAAGCATAGATACTTTTGGTACCAACGGGAAGAATTGGTGGGTAGACAGATGCATTGCTATCGGAAATGCAGGAGCCAATTATAAGTTTTTAGGAAAATATCAGATTGAAACCATAGAAGCGACAAATCTTACAAAATGTTACGAGCTCTCCAGTGCAACAGGAACAAGTAATGTTTCGGAGGCAACAATTGCAAAAGGAACCTTGCTGGCTGCTGAGGAACAGCAGAAATACGACGTCTCGTTCTACCGCGATGTCTTGACTTTCAACGGCAACGAAGGGGGAGCCGATCCAGACGCGTGGGATTTCGGTTCGGTATCCACAAAAGGGTATCCGACATTAAAATGGCTCTTGACCTATGACAATTTGCCGATTACTATAGAGGAACCAGAGCATTTGGAACCATCAGAAAATCAGGCGGAAGCGCAGCCAGGAGAAGAGCATACATTGGAGCTGCCGGAAGTTGTACTTCCGGAAGAGCAGCCGGTATTGCCAGAAGAGGAAGCGCTGCAGGAGGAGCTTTTTGGAGAAGAAGAGATACTTCTAGAGTAGGAAGAGATACAATCAGTAGAAAGGATGAAGCAGAATGAAAAGACAGTATGAAGCACCAGCATTAGAAATTATCGAGTTTGACGGAGAGAGTATCATCACGATGAGTGGAGTAACAGGGGATGAGACTTTGTCACAGAATGATAATATGCTTGATGTTGGAGGAACTGGCTGGGGAGAATAATCCTAGTCAGGAGAGATGACATAAGAAGGAAAGTGAGACGGCGGCAGACTTTTGTCTGTTGCCGTCTCTTTCTGTGAGCAGCAGGCAGAACGCCTCACAAAATTTTCTTCGATTGATTTTCTGCTTTTCTTATCGTATAATGTTCTATACGAGTGAAAACAGAGAAAGAGAGTGCAGAAGGAATATGAAAGCAGGAAAACAAAGGATGGCATTGCTGAGGATTGTGGCGGTAGTAGTCACCGTTATCGGGATCATTGGCATTGCTGCGGCGCTGTGGGCAGAGAAGAAAAAGGAGCAGCAGTGGGTTTCGAGCAATGCAGAAATTACCGCACGGATTAAGCCGTTTGAGGAGGAGAAGCGTGTATTAGAGAAGCAGGATAAGGAATGGCTGCAGCGGTTGGAGAACACGAGAAATGGAGGGACTTGTGTTCTGCTTGGCTTTGCAAGTGCAAATCAAACGCTTACACAGGATACACTCCAGATCATGACAGAATATGGATATCGAGGAACATTTCCGCTGCAAAATGGGTTAGTACCGGGAAGTTCGCCGGAACTGATGAGTATGGAAGCATTTCATGGCATGCTTGGAAGCGGATGGGAATATGTGTTCCAGACAGAGTCTCCGGGAGGAGAAGATGAGGAGCAATGGGTACAACAATTAGATGACCAGATTGCAGCATGGAATGGTGCGGGGATCGGGACACCGGGGGGATATTTTTTCTCTGAGGGACAAAGTTCCGAGAGCAAGGAGGAAGACCTGAAGGCGCGAGGATTTTCGGTATGGGCGGTTCCGCAGCAGTCCGGAGGCTATATTGGGAATCTGGAAGATGGAGCACTTCCAGTGAAGACTGTGGTAGTGTCAAAGCATGCAATGACGATGGAGTCTGCCCTCACGAATGCGATAAGTAAAAAGAAGTCGGTGGCATTTTTGTTTCCGGAAGTGACTTCTCAGATAGAAGGCGACAGGGAAGCCATTACGCCCGAGACGTTTCGAAAGCTTCTGTCAGAGATCAAAGAAAAGGAGATGGCAGGAGCTTTGCAGGTGATGACCTATTATCAGTACTACCAGTATCGCGTGCAGTGCCAGGCGGAAGCAGAAGCATTGAAATTGGAGTATGAGATTTTTTGCCAACAGAAAGATGCAAGAATCAAAGAGTTGGATGAGGAAATCCGAAACGTACTGGAAGAATATCGATAAAATGAGAAATCCCGTCGGGAAGAGATTCCATTTTTGATAAAATTATGATATACTGGTAACGTAAGAGTCCTGGTATGTCTATATATCAATGACAAAAGAGAATAAGGAGCGAGACAGATGAAGAGAGTATTACTGAAGCTCAGCGGAGAAGCGCTGGCAGGAGATAAAAAGACAGGTTTTGATGAGGCGACCTGTATCGGAGTCGCAGAGCAGGTAAAACAGCTTGTAGATGCAGGAATCCAGGTTGCGATCGTGACCGGAGGAGGCAACTTCTGGAGAGGAAGAACGAGCGAGACGATCGACCGCACGAAAGCGGACCAGATCGGGATGCTGGCGACAATCATGAACTGTACTTATGTATCTGAGATTTTCCGCCATGTGGGAATGAAGACAGAAGTATTTACTCCATTTGTATGTGGAGCATTCACGACTCTGTTCTCCAAGGATGCAGCTGTGAAAGCGCTTGAAGAAGGAAAGGTAGTTTTCTTTGCCGGAGGTACCGGACATCCGTATTTTTCTACGGATACAGGTGCGGTTCTGCGTGCGATTGAGATCGAGGCAGAGGCAATGCTCGTTGCGAAGACGATCGATGGCGTATATGACAGTGATCCGAAGGTGAATCCGGAGGCTGTGAAGTACGATGAGATTTCAATCAGTGAAGTGATCGAGAAGAGACTGGCCGTGATCGATCTGGCAGCATCTATCTTATGTATGGAGAATCAGATGCCTATGCTCGTGTTTGGTTTGAGCGAGGAGAATAGTATCGTAGAGACGATGACAGGAACATTTACAGGAACGAAAGTAACTGTATCATAAAAAGAAGCGGAGGAATATAGCAATGAATGAAAGACTGAATGTATTTAATGAAAAAATGGAGAAATCTTACAACAGCCTGACAAGTGAACTGGCAACGATCCGTGCAGGACGTGCAAACCCACATGTACTGGATAAGCTGACAGTAGACTACTATGGATCACCAACTCCGATCCAGCAAGTGGCGAATGTATCTGTGCCGGAAGCGCGCATGATCCAGATCCAGCCATGGGAAAAATCAATGGTAAAAGAGATCGAGAAGGCAATCCTGACTTCTGATATCGGAATCAATCCGACCAATGATGGTACAGTCATCCGTCTTGTATTTCCGGAGCTGACAGAAGAGCGAAGAAAAGAACTTGTGAAAGATGTTAAGAAAAAAGGAGAAGCAGGAAAGGTTGCAGTTCGTAACATCAGACGTGATGGAAATGATACGTTTAAGAAATTAAAAGGAACAGAGGTTTCTGAAGATGAGATCAAGGATCTGGAAGATAAATTACAGAAACTGACAGATAAGTACATCGCACAGATTGAAAAAGCTGTTGAGGCAAAATCAAAAGAAGTGATGACTGTCTAAGAAGAAATTCTGTGTGAGGCACACAGTGTTTTATTTCTGATCTGAGACAACAGAAGAAAAAAAGGAGGATAAGCAAGGGGGATGAAGTGACGTCTGACCTTGCTTATCCTATTAGAGAGGAGAATTTGATTAGATGAACGTACCACAGCATATTGCGATCATCCTGGATGGGAATGGGCGTTGGGCGAAGAAGAAAGGGATGCCGAGAAATTACGGGCATGCCCAGGGAAGCAAAAATGTAGAGCGGATCTGTGAGGAAGCATATAAGATGGGTGTCAAGTATCTGACGGTCTATGCGTTTTCTACAGAGAACTGGAACCGGCCAAAAGGGGAAGTCGATGCGCTGATGAAGCTTCTCAGAAATTATATGAAGACTTGTTTAAAGACTGCCGAGAAGAACCGAATGAAAGTGCGCGTGATCGGAGACTTGACAGGACTTGATGAGGATATCCGCACAAGGATCTTAGAACTTGAGGAGGCTTCGAAGAATAACGATGGTCTGAACTTCCAGATTGCGATCAATTATGGAAGCAGGGATGAGATCGTCCGTGCAGTGAGAACTCTTGCCAAGGACTGCAAAGAGGGAAAGATAGAGGCGGAGAAGATCACAGAAGAGGTGTTGGAGTCTTATCTGGACACACATGGGATTCCGGATCCGGATCTTTTGATCCGTACAAGCGGAGAATTGCGGCTCTCCAACTATCTGCTCTGGCAGCTTGCCTACACAGAATTTTATTTTACAGATGTGTTATGGCCGGACTTTACGAAGGAAGAATTGCGAAAGGCGATTGAACAATATAATCGCCGTGACAGACGTTTTGGAAAGACAGGGGAGGAAGATACAAATGTTTAAGACAAGATTGATCAGCGGGATTCTGCTTGTGATCGTGGCGCTGTTTGCAATCGTCAGCGGAGGAGATATTCTGTTTGGAATTCTTCTCGTTCTCAGTCTGATTGGAATGAGTGAACTTTATAAAATTGCAGATATGCATAAAAAACTGCTTGGTGTGACAGGCTATGTGGCAGCAGCAGCTTACTATATTTTGCTGCACAGAGTAGCGACGGGAAAAGCGCCGGGAGCATTTGCAGCGGGCCAGATCAATGAGATTACCTGCATCGGAATACTCTTTTTGATCGTGTTGATGGCGGTTTATGTGTTTTCTTTTCCGAAATATCGCTCAGAGCAGGTGATGCTGGCTTATTTCGGAATGTTTTATGTGGCAGTGATGCTTTCTTACATCTATCAGACAAGACTGCTTGCACACGGGGCATTTCTCGTAGGACTTGTGTTTATCTGTTCCTGGGGATGTGATACGTGTGCGTACTGTGTCGGAATGCTGATCGGTAAACATAAGATGGCTCCGAAGTTAAGTCCGAAGAAATCTGTGGAAGGTGGTATCGGTGGGATTGTAGGCGCTGCACTTCTTGGAGCGCTTTATGCTGCGGCAATCAATTATTTCGCGCCGGATGTGCAGGCAAGTGCATTGGCGTATGCATTTATTTGTGCAGTGGGCGGTATGATTTCACAGGTGGGAGATCTTGCGGCATCTGCAATCAAACGAAACCATGACATCAAGGACTATGGCAAACTGATTCCGGGGCACGGCGGTGTGCTGGATCGGTTTGACAGTGTGATTTTTACAGCGCCGGTGATCTATTATCTCGCTGTGACGATAATGAAGTAGGTGAATGAGATGAAAAAGATAGCAATTTTAGGTTCGACAGGCTCCATCGGCACACAGACGTTGGAGGTTGTGAGAGAAAATAAAGATATCGAAGTATCAGGACTGGCTGCGGGGAATAATATAGAACGACTGGAAGCGCAGATTCGAGAATTTGCACCGAAAGTTGTGGCAGTCTGGAGTGAAGAGCGCGCAAAGGAACTGGCAGATAAGGTCAGAGATCTTGATGTGAAGATTGTATCTGGGATGGAAGGGCTGATTGAAGTATCCACACTTCCGGAAGTGGAGATCTTAGTGACTGCAATTGTAGGAATGATCGGGATTCGACCGACGATTGCGGCAATTACGGCCGGAAAACATATTGCGCTTGCCAATAAGGAGACACTTGTGACTGCGGGGCATATTATCATGCCGCTGGCAAAAGAACACGGAGTGTCGATCCTTCCGGTGGACAGTGAACACAGCGCGATTTTCCAGTCACTGCAGGGCAATGAGAGCAACCGTATTGAAAAAATCCTTCTGACGGCATCCGGCGGACCATTTCGCGGAAAAAACGCGGAGGATCTTGCAGAGATGAAAGTGGAGGACGCCTTAAAACATCCGAACTGGTCGATGGGAAGAAAAATAACAATTGATTCCTCGACGCTGGTCAACAAGGGACTTGAGGTCATGGAGGCAAAATGGCTTTTTGGTGTGGAATTAGATCAGATCGAAGTGGTCGTTCATCCGCAGAGTGTGATCCATTCTGCGGTGCAGTATGAGGATGGAGCAGTGATTGCCCAGCTTGGAACACCGGATATGCGTCTGCCGATCCAGTATGCACTCTATTATCCGGAGCGCAGAAAAATGTCAGGAAAGAGACTGGATCTTTTTGAACTGGGAAGTCTGACGTTTGAACGGCCGGATACAAAGACCTTCCGGGGACTGGCGTTAGCATACGATGCAATGAGAAAGGGTGGCAGTCAGCCAACCGTATTTAATGCGGCGAACGAGCGTGCAGTGGCAATGTTTTTAGACCGTAGGATCAGCTATCCGCAGATCACGGAGATCATTGAGGACTGCATGGAGCATGTGGCATATATCAGCGATCCGACTTTAGATCAGGTATTAGAAACAGAGCAGGCAGTATACGAATATATCGGGCAGAAATGGGCTTAGAGGCAGAATGGAAAGGAACTAAAAACGGATGAAAATTATTATCGCATTATTGATCTTCAGTATCATTATTATATTTCATGAACTTGGACATTTTTCACTGGCAAAGGCAAATGGGATCCGTGTCAATGAGTTCTGTCTCGGACTTGGACCGACGATTTTGGGCATGACGAAGGGAGAAACGAAATATTCCTTAAAACTGCTTCCGTTTGGAGGTGCCTGTATGATGGAGGGAGAAGACGGCGAGAGTACAGATGACCGGGCATTTGGCAAAAAGTCTGTCTGGGCAAGGATCAGTGTGGTTGCCGCCGGACCGGTGTTTAACTTTATCATGGCATTTGTCTTTTCTTTTATCCTTCTTTCCTGCAATGGATATGATGTCCCTAAGATCACAGAGGTCAGCGAGGGCTTTGCAGCGGAACAGGCAGGTATGCAGGCGGGGGATGTCCTTTTAAAAATGAACGGAAAACATATTCATTTTTACCGGGAAGTCAGTTCTTACTCCATGTTCCATGCGGGGGAGACCGTGGAAGTGACTTATGAGCGTGACGGAAAAAGATATACGGCAGAGCTGACACCGCTGTATGATGAAGAACTTGGCAGATACCGCTATGGTTTTGTCGGCGGTGAAGTGGAGAAAGGAAATGTGTTTAAGAATCTTCTGTACAGTGGATATGAGGTAAAATACTGGATCGATACGACGTTTGGAAGCTTAAAAATGCTTGCCACAGGCGGTGTTACCTTAAATGATATGAGTGGTCCGGTCGGGCTTGTCGATGCGATCGGTGACAGCTATGAGGAGAGTGTTTCCTACGGTTATTATGCGGCATTTTTACAGATGCTCTATATCTGTATTCTGATCTCGGCAAACCTTGGTGTTATGAACCTGCTGCCGCTTCCGGCATTGGACGGTGGACGACTGGTGTTTCTGATCGTTGAGGCGATCCGGGGGAAAAAGGTTGATCCGGACAAAGAGGGCATGGTGCATTTTATAGGACTTATGCTTTTAATGCTTTTGATGGTGGTTGTAATGTTTAACGATATTCGAAAAATTTTCATGTAGAGGTGAAAGTACAGTGAAAACAAAAACAGTAAAAATCGGTTCGAAAGTGATCGGGGGCGGTAATCCGATCCTGATTCAGTCAATGACAAATACAAAGACAGAGGACATCGCTGCGACAGTGGCACAAATCAATAAACTTGCGGCAGCAGGCTGTGATATCATAAGATGTGCAGTGCCGACAATGGAAGCTGCCGAAGCATTGACAGAGATCAAAAAACAGGTGGAGATCCCGGTCGTGGCAGATATTCATTTTGATTATAAGCTGGCGATTGCAGCGATTGAGAACGGGGCAGATAAGATTCGTATTAATCCGGGGAATATTGGAGATGAGCAGAGAGTCCGTGCTGTTGTTGAAAAAGCAAAAGAGTACGGTGTTCCAATTCGTGTTGGTGTGAATAGTGGATCACTGGAAAAGCATCTGGTAGAGAAGTATCATGGGGTGACTGCAGAGGGACTTGTAGAGAGTGCCCTGGACAAAATACAGCTTATCGAGGAGATGGGATATAATAATCTTGTAGTCAGTATCAAATCTTCTGATGTTATGATGTGTGTAAAGGCACATGAACTGATCGCCAAGAAATGCCCATACCCATTACACGTAGGAATTACAGAGGCAGGAACATTATT
>ENA-OPSF01001406-OPSF01001406.1-human-gut-metagenome-genome-assembly--contig:-NODE-1406-length-18536-cov-6.554245_pt1 | contig 18536 bp, 11 predicted proteins | sample MGYA00241452_ERZ501896 | MGnify/ENA primary metagenome ERZ501896 (study PRJEB25962, sample SAMEA2042111) | human gut metagenome | biome: human gut; feature: human-associated habitat; material: faeces... | reverse complement strand
AGAGATATCGCGCCTCACGGCGCTTGTCGCGTGCTTTCAGCCAGACCTTTTGAACTCAGCACACTAAGTTAATGGCATTGAGGCACGTCCATACGCCCGGACAGGATAATTTGCTCGGAAGAATTTAAGTTAACGTCAGAGCGATTTTTGACATTGCCCTCCGGCTACATCCCGGGCTGCGGAGGGGTTTAAACAAATTTTTGTAATTTCGCGTTATCTATATGTAACTTCGGCTTGGCCGGGTTACTTTCATCGTTTCAACTGTCTGCAATGAGAATTGTTCTGAAAATTGCCAAGTGGCTTGGTATTGTCGTGGCTGCGGTGGTGGCGCTCTTGCTGCTTGTCCCGGTAGCGCTCTACGTGCCGTTTGTTCAGGACTTTGTCAAGGATATTGCTGTCAGAGAGGTGTCGAAGGCTACCGGCTATGACATCTCTGTTGAACGCATAAGGCTTCGCTGGCCGCTGAGGCTGAGTGTCGACGACGCTCTCATCGTAGAACAGACAGGCGACACTATGCTCATGGCGCAGCGCCTTGACCTCGGTGTAGGGCTGCGACCGCTTTTCCGGGGCGATGTCGAGATCGACTATGCGCGCCTCGACAGTGCCCGCTATCAGCTCGGGAACGCCGATTCGCTTATGTGGCTCCGTGCGTCGGTCGACCACTTCGAGATGGAGGCGTCGCGCCTGAAGATGAATCTCGAAAGAGTCGATCTCGACCGGGCGTTGCTCGACGGAGCGCGCATAAACCTCGCCATGCGTCCCGACACGGCCGTCAATGCCGACACAGCCGCCTCGAAGCTCGCGATGGTCATCCGTGCGCGCGACATTGAGCTGAGGCGTGTTGACTACACGATGACGATGCTGCCGACAATCGATACTCTTCGGGCCTCGGTGCCCTCGGCGCGTCTCAGCGATGGGCTCGTCGATCTGGGGCGCCGACGTGTCAACGCCCGGCTGCTGCGGGTCGACAGCGTGGCCGCCACCTATCTCACGCCGTCGGCGGCGTGGCTTAAGGCTCATCCGGTGGCTGTTGCGCCCGAGACGGCGCCGACCCCCGATTCGCTTATGTGGACTGTCACGGCCGATTCCCTGCGACTGACCGCCACCGATCTGCTCTACGCCGTCAGCGGCGCCCGACCGGCTCCGGGACTCGACATGAACTATCTCCGGGCGCGCTATGTGACTGTCGATGTCGACTCGTTCAGCAACCGGGGGCCGTCGGTCGGCCTTACGCTGCGGCGCCTGCTCGCCGAAGAGCGTTGCGGCCTGCGCGTCGATGCCTCGGGCCGGTTCGATATGGCCGACGGACAGATCTCGGCCTCGGGATTCAGAATACTTACCGACGCCTCGACCATAGGTTTTGACGCCGACATGGGGCTGACCGAAGGTGCCGACATGGCGGCAATGCCGCTGCGCCTGAAAGCCGACGCCAGGATAGGCTTCAGCGATGTTGTCATGGCTTTCCCGGCTCTGGGCCCGACTGTCAGGTCGCTTCCCGCTCCGAATGAACTCAGCGTGCGCGCCGACGTGGCCGGCACAATGGCCGACATGACGCTGCGGCGCCTCGACGCCGCTTATCCGGGGCTTCTGAAACTCGCTGTCAGCGGCCGTGTCAGGAACATCACCGATTTCAACAGAATGGCCGGCAAGCTGACTGTCGACGGCGAAGCGCGCGGACTGAACCGTGTGAAAACCAAATTCCTCGCCGCGTCGACCGCCTCCGAATTCAATATTCCCGAACTGATGACTGTCAAAGGCACCGTCGACTACCGCCCCGCCGCCGTCGACGGCGACATAACTCTGACGGCCAACAGTGGCCGGATTGCGGCCAAAGGACGCTGGGAGCGGCGCGCCGAGGGATATATGGCGCGGCTGACGGCGACAGATTTTCCTGTCGACGCTTTCGTGACAAAGCCCGGTATAGGGAGTGTGACGGCCCGTGTCGACCTCAGCGGCCACGGCTACAATCCTCTGAAGCCGTCAACTCAGATGAAGGTCGACATCGATATCGACCGCATCGTATATAACAGCAAGAGCTACGGTGACATAACCCTGCTGGCCGATCTCGGCGGACGCCGCGCCACCGGACGCCTTCACAGCGGAATCGAAGTGGCCGACCTCGACGCCGATTTCGACGCCACTCTTGGCGACAGCGCCTGGAGCTGGGATGTCGACGGCGACATACGCCATCTCGACCTCATGGCTCTCGGCCTGAGCAAGGAGGCCAACGCCGGAACCATGACGCTGGCTACTACCGGAGTCTACAATCCGCTGACCCGCACCGTCGACGGACGCATCAGTGTTGACCGTCTGACATGGCTCACGGGCGCGACAACGCTCCGTGCCGACTCTACCGTGGCCGATGTCGCCGTCGATGCCGCCGGAATCAGGGCGCGAGTGGCACAGGGCGACCTGCTTGCCGTGGCGTCGACGAAGTGTCCGCTCGAATCGATAATGCCGCGCATCGATGCCACGATGCTGCTGGTCGACCGTCTTGTGAAAGCCAAGAAAATCAATATCGACTCGCTGCAGCGTGCGCTGCCTCCGATGAGCCTGTCGCTCGAGGCCGGCCGCAACAATATTGTCAGCGAATATCTCGCCGGCGCCGACAGCCGCGGCCCGCAGTTCAGGCAGCTCGCCCTCACGGCCTCGACCGACTCGCTGATAAATATCGTCGGAAAGGTCACGGGCTTCTCGACCGGCTCGACGCGCCTCGACACGATACGCCTCACGGCTGTCCAGCATGGCGGCTTCCTCGTCTACAACGCCCAGGTCAGCAATGCCCCCGGAACGATGGACGATTTCGCCCGCGTGACGCTCAACGGCTACCTCGGCGAGAACCGCCTCGGCGCACTCCTGCGCCAGAGCAATATAAAAGGGGAGAGCGGCTACAGAATCGGTCTGGGAGTGACGACGAGCGACTCGGTGGCAACCCTGAGGCTCGTGCCCTACAACCCCATGATAGCCTACAGGCAGTGGGAGGTTAACGACAGCAACTATGTCAGCTATAACTTCGTGACACGCCAGATAAGTGCCGACCTGAGGCTCCACAACGACAAGTCGTCGGTGGCGGTGGCCACACTCCCTCCGTCGGGCGACGCCACAATGCCCGGCCAGGATATTTCGGTGAAACTCAACGACGTTCTGCTTCAGGACTGGATGTCCGTCAATCCTTTCGCGACGCCGATGACCGGCTCGATCTCGGCCGATCTGCTTTTCCACTGGGATCGCGAGAACCTGACGGGCCGCGGTAATGTAAGCCTCGCCGACATGACATATAACCGGCAGCGCGTGGGCAATTTCGATCTCGACATCGACATGGCCAACGATCCGCTGACGGGACGCATAACGGCTGATATGGCGCTCATGGTCGATTCGGTTAAGACAGTGACGATAAAAGGTATTCTCAACGACTCGACAACAAATGAGCCTTTCAATCTCGACCTGTCGATGATCCATTTCCCGCTGAAAACCGCCAACGCTTTCCTGCCTCCGGGAACGGCTAAGCTCGAAGGAACCCTCAACGGCTCGCTGCTGATAAAAGGTAACGCCGAGAAGCCTTTCTTCGACGGCTGGCTCGCTTTCGACTCGGCAACGGTGACGCCGACGATACTCGGAACTCAGCTTAAACTGTCGGAATCGCGTATCACTGTCGACTCGTGCATAGCCCGGTTCAACGATTTCACCGTTACAGGCTGCAACGACAACCCGCTGAGGCTCAACGGCACCGTCGACCTCAGGAACCTCGCCAATGCCTCATACGATCTCAGCCTCAAGGCCGACAACATGATGATTGTCAACTCGCAGCGGCCGCGCGGCGCCAACATCTACGGAAAGGCTTATATCAGTCTCGACGCCACGGCCCGCGGAAACATGAAGCTGATGATGCTCAATGCCGACGCCTCGCTGCTGGCCGGCACTAACGCGACATACCTTATGACCTCGGCGGGGACACAGATTCCCGGCGCCGCATCGGCCGACGACATTGTCAAGTTCGTGCAGTTCAACGACAGCACCGGAATGGCTGCCGATTCGATAATTGCCGAGGGGATGACAATGATAATCAACGCCGCGCTGTCGATCGAGCAGGGCACAACCCTTAATGTCGACCTTTCGGCGAGCGGACAGAACAAGGTGTCGATTCAGGGCTACGGCGATTTCGACTACTCGATGACGCCGGCAAACGCCGACGGACGTCTGACGGGCCGTTTCACCATCGACAAGGGCTTCGTGCGCTACACGCCGCCGATGATGAGCGAGAAACTGTTCGATTTCAATCAGGGAAGTTATGTGAACTTCACCGGAAACATTATGAATCCTACTCTCAATGTGTCGGCCGTCGACAAGGTCAAGGCCAACGTAACGCGCAGCGGCGAAGATTCGCGCCTTGTCACTTTCGACATAACGGCCTCGGTGACAAACACGCTCGAGAATCTCAATGTGGCGTTCGATATGTCGACCGTCGATGACATCGGCGTCGAGAACGAACTGCGTTCGATGTCGCCCGAACAGCGCGCCAACCAGGCCATGAACCTGTTGCTCTACAACGTCTACACCGGGCCCGGCTCTACTGTCGGCAAAGCTTCGCTCAACGGAAACCCGCTGTTCTCGTATCTCGAATCACAGATCAATTCATGGGCCGCCAACAATATCAAGGGGGTTGACCTCTCGTTCGGCATCGAGCAGTATGACCGCACACGCGACGGCGCTACCTCGACGGCGACCTCCTACAGCTACCGTATATCGAAATCGTTCCTCAACGACAGAATCAAGATAGTCGTCGGCGGCAACTATACGACCGACGCCTCGGCCGACGAGAATTTCGCCGAGAATCTGCTGAACGACATCTCGTTTGAATATATGCTCAACAAGAGCGGCTCGATGTATATCCGTCTGTTCCGCACGACGGGCTACGAGAGCATCCTCGAGGGCGAAGTGACCCAGACAGGTGCCGGCTTCGTGTTGCGCCGCAAAATCGACAGTCTGCGCCATCTGTTCCGCCGTCCTAAAGAAAACAAAGAAATTCCCGTTGCCGATGAAAAGCCCTGACAAAACCGTGCGGCTTCTCGCCGCTGCCATCACGGCGTTTCTGCTCGCAGCCTGCTCGACAACGAGCCGGCTTCCCGAGGGAGAAATTCTCTACACGGGCGTGAAGAAAACCGTCATAACGCCTCCCGAAGGGGAAAAAGTGGCCTCAGGCGTGGCGTCGCAGATTAAGGGAGCTGTCAATGTCAAGCCGAACAACTGCCTCATATCCCCCTCGCTGCGCTATCCTTTCCCGATCGGACTGTGGGTCTGGAACCACTGGAACGAACCGAAGAAAGGCATCGGGAAATGGATCTACAGCAAACTCGTCGAACAGCCCGTGCTCATCAGCGATGTCCGTCCTGACGTGCGTGTGGCCATGATCGACAGGATGCTCGACAACAACGGCTATTTTCAGGGCCATGCCTCCTACAGTCTCGTGCAGGGCAAGAATCCGCGCAAGGCGTCGATACGATATGAAATCTCGACCGGCAGCGCCTATAATCTCGACTCTATAATAATGCTCGCGGATACCACCGCGCTCAACAGGCTCATAAACGAGTCGGCCCGACGGTCGGCATATCTGCGTCCGGGGTCGCGCTACAGTGTCGATTCGCTGAAACAGGTGCGCATCGACATCGCCAACCGCCTGCGTAACAAGGGATATTACTTTTTCAGCCCCGAATATATCGAATATCTGGCCGACTCCACGATAACCAAAGGCGCGATTGCACTGAAGCTCGATCTGGCCGCGAATATACCGTCGTGGGCTATGAAGTCATATAAGGTCGGCAGAATAACGACTGTCATAAACCGCAATTCGGGCACCGGCACTCCCGACACGTTCCAGACCGACCGCGGAACGGTCATTCAGATGCAGCCGTCGCACCTCCGCCGTAAGCTCATACCCGAATGTATAGCCTTCCGCACGGGCAAGACGTTCAGCGTGCGCGACATGAACCGCACCCAGACCTACCTCTCGCGTCTTGGCATATTCTCGGAGATCGACATATCGGCCATTCCCGATACCCTCGCCCCCGAACCTACTCTCGACATCGACATAAACTGCCGTTTCGACAAGCCTCTCGAAGCCACCGTCGAGGTCAACGCCTCATCGAAGAGCAACAGCTACATCGGACCGGGCGTCGTGCTGGGCCTGACCAACAAGAACCTCTTCGGCGGCGGAGAGCAGTTCTCGGTGAAACTCAACGGCTCTTATGAATGGCAGACCGGCAGCCACCGCGGAAAATCGAGTGTGTTCAACTCCTACGAGGTCGGACTGACGACATCGCTGGCCTTTCCGCGTCTTCTCGGCCTGAACTGGGTGACGCGTCGGCGCCGCGTGCTCAACTGGACGCGCATAACCCTCAACGCCGACCTGCTCAACCGCCCCCACTACTTCAAGATGGCGCAGTTCAACGCCTCATATTCCTATGACTGGCAGCATTCGCGATATGTCAACAATTCGCTGACTCTTGTGAAGCTTACCTACACGAAGCTCATCCATACCACCCACGACTTCGATTCGATAATGAACGCCAACGAAGCCATAGCACAGAGCTTCAAGGACCAGTATATACCTCAGATGGCCTACACCTGGACCTACGACCGCAACTATCACAGCCGCCGCACGCTCAACGTGCAGCTCAGCGTTCAGGAGGCAGGCAACATTTTCTGGGGTATCTACCGCGCTTTCGGCCACAAGGGGGAGAAGGAACTTTTCGGCACACCGTTCAGCCAGTTCGTCAAGGGGCAGGCTCAGGTCGTCTACGGCCAGCGTCTCTCGCGCCACAATATATGGCTGGTCAGCCGTGTGCTCGTCGGAGCGGCACATGCCTACGGCAACTCGAGCGAGGTGCCCTACAGCGAGCAGTTCTATATCGGCGGCGCAAACTCTATCCGCGCCTTTACCGTCAGATCGCTCGGCCCCGGCAGCTACCATGCTCCCGACGATCAGACCAACGGCTACTTCGACCAGACGGGCACATTCAAGCTCGAACTCAACACCGAGCTGCGCTTCCCGATCTACGGGCCGCTCCATGGAGCCGTTTTCCTTGACGCCGGTAACATCTGGCTTCTCAAGAACGATCCGGCGCGCCCCGGCGGCACGCTCCGCGCCAAAACTTTCTGGAAAGACATAGCGCTCGGCACCGGCGTCGGATTGCGCTTCGACATCAGCATGTTTGTAGTGCGCGCCGACCTCGGCATCGGAATCCACGCCCCCTACGACACGGGCCGCAGCGGATACTACAACATGACGAGCTTCGGCAAATCGCTCGCCTTCCATCTCGCGATCGGCTATCCTTTCTGAATTTGGCCATGTCGGCTAAAAGCGCTATCTTTGCGCCGTCATCAGCCTCTGTAGTTCAACGGATAGAACAAGAGTTTCCTAAACTTTAGATAAGGGTTCGATTCCCTTCGGAGGTACTCGGCGGCGCCCCCTCGGGCGCCGCTTTCATATCCGCCCGATTAATATTTATAAATATTATAAGAAAAGAGAATCAGAGGGGGAGGGCGGTGGCCAGGTCGAGGGTCTGACCCTCGGCGGCGGCGATGACATGGCCACCGAAGGCTTCGCGGGCTTCGGCTGTGAGGGCTGTGAGGTCGGTGTAGCGCTTCGAGTAGTGGCCTATGATGAGGTTGCGCGCTCCGGCGAGGCGGGCGATTTCGCCTGCCTCTGTAGCTGTCGAGTGGCCGCGCTCTCGGGCTTTCGACGCTAATTCCGAACCATAGGTGGCTTCGTGGTAGAGCGTCGTGACGCCTTCTATGGCGGGGACGATGCGGCTGTCGGCCATAGTGTCGCTGCAATAGGCATACGACAGGCTCGGGTCGGGCGGCGTGGTCAGCTCTTCGTTGGGAACGACGGTGCCGTCGGGCCTGACGAAGTCGGCGCCGAGGCGGATGGCTTCGCGCCGGTAGGGCGGTATGCCGAGGAAGTTGGCCATGTCGCCGCGCAGATGGCGCGGTTTGGGCTGTTCGGTAAATCGGAACCCTACGCAGGGAACGCGGTGATAGAGCGGAAAAGAGCTGACAGTAAGCCCGGCGGCGTCGACGAGCAGCTGGCCGCCGTCGGGGTCGAGTATGTTCCACTCGAGGTTGAAGGGGATGTCGTGGCTGATGACGTTGAGCACGTTACGGAGCATATTGGCGCCGCGCTCGAAGATATGGACTGTCACCGTGCCCTGCACGTCGTTGAGGGCCAGCGTCGAGAGCAGTCCGGGAAGACCGAGAAGGTGGTCGCCGTGGAGATGCGATATGAATATATGTCGCAGGCGGCTGAACGGTATCTTCATGCGCCGCATCATTGCCTGGGCGCCCTCGCCGCAGTCGATCATGAAGAGCGAGCCGCGGCGGCTCAGTATCTGGCATGACGGATTGTGGAGCGGCGTTGGCACTGCCGAGCCGCATCCGAGGATGCTCAGGGTGAAATCACTTGCCATCGCCGGCAGTTTCTTCGGGTTTGGGCTGCGCGCGCTGTTCGCTGTCGAACCGCTCGTAAGCCTCGACGATGCGCTGCACGAGGGCGTGGCGCACGATGTCTTTCTTGCCGAACTCTACGAGCCCGATTCCATGGACTCCTTTCAGAATCTTCAGCGCCTGAATAAGACCGGAGTTGACCGAGCGCGGCAGGTCGATCTGGGTGGCGTCGCCGGTCACAATCATTTTGGCGTTCATGCCGAGACGCGTCAGGAACATTTTCATCTGCTCGCAGGTGGTGTTCTGCGCCTCATCCAGAATGATAAAGGCATTGTCCAGAGTCCTTCCCCGCATATAGGCAAGCGGTGCTACTTCAATCAATCCTTTTTCCATGTTTTTGGCAAAACTTTCCGGTCCCATGATCTGATACAGTGCATCATAGAGCGGCTGGAGGTAGGGGTCGATCTTGTCTTTCATGTCGCCGGGGAGGAATCCGAGTTTCTCGCCGGCCTCCACTGCGGGGCGCGACAGGATTATCTTCCTGACCTCTTTGTTTTTCAGCGCTCTGACGGCCAGGGCTATCGCCACGTAGGTCTTGCCCGTTCCGGCCGGCCCGAGGGCGAAAGTGAGGTCGTTTTTAGAGAATGTGTCGACAAGAAGCTGCTGGTTGGGCGTCCGGCCTGCTATCGGCTTGCCGTTGATGCCGTAGATGATCACTCCGTCGCTTTTGAGAGCTTTCGGCGCGTCGCCTTTGACAATGTCGAGGATGACATCCTCGGTCAGCTTGTTATATTTGACGGCATAGGCTTCGAGCTCCTTGATCTTGCGTTCGAAGTCGGCTGTCTCCCCCTCTTCGCCGATGGCTTTTATCACCGAGCCGCGGGCTGCGATGCGCAGCTTCGGGAAGAGGTTGCGGATCAGCGTCATGTTGCTGTTGTTGACGCCGTAGAAACATACAGGATCGACAGAATCGACTATTACAATGCGTTCAATCATTTAGTCTTCGATATAGTAGACGATAGTTGACACCACTCTGACGTTCTTCAGCCACGGGGTCGACGAGTCGCTGTCGTCGATAGTGAACTGGCCCTGGCTGGCCGTCTTGATCTTACCGACCTTGCTGTGGGAGTCGGCGGCGAACTTGTCGGCGGCGAGGCGCGCGTTTTTGGTCGCTTCTTCGATCATGGCCGGCTTGATGGCGTTGAGGTCGGTGTAGCGGTAGTTGATATATGAGTTTGAGAAGGCCACGCCCTCTTTAAGCAGCTCGGCCTGACGTCCGAGCAGTTCTCTGACTTTGTCGACCTTCTTTGTGGTGACGGTGACGGTCGATTCCAGAGAGTATTTGTATTTGAAAGTGCTTGAGCCGTATTGGTTGGCGGCGGCGTTGTAGGTCGACGGCGGCGCAACCGAGATTTCGTCGCGCGTTATGCCGCTGGAGGTCAGGAATCTGACGATGATGCTGTCGGTGCGGCTGACGTTGTCGTAGATTGTCGTCAGGTCGTCGCCGGCGATATTGAAGGTTATCGGCCATGTTACTTCGTTGGCCATGACCTGGCGCTCGGCAAGGCCGCGCACCGTTACTTCGCGGTCGCGGAAGGTGAAGTTGTCGATTCCGCTCTTCAGGCACAGTCCGAGGATAACGATCGAGAGGGCTATCAGAAGCGAGGGGATGAATTTGCCGAGGGGGGGTGGTGTGGATGATTTCATAATTTCTTGTGTGGCTTTTTCTGTTTAACGGAATAGAGGGGCGAATAGTTGTGTCAGAGATCGTCGAGCCCTTCGGCGGCGCGGAACACGTTGACGAACGGACGCCAGTAGCGGTTGGCCTTGTATTCGCTGACACCTTCGACAGCGGCAAATTCGCTGCGTGTCAGCGGACGCCGGCGTTCGATGTCGTGGAGCGTCTTGTCGCTGAAAACTATATACGGAGGCACTTTGCCTATGGTGGCCAGTGTCATGCGGATTCTCTTGAGCCGGTTGAACATTGTCGGAGCCTTGTCGGCCGTCGTTTTCGCGCTTCGCGGCGTTTTCTTCGACGGTTCGGGCTCGCGGTAGACAACCATCATTACGCGCTCGTCGCTGCGCAGCAGCCGGCGTCCCTGGCCGGTGACTGTGACGCGGTTGTTCTCGTTCCATGCTATCGACAGAATTCCCATCTGAATCATCTGGGTCATATAGAACATCCACATCGGCGTTGTCATGTCGCGGCCGCTGCCGAAGGTCTTGATGCGGTCGAATCCTGCGCGGACTATATCGGGCGCCGGCGTTCCGCGCAGAATGTCGGCGAGCTGCCGCAGGGTGGCCTGCTCGCCGGTGCGGATGGCGGCGGAGATGGCTTTGAGCGCTATGGTGGTCGCGTTGAACCTGACCGGGGGCGTTATGCAGACGTCGCAGTTGCCGCAGTCGCAGTCCGATGGCTCATTGAAGTAGTTGAGAAGTATCCGGCGGCGGCACACTCCCGAGCGGGCATAATCGAACATCTGATCGAGCTTGGCGAGATTAACTTCGACACGTCCGCTTTCCTGGGCGCGCTTGCGCAGCATGACGACGTCGGCCCACGAGTAGAACATCAGTGCCCTGGCCGGCAGCCCGTCGCGTCCGGCGCGGCCTACCTCCTGATAATAGCTCTCGATGTTCGACGGAAGGTTGTTGTGGACAACCCACCGTATATTGCTCTTGTCGATGCCCATTCCGAAGGCCACCGTAGCGGCCACGGCCTGAAGCTCTCCGGCTGTGAACAGTTTCTGGACGCGGTTGCGGTCGTCGGGCGTCATTCCGGCGTGGTAAGGTTCGACGCGGTAGCCGAGCTTCCGCAGTGCCTGAGCGGTCTTCTCCGTGGAGTCGCGCGATAGGCAGTAGATTATTCCGGAGTCGTCGGGATATTCGCGCAGCAGGGCCGCTATGCGGCGCTGGCGCGCCGCGCTTCCGGGGTTGAGCTCGGCCGACAGGAATATGTTGGGGCGGTCGAACGAGGTTATGCAGCGCAGCGGATCGCGCAGGCCGAGCTGACGGACAATGTCGTCGCGCGTCAGCTCGTCGGCTGTCGCCGTCAGTGCCATTACGGGCACGTCGGGATAATGCTCGCGTATGGCGCGCAGTCTGACATAATCGGGCCTGAAATCGTGGCCCCACTGACTGACGCAGTGGGCTTCGTCGATGGCGAAGAGCGCTATCGGCAGCGACCGTGACCAGCGGGCTATATCGGTGTTGAGACGTTCAGGCGAAATATAAAGAAGCTTTATTCGCCCGCGGGCCACCCCTTCCATCACTTCGCGGTTGAAGTCGTCGGAGTTGTTCGAGTGGACGGCGGCGGCCGGTATTCCGTTGGCGCGCAGGGCTGCCACCTGATCGTTCATCAGAGCTATCAGCGGCGATACGACGACAGTGGCTCGGTCGGCGATCAGCGCGGGCATCTGATAGCACATCGACTTTCCGCCTCCGGTCGGCATCAGCACGAGAGTGTCGCGGCCGCGCAGGGCGGCTGTGATGATTTCGAGCTGGCGCGGCCTGAAACTGTCGTAACCGTAGAAACGGCGAAGAAGGGCCTCGGCGCGGACTCTGATGTCGGCGTCGCTGAGATCGCTAAAAAGCGTTTTCTTCTCCATGCAGGGCATTGATGACGGTGCGGAAAATTATTTTCACGTCGAGCAGGAACGACCAGTTCTCGATATACCACACGTCGTATTTCACGCGCCGCTCCATCTGCCAGAGCTGTTCGGTCTGGCCCCGGTAGCCGTTTACCTGAGCCCAGCCCGTTATTCCCGGCTTGATGAGGTGACGGACCATATATTTGTCGATCAGCTTCGAATATTCGCGGGTCTGGACAAGCATGTGGGGGCGCGGGCCGACCACACTCATGTCGCCGCGCAGCACATTCCAGAACTGCGGCAGTTCGTCGATGCTCGACCGGCGCAGGAAGTTTCCGACGCGGGTTTTGCGCGGATCGTCTTTCGTGGCCTGGGCGCTGTCGGCGCTGTCGTTGACGCGCATGGTGCGGAATTTCCAGCAGGTGAATTCCTTGCCCATATATCCCGTGCGGCGCTGTTTGAAGAATATCGGGCCGGGCGACGACAGCTTGATGGCTATCGTAACCGGAATCAGCACAACCGGCGAGGCGATCAGCACAACCGAACTTATCGCTATGTCGCAGACTCGTTTTATAGAGCGGTTGACGACCGATGTCAGCGGATTGTTGCGGGTCGATAATACCGGCACCTCTCCGATCGGGCGGATGGCGAACGAGCGTGTCACGTAGCGGCTCAGCTGCGGAACAAGGAAGAACTGGGCCATATTGTGGTCGGCCACACGGATAGATTCTCCGATGGCGCTGTCGTCTTCGCCCGAAAGAGTGTAGTAGATCTGATCGATGTCGTTGCGCCTGACAAAGTTCTCAAGGCCTGACAGCGGGCCGCTGTAAAGCTTTTTATAGGGGAAGTCGGGCCCGGGATTGTCGCCTACGAATCCGAAAACGCGGTAGCCGAATCCGGCGTCGCTGGTCATTGCCTCGTAGAGGCGGCAGGCTGTTGGCCCGGTGCCTACGATGGCGACCCGCGAGAAGTTACGCCCCCAGCGGCGGTAGGCTTTCAGCACGAGGCGCGACACTACCCACCATAGCGGGAGTGCTACTATTATGCCGCCGTAGAACTCGGCATAGACTCGTCCGGGGACGTAGTCTATGTCGAGGAAAAAAAGCATTGTCGAGAAGAACAGGGCATGCATCCCGACAGCGCGGAAGGCGTTGAAGAGGATGTGATCCATCTGTATGGCACGGCTGCTGCGGATTTCGCGCAGATACCATGCCGAAGGGGCGTAGGCCAGAGTAACGAGCAGCCCGACCAGACGCGGATGGCGGTGGAGCATCTCGGGGTTGGCCCAAAGAATTATTCCATAGACAATGGCGATGACGACAAAATCGCTGAGGGTCAGCAAGTTCGCCACAAGGCCGCCATATCGTCCACGTTGGCTCAGAGGCGGTATCGACATATCGTTGTCGCGCTTCTCCGACACTCGTGTTATGCCTTGTCGGTAGAGGTCTCGGTTTTGTCGACGAGCTCGATTTTCTCTTCGAGAGACTTGATTTCGTCGCGCAGACGCTCCATGCGGCGCTCCATTTCGCGCAGCATCGATTCGCCGCCCTTGCTCTTGAAGCTCAGGAAGCCGAGGTTGTTGGAGTAGGTGGCGAGGTCGGCGCGCTTGGCCTCGAGGGCGCGCACGAGGCGGTCGCGCTCGCGGTTGAGCTTGCCGGGATTGCCTGCCATGCCGGCCACGTTGGCCTCGAATTCGGCGCGACGTGCGCGCGTCTGCCGGAGGTCATATTTTTTCTCGACATCGCGCAGAAGCTGGCGGAATTCGTCGTAAATGACATCTTTGAGCTTGAACGGAACGTGGCCGATCTCCTGCCAGCGGCCGCGCAGCTCTGCGAGCTTGTCGGTCAGGGTGTTGCGCGAAGTGTCACCGTCGTAGTTGTCGCCCATGATTACGCGCAGTTCGTCGATAATGGCCTGTTTGGCCTGAAGGTTGGCCTGCTCGGCAGAGCGCTGCGAGCCAGTGGCGGCTTTCTTGGCGTCGAAGAAGGCGTCGCAGGCGTCCATGAACCGGCGCCATACGGCGTCGCTCTGCTTTTTGGGCACGGCGCCTATAGTGCGCCATTCTTTCTGAAGAGCCACGAGTTCGTCGGTTGTCTTGCGCCAGTCGGTGCTGTCCTTGAGGGCTTCGGCGCGTTCTGCCAGAGCGGTCTTGCGGGCCAGATTGTCGGCCTGGGTTTCCTTCATCTGTTTGAAGAAGTCGCTCTTTAGGGTGAAGAATCTGTCGCAGACGGCGCGGAAGCGGGTGAACAGGGCGTTATTGGCCTTGCGCGATGCAAAGCCGATCTTTTTCCAGTCGGCCTGAGCCTCCATGATGATCTTGGTCATGTTGTCCCAGTCGGCATAAGTCTTGATAGGTTCGAAGTCGAGAGCCTCGACGCGCTCGCAGAGGGCTTCCTTTGCCTGTTCGTTGGCGAGTTCGCGTGCTTTGCGCTCTTCGAAATATGCCTGATAGCGCTTGTTGACGAGGGCGCTTGCGTCTTTGAAACGTGTCCAGAGCTCTTCGCGCAGCTCCTTGCTGACGGGGCCGATCTCGCGCCATTTGTCGTGGAGATCCTGAAGACGGCGGAACGCTACGATGACATCGGTCTCGCCGTTGAGAAGCTCGGCCTGCTCGCAGAGAAGCTGTTTCTGGGCCAGATTTTTCTTGAAGTCATAGTCGCGGAGCTCTTTGTTGACCTTCAGCTGGTCGTAGAAGCGCTCGCGGGCTTCCTGATATTCCTTCCACACGTTAGAAGCTTCGGTAGGCGGAACCTCGCCTACGGTTAGGAACTGCGCCTGAAGCTCCTTGGCGCGGGCATAGTGGCGGTTCACGTTGTCGGCGTCGGTGCTCATGGCCGAAAGTTCGGCGATGATCTCACGCTTGACCTTCAGATTGGCCTCGCGCTCTGCGTCCTGACGGGCGCGCAGTTCGGCTTTCTTTTCCTTGACAACGGTGAAGAGCTGTTTGAAAGTTTCTTCGAGAGGATCGAGGACAGGCTCGAACGCTTCGGGATCGCCTCCTTCGGCTATGAAAGTCTCGCGGGCGGCGCGCTGTTCTTCGGTCTTAAGCTGATAGAATTGCTGTTTTATGCGGCCCAGTTCCTCGGCAGTGATGTCGGCGGCATCGTTTTCGGCGAGGTTGCGCAGACGCTCGATGATCGCATCTTTTGTGAGAACGACGGCCGTCTCTTCATCGGCCTGATGAGCCTGCTCTTCGGCTTCTTCGGCGATAGCCTCCGATTCGAGGTCTTCTACAGCGACTTCGGCGGCGGGCTCGGCGCTTTCGGTTTTGGGGGCTTCGGAGGCCTGAGTGGCCTCGACTGCGGTGGTCACTTCCTTTTCAGGAGCGGGGGACTGGTCATGCAATTCCATGATACAGAGGGTAAAAAGAGGTTAAAGATAGATACCCGGAGTTCGCCGGTAAAGCCGACAAACTCGTGCACATTATTAATAAAATCGCCCAAATATAGCTATTTTTCGCGAAACAGCAAAAATTAGTCAAGCCCAGTTATAAATCTTATAAAATTTATAAATCTTATAATTTCAGACTTCGTCGTCGAGGCGCGATTCGTATTCCCAGTCGCCTTCGTCGTCGGGGATGTCGAAGTCGTCGGTGTCGTCGGGCTCGGGGGCGGGATTCTCGATGATGAAGTTGTCTTCTTCGGCAACGCGGTGGCGCACGTCGAGCGGGCGGTGGGCAGGCAGCGGAGCGGCGAGCATGTTGCGCTCGTCGTTGATCTCTTTCCAGAGCAGGTCTTTCAGTTTATCGATTCCGAACCCTGTGACCGAAGAGATGAAAACTGTCGGGATTCCTTCCGGTAGAGTCTTGGCAATCTCGGCCATGAGTTCGTCGTCGAGCATATCGCTCTTGCTGACGGCGAGAACACGCGGCTTGTCGACGAGCTGGGGATTGAACTGCTCGAGCTCGCGCGACAGAACGGCATATTGGTCGGCGATGTCATCGGCGTCGGCCGGAACCATGAACAGCAGCACTGCGTTGCGCTCGATATGGCGCAGGAAACGCAGACCCAGTCCGCGTCCTTCGCTGGCGCCCTCGATTATGCCCGGAATGTCGGCCATGACGAACGATCCGCGACCGCGGTAGTCGACGATTCCGAGCTGTGGCTCCATTGTGGTGAAGGGATAGTCGGCGATCTTGGGGCGCGCGGCCGAGACGGCGCTCAGCAGTGTCGATTTTCCGGCGTTGGGGAATCCGACAAGGCCGACGTCGGCGAGCAGCTTGAGCTCGAGGATTATGTTTCGCTCAACGGCGGGTTCGCCTGGCTGGGCGTAGCGCGGAGCCTGGTTTGTCGAGGTGCGGAAATGCCAGTTCCCGAGACCGCCGCGGCCGCCGCGAAGAAGGTTAATAGTCTGGCCGTCTTCGGTGACTTCGGTGAGAAATTCGCCGCTGTCGGCGTCGTAGACGACGGTTCCGCAGGGAACGTCGACGATGACGTCGTCGCCGTCTTTGCCGAACGAGCGTCCGGCGCCTCCGGGCTGGCCGTTACCGGCGAAGATATGGCGGTTATAGCGCAGGGGCAGAAGCGTCCAGAGGTGGCTGTTGCCGCGCAATATGACGTGGCCTCCGCGACCGCCGTCGCCGCCGTCGGGGCCCCCTTTCGGAACATATTTGGCGCGGTGGAAATGGCGCGATCCGGCGCCTCCCTTGCCGCTGCGTGCGAGGATTTTTACGTAGTCTATGAAGTTGGTATCTGCCATGACAGTAGTTTGAGTCGGATTGGTTATGAGTTTGTCGGGAGAGACATGAGGTCGCAGGCATGGCGGTAGTCGGCGGGTGAGCCGATGTCGATCCAGGTGCCGTCGAGCGGAAAGTAGGTGACAGTGCCTCCCGAGGCTATTGTGGTCTCGATGAGGTCGGTGGCGTCGGTGCGCCTGTCGCGCGGCAGGGTGTCGAGAAGACGGTTGTTGACGATATATATTCCGGCATTGGTCCAGAAACTCATCGACGGCTTCTCTTCGAGAGCCGTTATCCGCGAGCCTTTTGTAGACAGGACGGCGAACGGCACCGACACAACATAGGGGGTGGCGGCAACCGTGATGTCGGCCTTCTCGGCGCGGTGGCGCAGCCACATCTCTTCGAGGTTTATCGAGGTCAGGAGGTCGGAGTTCATGACGATGGTGGCGCCGTCGGGGTCGGGTCGTTCTACCAGAGCCGCCGAGCCGATGGTGCCCATAGGCATAGGTTCGCGCACGGTTTTGACCTTTATGCCTTCGACCGGTGTGGCGAAGTGCTCTTCGAGTTGTTCGGCCAGATAGTTGACAGTGGCCGTCACGTCGGTTATGCCGTTTTTGGCGAGTTTGGCGATGTTGTAGTCGATAATGGCGCGCGGGCCGACCTTCAGCAGCGGCTTGGGGCAGTCGAGGGTCAGTGGTCTGAGGCGTTCGCCGCGGCCTCCGGCCATGAGGATTGCCGACAGCGGCAGAAGCGACGCTGTCGACTGCATATCGAGAAGCCGTGAGAGACGTCCGTCGGCATCGACAACCGGCAGAAGCCTGATTCCGTCGCGGCGGGCGCGGCGCAGCTCTCCGATGTCGGGATCGGAGGCGCTTATCCGGCGGAACGAGCTGTTCATGACGTCGGCGACCCGGGTCTGGAGCGATACTCCGCGTAGCAGGGCACGTCGGATGTCGCCGTCGGTGAGGGTGCCTGTCAGGCGGCCGTCGGCGTCGGCGGCAAGGAGCGTCATTACGCCGTCGTCGATTGAGCTGAGTTTCTCGAGGGCGTTGAACAGTGGTGTCGACTGGAGAATCAGGTGGCTGTCGGGATTCATGACTTTATAACAAACGTCGTGGGGTTAATTGTTTCTGAAATATTGTGCAATGGCCTCGGCGACAACCCAGTCGAGCGGAGTGTCGAGGTCGACCGATCGCTCGCGGGGCATTTCGACGGCGGCTCGGCGTGGCATGTCGCCGAGTTCCATCATGCGTATTGCGTCGGGGCGTATGGCATAGACGGCGCCGTTGAACTCCCACGTCGGCGGGGCGTCCTGACGTCGGCGCAGACGTCCGTCCCCCTTGGCGATGCGAAGCCATCCGTCGGCGTCGCGCTCATAACAGTTGAGATAAGGGTTGGTGGCCGATTCCGTCACACTGACAACCATGTCGACATCGGGCGCCAGCGCGGCGTAGCGGTCGAGCACGGCCTCGACGTCGGCTGCTGTTCGGAACGGAGAGGTCGGCTGAAGCAGCACTACGACGTCGTAGGCGAGTCCCATGTCGCCGGCACGATCCATTGCGTCGAGGATAACCTCGCGCGAGCCTACATGGTCGCCTCCGAGCTCGGCCGGACGCATGAACGGCACGTCGAGCCCTTCGGCGCGCGCTGTGGCGGCTATCTCTTCGGAGTCGGTCGATAGCAGAATGTGGTCAGCCCGGGCAATCTGCCTGGCAACGTCGATGGTGTAGGCTATCAGCGGGCGGCCGGCGAGCGGCTTTATGTTCTTGCCGGGAATGCCTTTGCTGCCTCCGCGTGTTGCCGGTGGTGGCGTTCAGGGCGGAAATGTGGTT
>ENA-OPSF01001336-OPSF01001336.1-human-gut-metagenome-genome-assembly--contig:-NODE-1336-length-19196-cov-2.748916_pt1 | contig 19196 bp, 14 predicted proteins | sample MGYA00241452_ERZ501896 | MGnify/ENA primary metagenome ERZ501896 (study PRJEB25962, sample SAMEA2042111) | human gut metagenome | biome: human gut; feature: human-associated habitat; material: faeces... | reverse complement strand
TCTGGTTCAGGATAGCTTCCAGTTTGCTCAACAAATAGTTATAGAATATCTGAAGGATCAAAGCAACGATCAAACCACCTACTGTTGTGATCAAGGCCACTTTCATACCACCTGCTACAACCGTCGGGCTGATATCACCAACCTGTTCGATTTTATCGAACGCCATGATCATACCTACTACAGTTCCCAAGAATCCTAATGACGGAGCCATTGCGATAAACAATGTGATCCAAGACATGTTCTTTTCCAAAAGACCACCCTGAACACCACCATAAGAAACAATAGATTTTTCAACAACATCAATACCCTGGTCGATTCTCATCAAACCCTGGTAAGCGATAGAAGCGATAGGACCTCTTGTGTCACGAGCAATAGCTTTTGCACCTTCTACATCACCTTTATCCAAAGCATCTTCGATACCTTTCAGCAATTTGCTGGAGTTAGTTTCAGCCAAGTTCAGGTAAATGATTCTTTCCAAGCAGAAAGCCAAACCGAAAATCAATGCGATGGCAACCAAACTCATGAAGTCGGCACCACCTTCGATAAACTTAGTCTTCAAAGCCTGGTACATGCCACCTTCAACAGCGGTTTCGGTAGCTTCTTGCGCGAATGCTACAGAAGAGATTCCAAGAGCACATAAACTCATGAACGTTTTTGCAAAATACTTTTTCATTGTGTGTTTAATTTTTAAGATTAATAATTCTCTTATTTGTTTTTATTTTATTGTTAATTAATTCATGGTATTCTCCACTGCGGAGAGAGCGGGATTCGAACCCGCGAAACCCTTTAGGGGTTTACACGCTTTCCAGGCGTGCCTCTTCAACCACTCGAGCATCTCTCCAAAAACGAGCTACCGCTTCTCTAAAACGGGTGCAAAATACGAAAAAAATCGCATATCCAAACGTTTCAGTGCACAAATCTATAGTTTTTGCCTGACATATACACAATATCTGGTGGATAAATTTTGAATACGCGCGAAAATATCTCACGATATTGGTTTATTCTCGATTTTAAATAGTTTTAGAGCATTTATCCGTGTTGTTTCAACGGTCTCTTCGAGTGTCAGTCCATAGGTCTGGGCTACTTTTTCAGCCGTTTTCCAGATATAGGCCGGCTCGTTCCTTTTTCCTCTGTAGGGAACAGGGGCGAGATAGGGGGCGTCTGTCTCCAATACTATTTTTCGGATGTCTGTCTGCCGGATGATTTCCGACAGCCTGGAGTTTTTAAATGTAATGACTCCATTTATCCCGATTTTGAAATTATTTAATTTTTTAATCTCTTCCAATTCGGCTTCATTACCGGTAAAACTATGAAAGACTCCGGTGAGCGTGTCGGCTCCTACCTTATATAGAGAATCGAAAACTTCCGGGTATGCTTCGCGGGTATGAATGGCGACCGGCAGGTTGAGGTCGATGCTCCATCTGAGCTGTTCCTCGAATACTTCTTTCTGCTCCTTCAGGTATGTTTTGTCCCAATACAGGTCTATACCTATTTCCCCGATTCCGCAATAAACACGTTTACCGAGCCATGACTCTGTTTCCTTCAGATTTTTTGCATAATGCTCGTCAACGCTGGTCGGATGCAGTCCCATCATCGGATAGGCGAAATCCGGATAACGGTCGCATAAGTCATGCATCCGCCTGATGGTGCTCGTGTCGACATTCGGAAGTAGCAGGGTGTCTATGCCCGACTCTTTTGCGATTGTGACCAGTTGATCCTGTTCCGGATCAAAATCCTCTAAGTACAGATGGTTGTGTGTGTCGATCAGTTTCATTTTAAGACTGGCGGTTCATTAAACGGGCGCTGACTTCTTTCAGTATGTTTAGCCTTTCGGGAGCTACGTTTAATGAGGTTAGACAGTTCATTGCCTGATTATAATATGCGTGTATTTTTTCTTCGGACAACTCTTTTAACCGCAATTGATCATAGATGGCTGTTACGGCGGCGATTTTCTCTGCCGGATCGAATGTCTTTTTACCTATCCAACTGTTCAGTTCCGCTTTTTGAGTATTTGAAGCAAGGCGTAAAGCGTTGATCAGCATGAATGTCTTTTTGTTGCAGAGTATGTCTCCTCCAATATTTTTGCCGAAAGTGGCCGTGTCTCCGTAGACATCCAACAGGTCATCCTGCAATTGGAAGGCCAGTCCGATGTTGATGCCGAACTGATACAGCGTTTCGGCATCGGCTTTCGGAGCGTTCCCCATGATGGCTCCCATCTTCAGGGCACAGGCTAGCAATACGGCCGTTTTCAGTCGGATCATTTCGATATATTCCTCTTCCGTTACATCGGTTCTCGATTCGAACTCCATGTCGTACTGCTGCCCGCCGCATATTTCAAGCGCCGTACGGGTAAACAGGTCTAATATTTCTTTTAATGATTCGGATTCTGTTTCGCCGATCAGTTGATAGGCTGCGATCAGCATGGCATCGCCGGATAGGATGGCTGTGTTGGCATTCCATACTTTATGGACGGTCGGTTTGTTTCTTCTTTTATCGGCATCGTCCATCAGGTCGTCGTGCAAAAGGGTGAAGTTATGGAATACTTCAAGCCCTAACGCCGGATTGACGGCTGTATCTACGTTTTCCTTATATAAGTTACATGCCATCAGTACGAGTGCCGGACGGATTCTTTTTCCACCGAGTGAAAGTATGTACTCGATTGGGTCGTATAAGCTTTTGGGCGGATAGGTGAATTGGAGCCGGGTAATTTCCTGCTCTATTTTCTGTAGGATGTCATTGAAAGCGAACATAGATTATTTGTTTAAATAAAAAAGGCTGCGATAGAAGCAGCCTTTTTGTACTATTTACATGTTATTATTGCAGTCTGAATGTAACAGGCACTGTGTATTTAACACGTACGGGTTTACCTCTCTGTTTGCCCGGTGACCATTTCGGCATGCTGTTGATCACACGGAGAGCCTCTTTATCCAGTGACGGGTCAACACCACGGATAACTTCTGCGTCTACGATAGAACCGTCTTTGTTAACCACAAACGAGCAGGATACACGACCCTGGATACCGTTTTCCTGAGCAATAACCGGATACTTGATTGATTTTGCCAGGTATTGTAACAAAGCTCCTTGTCCGCCGGGGAATTCAGGCATTGTTTCTACAACAGTAAAGATCTGCTGTGAAGATTCCTCTTCTTCTTCAACTACTGCGGGAGGAGTATAAGCTTCAACCTGTGCAGAAGCGGCATCGTCTTCGGATGATACGATTTCGACGTCGTCCAACTTGACGTCATCTTCTACAACGGTTAATACTTCTGCCACAGCAGGTGCGGGAGGTGGCGGTGGAGGGGGAGGAGTGTCCTCCGGTCTCGTAATTTCAACTTCTTCTTCTGCGATGATATCAGCAACGCCCTGATCTTGGACGATTGTGATTTCACGGTCGCTCCATTCGAAGCCCACGAACAGTACTGCAAGTCCGACGATCATACCCATCAGGATACCCATCGTCTTACCTTTTTCCAGGTCCGCTTTCGGTGATTTCTTAACTTCCATATCTCTTAGTGTTTAAAGATGTGTTTTTCTTCTGCGACAAATATACGGAGTTATTTTTTAAATCCGAACAATTCGTATTAAATATACGCTATTTTTACTTTTTTTTTGACTGAGAATAAAAATAATAGCTCCCAATATACCTTTTTCGGCTTTTTCCCGTTTCTGTAAGTGGGGTGTATGTACCCGTTTTATTTATCTTTGTATGCATTTTACCAGAGAAATATGAGAAATATTCTATTTATATTCTTCTTTTCCTTCTTGTTACGGGCTGTTGTCGCGCAAACCGGCGACACCGGATATACTTTTCTTCGCTATCCTTCTTCGGCAAGAGCCAATGCGATGGGAGGCAATACGATGTCTCTGGTCGAAAGGGATCCTTCCCTGATTTTTCATAACCCGGCTTTATTGGGAGCCGAGATGGACCAGATGGTTAATCTGAATTACCTGAACTATATATCGGATATCAATGTCGGGAGCGCTCTTTTTACCAAGGCGTATAAAGAAAAAGGAGCTTGGGGTGTGGGAGCCTCGTTCTTCAGTCAGGGAAAGATACGGGGAATGTCGGAAGAAGGTCTTCCGACGGGAGATTTTACGGCAAAGGACATCAGTGTGAACGGTTTCTTCTCGTATGACCTTTCCGAGCGCTGGCGTGGCGGGGCTTCGTTGAAGTTTTTATATTCGGGTATCGGCGATTATACTTCGATCGGCATGGTGGTCGATGCCGGTTTGAGTTATTATGATTCTGAAAAAGGATTTTCTTTCGGTTTTGCTTTTAAAAATATCGGAGCCCAATTGAAAGCCTATGAAGATGAGCGCCAGAAGATGCCCTGGGATATCCAGTTGGGGATCACCAAACAGATGGCCCATGCGCCGATCCGTTTGTCGCTGACTGCACAGTATCTGACGAAATGGAAGGTTGAGTATGTAGACGATTACGATAGGGAGTATACAGGAGATAATTTTTTCAAGTCTTTTGTGAAGCATCTGGTGATCGGTGTTGATTATATCCCTTCCGACAACTTCTGGCTCGGTATCGGGTATAACCCCAAGACGGCGTTGGACATGAAATTGCAGGGAAGTAACGCTCTTGCCGGTTTTTCCGGTGGTGCTGGTGTGCGGATCAAGATGTTCGACGTCGGTGTTTCCGTAGCCAAATACCATCCTTCAGCTCTTTCCATGATGCTGAGCATCTCCACTACGATCAGCGATTTCTAAGTAAATTCGGTTTTTCGTTCTCCTTTACGATAGGACCTTTTGCCAATGGATTACTGGTCCGTTGGCTTCTTTGTCGTATCTCATAGATCGTCCGCTTGGTTGCGAACGGTTTCCGGATTATATGGAAAACAATAAAATATAAGGATGAATAGGATAATTTATAAGGAAGGGAGCGATAAACTGTTGTATATTTGCATTTCCTTTACATTAATATATGTAGTGATGAAAAAGATAATTATAGCGATAGACGGTGTCTCTTCTACCGGGAAGAGCACGATGGCAAAAGATTTGGCAAGGGAGCTGGGATATACCTATATCGATACAGGGGCGATGTACCGGGCTGTCACTTTGTACAGTTTGCAGCACGGTTTCTTTACAAGCGGCGGTATCGATGAACAGAAGTTGCAGGATGCCATGAACGATATCGATATCTCTTTCCGCTTTAACCCGGAAACCGGACGTCCGGATACCTATCTGAACGGCGTGAAAGTGGAGAAAGAAATACGGGGGATGGAAGTGGCCAACCGCGTGAGTCCGATTGCTGCTTTAGGTTTTGTACGCCGTGCGATGGTCGCCAAGCAACAGGAAATGGGGAAGGCGAAAGGGATCGTGATGGATGGTCGCGATATCGGTACGGTTGTCTTTCCGGATGCGGAACTGAAGATTTATGTGACAGCCAGCCCGGAAGTGCGTGCCCAACGGCGTTTGGACGAACTGAAAGCCAAAGGCGAGGTTGCTTCTTTTGAGGAAGTCCTTGAAAATGTGAAGACGCGTGACCATATCGATATGACTCGTGTAGAGAGTCCGCTTCGTAAAGCTGATGATGCGCTGGAGCTGGATAACTCGCATTTGACGATTGCCGAGCAGAAGGCTTGGCTCTTGGAACAGTATGAAAAGGTCGTTACATCAGACTAGCCATGATAGAAGTCGAGATAGATAAGGGTTCCGGCTTTTGTTTTGGCGTGGTAACGGCTATCGAGAGTGCAGAACGCGAACTGAAAAATACGAATACGTTGTATTGCCTCGGAGATATCGTACACAATAGCTTGGAAGTGGAACGGTTGGAAAAGTTGGGACTGCGGACGATCGGGCACGACGAGTTTACCCGTTTGAAGGGAGAAAAGGTGTTGCTTCGGGCGCATGGGGAACCGCCTTCGACCTACGAGATCGCCCGGCGGAACAACATCACGATCGTGGATGCGACCTGTCCGGTGGTGCTCCAGTTACAACGTAAGATCCATAAATGCTACGTGGCTACGCGCGATAGTCATACGCAGGTCGTGATCTATGGAAAGAAAGGGCATGCCGAAGTAAATGGTCTGGTCGGGCAAACGGAAGGGACGGCCATCGTTATCGAGAAGGTACAGGACCTTGGCCGGTTGGATTTTAGCCGGAATATCTGCCTCTTCTCGCAAACGACCAAGTCGCTTGACGGGTTTCGTGAAGTCGTGGCTGAGATCCGGCGGCGTATTGCAGATGGGGTACAATTCGAGTATTTCGATACGATCTGCCGCCAGGTGGCCAACCGTTTACCGAACATCAAGGCGTTTGCTTCCAAGCATGATTGGGTGTATTTCGTTGCTGGAAAGAAGAGTTCAAATGGCAAGATGCTGCTGGAGGAATGTCGGAAGGCAAACCCGAACACGGTCTTTATCTCGGAGGTAAAGGAGATTACCGAGCCGTTGCCTGAAGATGTGGGGAGTGTCGGGGTGTGCGGGGCCACATCCACTCCGAAGTGGCTGATGGAAGAGGTGGCTGTGCGTATTCGTGAATTGAATGCCAGCCGTTGACTTTTAGGGGTAAGATTTGATGAAGTTTTGGAAAATAGACAGGTTTTTGGCAAATAATTATTACTTTTGCCGCGAACATATAAAATATAAGACGCTATGTCTACAGTTAAGTGTATTGGCATTTTAACGTCCGGAGGTGATGCTCCCGGAATGAACGCTGCCATTCGCGCAGTGACACGTTCCGCTATTTATAACGGAATGTCCGTTAAGGGTATCTATCGTGGATACAAGGGTTTGATAACCGACGAAATTGAAGATTTCAAGACTCAGAATGTAAGTAATATTATTCAGCGTGGCGGTACTATCCTGAAGACGGCCCGTTGTGCGGAATTCAAGACGCCGGAAGGCCGTAAGCAGGCTTACGACAAACTGATGGAGCATGGTATCGATGCTTTGGTCGCCATCGGTGGTGACGGAACGCTGACGGGGGCTCGCATCTTTGCACAGGAGTTCAATTATCCGATTGTCGGCCTGCCTGGTACGATTGATAATGACCTGTATGGCACGGATATCACGATCGGCTACGACACGGCTTTGAATACGATCATGGAATGTGTCGATAAAATCCGTGACACGGCAACCTCCCATGACCGTCTGTTCTTTATCGAAGTGATGGGGCGTGATGCCGGATTTCTGGCTCTTAACGGAGCGATTGCATCGGGAGCTGAAGCGGCTATCATTCCGGAGATATCGATGGAGAAAGACCAACTGGCCGAGATGATCGAAACTGGTTTCCGTAAGTCCAAGAACAGCAGTATCGTCCTTGTTGCGGAAAGTGAGGTGACCGGTGGTGCGATGGGCGTGGCTGAACGTGTAAAGAAGGAATATCCGCAGTTTGACGTACGTGTTTCAATTTTGGGACACTTGCAGCGCGGTGGTTCACCGACTGCACAAGATCGTATCTTGGCAACCCGGATGGGAGTGGCTGCCGTCGACGCGTTGTTGGATGACCAGCGTAACGTGATGATGGGTATCCAGAATGATGAGATTGTTTACGTTCCTTTCTCCAAAGCGATCAAGAACGACAAACCGATCAATCGTGATTTGTTGAATACGCTTCGTATTTCTTCTATTTGATCTGTTATTGGCAAGTATATGAAAAGCCCCGCGGATATTTTTCATTCGCGGGGCTTTTTGCATATAGAGTTCAGCTCTGTTTACTCGTTGCATTTGAAAGCATAGACATTGCCTCCGAAATCGGTTGCGAAGATCATGCTGCCGTTTGTTGACAGAGTGGAGAATAGCGGAGCTCCCGTTTTATGTTTCCATGTCGTTTGCCCGCTTTCCTTATCTATGCCATAGATGATGCCGTCGGATGCTCCGAAGTAAATCGTATCTCCGATGAGTAGGGGGCTCGTTTCGACCGTGGCAGCCGGATGGCGGGAATAGGGAGCCGTATAAACCAGAGCTGGAGATGTCCGGGCTTTCCATCTGACCTCGAATGTCTCACGGTCGAGTGCGACCAGGCCATCAGTCTGCGTCCCGAAAACAATCAGTTTATCCGTGACCAACGGGGTCGAATTGACTTGGACATTGAATGGTAACTCTTTACGGACAATGACTTCCCCCGAATGGCAGTCGATGATAAATAAAGACTGGCGCGAAGTAACATAAAGCAGATTACCGTCATATGCCGGTGTTGCGCCTCTATCCGTAATTCCGTCTTTATCGAGTTTCCAAAGCAACTCTCCCGTTTGTGCGTCGTTGCCGTAGAAGCCTCGCCAGTTGGCGCCTGAAATAACTACTCCGTTTGCCAGCAGAGGAGTCGATGTCGTGGCTTCTCCTTGCGGCCAGCCTTTGTTCAGCCAGACTGCGTCACCCGTTTTACCGTTGTATGCTCCGAATGCCTTTCCACTTCCGGCATAGACAATGCCATTGGCGGCTGTCAGCCCGTCCACAAGGACAGGAAGGCCGGCGACATCCATCTTTTTGTCCCATTTTAGTTTGCCAGTCTGTGAGTCGATGGCGTATAAATAACCTTCCGCATCTTGTGCGAAGACGGTTCCTTCGTCTACGGCAATCGTGTTTTTGATGGAGTTGCGAACCGGATATCTCCATTGTAATTCACCAGTCTTTGCATCCAGAGCGAAGATTGCACCTTCTCCCTTCAAATCTTCATCGAGAGAAGCGACGTACACTTTACCGCCGGCAACGACCGGAGAAGAGAAATACAGGTTGGCATTTACGTTACGGGTCCATGCCAGTCGGGGTGTTTTGCCGATCTCTTCCGGCTGGTATACGAATGAGGAACGGCTGATTGCTGTTTCCCCATTGTTGAACAATGCTTTGGCTGTAATGAAAATCCGTTTGCCTTTACAGTCTGCCGGGAGTTTGGCCATTCCGGACCAATTCCAGTCTGTATTTTGAGTAAGCTGTGTTTCCGGTAGGACAGTATTGCCGTCTACGACGCAACTGTAAGTGACACGTATGGCAGGAGCAACTGCATTGTAGGTGTTGACCGATACCGGAATCTTTTCGTCTGACGTCATTGTACATGCATCATTCGCGATAGAGGCGGTTTCGATGGACTTGTTTATATAGGTATAGCGGAGCATAGTCTGGACATCTCCTTTTTGATCCACGTCTACCACACGGAAGGCGGAAGTCGAGTGGTCGATTCCCCCTTTGTCGAGTGTTGCGGTCGAGATTGTCAGGACATCTCCTTGTTTCCGCACGAAATGATTATGCCAATGGCCGTACAGCCACGCTTTCAGGTTATGTTCGTTCAGGTTAATCTTCTCGTTATCGTCAATACCGAAAACAAACTCGTTCCCGGAAGTCAGCAGGTCATGGTTAAAGACGATGATCGGTTTTCCTGTCGGTACTTGCGCCAGGTCATTCTTTAACCAGCGGTATACATCTTCTTTTGTATAGCCGGGCTGATGATCTCCTCCTGCCATTGGTGTAACGACGTAGTGGACATTTCCGAAGTCGAAGGAATAATAAACCGGACCGTAAACATTTTCAAAAACCTCTTCTCCATATTTCCCTTTTACAAGGTCATGGTTACCGATACAGTAGAACATCGGGCAGTCCATGTTTGACGTGTTCATCAGATGGATATGGTTCTTCAATCCATTTTCATAGCAGATATCACCGGTATGGATGATAAATGAGATATTCTCGTTAGCCGCATAATCCCGGATGTTATTCGCCCAGTCTTCTTGGTTTTCCGTATTGAATATCTCGGTATCGGAAATATGGATGAACCTGTGACTGCCATTCGGCTTGATGCGTCCTTTCCAGGGTTGCAGGCCGAAATCGTATGTTTGCCCTGTGCCGTTGATCCGCCGGTAATATTGATTGTCTGTCCTATAGCCGGAAGGAGTGGTGATGAAGATAAATCGTTCTCGTTTGTGTCCGGGAAGTGTATATACTCCTTCGGCATTCGTTTTGACAACGTTCAACCCGTCGGAAACCCGGATGCCTTTTAAGACTTTCTCTCCTTTGTCGTAGATTCCGTTCCGGTTGGAGTCTACATATACGTGGCCTTGATAGGCAGCATGAGCCTCCGTGATTACCGCGCAACTTAGTAATAGCAGTATAAGTTTTTTCTTTTCCATTTATTTATTTCTTTGCAGACAGATTTTCCAAGAACAGGTCCATCATCCGTTTGGCTGCAACGAACGAACTGATCTCGTTATTCAATACCTGCTGCTCCGTGAAGTTCAACATTTTTTCTACCGCCGGATTGTGGTAGAACGTTTCGCGGAGTGTGTCGTTGATACTTTCGTACATCCAATATTTGGCTTGTTCGTTGCGCTTGTAGTTGAAGTAGCCGTTCTTTTGAGTGAATTCCATATATTCTCCGACCATATCCCAGATTTCTTTAATCCCCAGATTGTAATAACCGGAATAAGTCAATACTTTCGGGCTCCAACCGGATTCGGGGGCCGGAAACAGGTGCAAGGCGTTGCGGAATTGTGCCGCTGCCAGTTTTGCTTTTTCGAGGTTGTCACCATCCGCCTTATTGATGATGATCCCGTCCGCCATCTCCATGATCCCGCGCTTGATGCCTTGCAATTCGTCTCCAGTACCGGCAAGTTGGATCAACAGGAAGAAATCGACCATCGAGTGGACAGCCGTCTCGCTTTGTCCGACACCGACCGTTTCGACAAATATCGTATCGAATCCGGCAGCTTCGCAAAGAACGATCGTTTCACGTGTTTTACGGGCAACGCCACCTAAGGAACCTGCTGATGGCGAAGGACGGATGAAAGCGTTCTTTTCACGGGACAAGGCCTCCATACGAGTTTTGTCGCCGAGGATGCTGCCTTTCGAGCGTTCGCTGCTGGGGTCGATTGCCAGCACAGCCAGTTTACGTCCTTGCCTTATCAAGTGCATGCCGAACGCATCGATCGAGGTGCTCTTACCTGCTCCCGGTACTCCGGTGATGCCGATACGGACAGACTTTCCTGCATGCGGCAGGCATTTTTCGATAATTTCCTGTGCTACTTGCTGGTGTTCGTATTTGGAGCTTTCCACCAGTGTTACCGCCTGGCTGAGGATCGTAATGTTTCCTTTCAGGATACCTTCTACAAATTCGGCAGGCGTATATTCTTTGCGTTGAATCCTTTTTTTCAGATAAGGATTTACGGTCGGTACATCGGCTACTCCCTTGTTCACCTTTAATCCTTTGTACAGATCGTCGTTTTCGGGATGTTCCATAATTTAGTTGAAAGTTGAAAGGTGAAGGTTGAAAGGTGGAAGAGGAAGCTGTTTTAACTTTCACCTTTCGACTTTCACCTGGTTATTTATTGGCTGTCACCTTCACAAGCCGTACCGGACCGTTCGGGTCGTTGCATACGAAATTGATGAGGGCTTCCAGTTTTGTTTTTATCTCTTTCGGGCGTACTGTCACTTTGAAAGTGGCTGTCGTGCCCGGCTTTATTTCTCTTTTGCCACCGGAAACAGCTACGCGTTCGTCTTCGCAGGTCACACTATAGATGACAAGTGGTGATTTTCCTGAGTTGGTAATTTCGATCGTGCCGCTCACCCGACCGCCGACCAGTGGGATGAAACTGCTTTTGTCAGGTAGTTTGCCGAAGTCGAGCAAGGTACCCGATAGCTGGGCTACCGGAGCTTTCGCCTTCTCCGAGGCAGTCAGTTTGCTGAAGTCGTCTATGATATTGGCTGCAACATGTAGTTTGCCTTCTGTTCCTTTCTTCTGACCGATACTTTCGACCGTTACCGGAATTTCGGCTGTCATGCGGCCTTTCCGTTTTGCCTCTTTCGCATTCATGAGGATGGATATTTCGCCTGTTTCACCCGGAGCCAGTTTTGTAGGATTGGCTACGACGTTCAGATAATGAGGCGTCTTTCCTAAATGAATGTTCAGAGATGTCTTTCCTTCATTGATTATGTTGATCTTCTCTCCCAATGTTTCTTCCGGACGGACTGTGCTATAGAGGACATTCTTGGTTTGCAACTTCAAGTCGCCGATGCTATACGGATAAATCAGTATGGGTTGAGCTTCTTTAGGGGTTACGTTTCCTTTGATACCTAAGGAGAAACTGCCTTTTTTCCCGTTACTGTAGATCGCTATAGTTTTGTAAAAAGGGCCGGGACGTCCTTTCGGGTTGTAGGTTACTTTTACTTCTCCGGTCTTTCCCGGAGCGATGGGCTCTTTGGTCCATTCGGGCTGCGTACAGCCGCAGGATGCTGTGATCCTCGTGATGACAAGCGGACCGTTACCTGTGTTTTTGATCGTAAATATGTGACTTGCCAATCCATCGGATTCTCCAATCGTACCGAAGTTATAGATCAGCTCATCTGCACTGATTCGGGCGTTATTTTGTGCCGGTATACCGCTTATAGCAAACAGTATACCGGCAAGAATAAAGACTAGTTTGTTTCTGTTCAACATTCTTTATCGTTCAGTTTTCCTGTTATTATTCTACTTCTCCCCGGATCGTCAGGATAAAACTACCGGTTTTACCGTTGCTGTATACGGAAATAGTTTTGACAAAAGGACCTGGACGGTCTTTCGGGTTATAAGTGATTTTGATATCACCAGTTTTACCCGGAGCTATCGGTTCCTTTGTCCATTCCGGCGTCGTACAACCGCAAGAGGCGATGACACGAGTCAAGACCAACGGTGCTTCGCCTGAGTTCTTTATTTTAAAAGTGTGCGACACATTGCCGTTCGCTTCCTTGATCGTTCCGAAATCGAAAGAGGTTTCATCTGCCGAGATTACAGCTTTGTTTTGAGCTGAAGCTATTCCTGTTGCCAGCAGGATTGCCATAAAAATAAAAATAATCTGTTTCATCTTCTCTTTTTATTTAGCTATTGTTTAAAATGCAAAGATAATGTTTACTACTGAATTAGTTTCTTTAAAAAATAAAATTCTGCTTCCATCGCGAGTCGGGGATACCGGATTTGTGTGCACTTGCCATCGCTGGGAGTCTCACTCAATCTACCTTGATGATGTTTCCTTCCGTATGCGATACGAATTCGGGTGCGTACAGGCATTGGATCGTACTGATTCCTCCTGCATATTCACCGGTACGTGACACGTATACGGCATATTCCAGTACAAAAGTCCCCTGGGGCAGGCGTTCGAAGAAGAAATTCTCCGAAACATCCGTCGGCGACTGGTAATACCAGACCCCGTCCCTATAGATAGAACCGGAAAGTTGGTCTGCCGGTTCAAAACATCCGGCTCGGAGGTCTTTCAGGAAGACGTAATCCATTTCGCGATCGGTACGGACCACAAGGCGGACGACCACTTTGTCGCCGACACTGAGCGGTTCATCCGGGGTGACCGGACGAAGTTGCCGCTCAGTCCCGTTATTGGTTTCTACGAATAGCAGCTTTTCTACGTTCAGGACGCCTTTCTGTTTTTTTACCTCGTTGATGTTCTGGAAGTATTGCTCGTAGACAGCTCCCCATGCAGGCGCCGAGCCTTCTTTCCGGATAGAGATGGAGGTTCCTTCGGATGAGGTCGCTTTTTCATCCGATATGGTTACTTTCAGATAGCCGGTGGCCAATTCGCCGCTTGTCGTGCTATAGGTTTGCTTGCCCCATTGGGCGGTGCAAGTGTTGGCAGTGTCCAACCAGTTGCTGCCTGTCAGAAGCAAAGTATAAATAGCGTTGACCGTTGCCGGTACGGATTTCCAGTTCTGCGTCTGTTTCTGGTTGAGTAACCATTGTTTCATACGGTCTGTTTCTTGTTTGTCGGGCGAAACTTCATTGAAGAAAGCCATCAGCAGGCAATGGGTGTCGATCGGAGAGGCAAAGGCGTTTGCTCTGCTCCGGTTGTTCGCCCAATACATACCTTTGTCCGGAGAGGTCGAAGCTGTTTTACGCAGCCAAGTGATAATCTTTCCGGCAATCTCTTTATTTCCATTCCTCCACATGAGCCACCCTATTTCTCCTTTGCCGTGGATGGATTGTTTGTCCCACTGCTTTTCCGCCAGGTTCGTATAGTAGCGGATTGCTTCACGGGCCGAACCCAACTCCGGAATGTCTCGGTAATTGCTGCGGACAAACAGATATTCGATTTCCAATGGAGAAATTTCGTTTTTCTGCCAGTTCTTGATCTTTTGTAATGCCTCATAATCGGACTGGATTTGTTTGTCAACGAATTTGAGTGCTTTCATCTGCATCTCTTTTTCCTGCTGGTTATATTCGACTGCATTCAACTCCGTCAGTTGGCTCATCCCTTTCAGAATATAGAGTGTGATCTCCTGGCTCGGATACATGCCTTTGAACCAACCCCAACCTCCATCCGGCGTTTGCAGGTCGAGAAGATGTCGGAGGGCGGTTTCCCGCTGTCCTGCTGCCCGGTTCATATCGAAAAGGAGGGACAAACGCTGTTTTTGTTCCGTTTCATTGTCTGCTTCCAATACCCAGGGTGTTTCCTGTAGAAGGATGTTTTTCAGTTCTGCATTTTTTTCCAGGTTAGAATAGAGCGTGGAGGCGTTTCCGCCCTGTGCTTTCCACTGGCTGATGACCTGCTGGATACGCGGGTGGGCGGTGGCGATGTAGCTCGCCAAAGTGTTACTGTAATAAGAGGCGAACCAGGAAATGACGTTGTCGTTTTCCGGTTGGGATAGGGTCGGCAATGCCTGTACGGCATACCAGATAGGGTTGGCAGTCAGCTCCAGTGTCGTGCGGAACGGACGGATATTTTTGTTGTCTTTCGGGCGGATCACTTCTTCGTTCTTGTCGAACAGGTAGAACGGAGTGCTTTCCGTTATCAATATCTCGTTCGATAGAACCGGGATCAGATGCTGTTCGCCGTCGCTTCCCTTGTCTGAGTCGGCAATGATACGGCAACCGATAACACCGTCCGAAGAGGCCGGAACCTTGAATGACCAGTTGACAGTCGTGGTGCTGTCAACCCCCAAGGTGAAAGGCTTCTGCGATTTGGTGAGGCAGATCACCGGCTGGCCGTTGTCCGGATCGAACAGTTCCAGGCTGGCGCGTCCGTCCATAGTGGCAGACGACTGGTTGCTGATTTGCGCCGTGATGGTCACTTCATCGCCCTGGCGCAGGAAGCGCGGAAGGTTAGGGGTTACCATCAACGGTTTGCTGGTGATGATTTCGCGGGACAGGTAGCCGTATTTCAGGTCTTCCGTCTGGGCCAGCAGTTGCAGTTTCCAAGTCGTGTTGCTTTCGGGCATCGTGAAGCTGAACGCTACATCGCCTGCTTCGTCGGTCACTAAGGCCGGATAGAAGAATGCGGTTTCGGCAAAGTTTTCACGAAGTTCGACCGGTTTGTTCGGGAAGAACGGTGTTCCATTTTCTTCCACTTCTTCTTCTGCTATGATATTAGCGACACCCTGGTACGCTTTTACTGCCGGTTCTTCTAGTGGCATACTGTCTTCGGTGATGTTGAGAACTTCGGTTATTGCCGGTGCTGTCCCTGATTTCATGACGGCTCCGGTTGCATAGCGTCGTTCGCTTTGTTCATATTGCCAACCGATTCTCAGTACGTCCTGCCAGTCGAGTCGGTCGTATTGGAACTGTGGGACGTTCAATCTTTTCCGATCTCCTGTTTCGTACCTGCTGCTGTTAGTGAATGCTGTCCCTTCAGAAAAACGAGGAGCATACAGATAAACATATCTTTTAGGAGAGAAAGACCAGCTGAAAGGCAATAACTTGTCCAATGAAGCATCGTACATGCCAGCCAAAACTTCAGCGGAGACGGTCAAGGAATCAGCATCCGTAATACGGAATTTCCAATTTTCCTTGCTTCCCGGCAGCAGGTGGTCACGGAATGTCTTTGCCTGGATATTCAATCTCCGATCCGGTTGCCGGCGTTGAACCGGAACTTGTTTCACATACATCTTGCCGTCTTTGACAAATGTGAAAGACACGGTGAAACCTTCCCCATCCGTTTCTTTGAACGGGATGCGGAATGTCCGGTTTTCATCGCTCAACTGGATCAGTTTGCGTTCCGTGCATTTATTGTCTGCTGTATAAATTTCATATAATATATGTGTGTCTTTGTCGGATGTTCCGAAAATAAATGCGGCCTCTTCTCCCGGCGCACAGGTCGTGTGCTCATTAACCAGCCAGGTATGCATAAATACGGGCGGCCGTTTATCCCGGCGGTTGTACAAGATGAAATCTTGATTGGCGGAAACTTCTTTTCCGTTGGAGTCGGTCGATTTCACTTCCAGGCGATAGCGTCCGGCGGGAAGTTCGCGGAATACGGCAGGTGATATTTCGTATCCCGTTATGAAAGTTCCAACAGTCACCAGTTTATTGATTTTGTACCGGTCTGCACCGAACATATCCTTTTCTGGCTTTTCGTCCGACAGTGAATAAATCGTGTAACTTCCTTCCGCAGATGTTTTTTGCCTATTCACGGTATAGGCCGTTACCACAGCCTTGGCGGAATCATTTTCCATTTCCTCTCCGGGCATTTGGATATCCAACAGGATACCTGTATCGCCGACGGAGAAGGTATAGCTTGCCTCTTGTGTCTCTCCTTTGCTGTCGGTCAGGGTTGCCGTTACTTCGTAGCTCTGGAAGGCAGGGCGCATATCTGATGTTTCCGGCCGTTCGGGTATGAAGGAGATCGTGAAGTTTCCTTTATTGTCAATTTTTGCCGTTCCGTTAGCCACCTGCTTGTATGTAAAATCGAACGGGTCCGGCATATAAAAACGTGCCCAGAACGGGCGGCGGGTGATCGTCCAGTTTATCTCACCTTCCTGCAAGTTTATACCGGAGAAAGTTTGTGCTTCGCCTGTCAACTTCACCGGATGGCCGAAAGACACCTCTTCCTTGAGCGGCAGGAAACTGACTTTGAAAGTCGGGCGTTTGTATTCTTCTACCCGGATATTCGTACGAGACCTTTCTGTGACAAGCGTGAAGTTCCCGCTCAAAGTCTGTGCCGGGATGGTGAACTCTCCGTTGAAGGAACCGAACCGGTCGGTCTTGAATTCTTTGCTGGCTACATCCTTGTAGTTGGCATCCCGCAGGGTGACGGTATAGGTGCGTCCGGCCACGACATGCGGGTTGTCCGTATCTTTCACATAAGCGATCCCTTTGAAGAATACGTTTTGCCCCGGCCGGTAGATGCCCCGGTCCGTAAAGAGTGACAAACCGACTGTCTCCTTTTCCTGTCTGGAGCGGGAAGTGCCGTAAGGGTATATATTTGTGATGATGGAAGAGGAGTCTTCGCGAAGTACCGGACGTATGTGCTCGATTTTCTTTTTGGCCGGGAGGATGGCGATTCCCAACCGGTCTGTTTTGACTTCTCCCTGGCGTTGGATGGTTCCGTTCATCATATTGGTTTTGTAATAGATGACGGTTGCCCCTTCGATCGGTTTGCCGCTTTCGAGGTCGGTGACAAGTACTTCCGGGTTGTTTGTCTGGCTACGGGTGAGGGCTGCCAGACGGCTGACGCTAAAACGGTTGGAGACTGTCAGCTGCTTGCCGGGAACCGTGATCACATATTCGTATAGTCCCAACCTGTCCATCGGAATGGCCAGCGTGGAATCGGCTTCGGTGTATGAGTTGGCGAGATTCATTTTGAATGTGACCTCTTTTACCAGCTCTCCCCGCATGCTTTTACTGTTCTTGCCGTAATTCCGCCAGGCATCTTCCGGAGCAGCATAGTCTCCTTTGATCCCGTTTATCCGCAGGGTAACTACAAGATCATCCCCGTCTCTCCTGGCAGACACAAAGGTTCCCCCGCTGATCTTTACATTGGCTTTTTTATAGCTGGAAACAAAATAATCTTCGCTGACATCTTCCGGTTCCAGGGTGACTTTCATCTGAGGTTCTTCAGAAGCCTTCAGTTCATTGGAGCTTTTGTCTGTCCATTCTGCCTCGGAAACGCTGTATTTACTTCCCCCTGCATCTACTGCTACTTCCCCATCTGAAACCGTGGTCGTTTCCAATTTTATATCCGGAAGCTTGCTGCCTGCTTCCAGCTTGGATGTAACACGGATATTTACTGTTTTTATCTCTTTTGCTGCTGCAAACGCATCTATCTTTCCCCATTGGAACAGCAAAACTCCTGAAAGGAGGAGCAGAAGCATTTTATGTCTGTGTCTGAACTTTCTGTCAGGTATTTTCGGATTTTGTTTCATTCTCTTTTTCCTCCGATGACGGCACATATCCTAAAAAATAAATGTAGATTTCTATGATCGCCTGATATAATTCTTCCGGCACAGCCGCTCCCAGCTGTAATCTGCTTAAAAGAGTTGCAAGGGAATCATCCTCATAAACAGGAACTCCTGACTTTCTGGCTGCTTCTGTGATCTTTTCTGCCATATATCCCATTCCAGAAGCAACGATCACCGGGGCGCTGTCCTTTTCCGGTGAATATTGAAGTGCAACTGCTTTTTGTTCTAATAACCGCTCAAACGCTGACATTGATTCCATTCTCCTTTTTTCTAATCTTTGGGAAAACATCCAGAAGACGGTAATGAGCTTTTCTTTCCTGTACCTGCATCATTTTCACGCGCATCCCGTTTCTGGCACATATTTCCTGAAGCTTTGCCTGTATCTCTCCGGCACCGGCAGAAAGATTTTTAGGAATTCCCAATTCCATGGATATTTTATGATCCTGGAGATCTGCCAGAAGCTGGAAATCTCCCACCCCCCTGATATCAAAGTCCACCAGAAGGCGTATTTTCCTGCCTCCATCTTTCTCTTCTTCTTTTTTCTTCAGTGTTGCAAGCAGTTCTTCAAGCTTTGTTGTATTTAAATTCATAACACTGCACCATCCTTTCTTTCTGTTCGGCTGTACTGTCTGACAGTAAACCCGTAGCACAGTAGTTTCACTGTACTAATATCTCTTAAGTGTTCTTATTATACCACCATATGTCTGGTTTTACCATAACTTACGCAAATTTTAACAGGAACATTCCGGAACAATGTTATTTGCAGCTGCTTCGAAATATTTTCACAAAATATATGCAAAACGGCCATTTCATTTTCAGATCTTCTTCAGTTTGGCAAAACCTGCGAACATTTTTTTTACACCGACTTTGTCAAAATCTACCGTTACCTCGTAATCCCGGCCGCCTTCTGCAATATTCTTCACGATACCAACTCCGAATTTCACATGGCGCACAGTATCACCGACTCCGTAATCCAGCTTCGCTGCCTTGGTAACGGTGAAATCCTTCTTCTGAAGGCTGGTTTTTGCCTGGAAATTCATTTTCATCTGGGCATAGGCGCTTTTCGGAGATACGATATCATCTACTCTGGGCTTTTTCTCC
>ENA-OPSF01001328-OPSF01001328.1-human-gut-metagenome-genome-assembly--contig:-NODE-1328-length-19268-cov-3.552178_pt1 | contig 19268 bp, 16 predicted proteins | sample MGYA00241452_ERZ501896 | MGnify/ENA primary metagenome ERZ501896 (study PRJEB25962, sample SAMEA2042111) | human gut metagenome | biome: human gut; feature: human-associated habitat; material: faeces... | reverse complement strand
ATAGTATAAAAAGTATAATGCTTAACTTTTTATACCAGAAAGGAGTAAGACTATGAATTCTCAAACAAGTTTAGTTGCAAAAAAATATCGCTTACAGCAGTGGGCAATGCAGATCAGCGAATGTCAGAATCGCCCGAAGGAAATGACTGTTGATGAATGGTGTGAACAACACTCCATTACAAAAGCGAATTATTATTATCGTTTAAAGCGTGTCAGACAAGCATATTTAGATTCTGAAACACCGTCTCTTACAGAGTTTGTTGAAATGCCAACCTCCGTTAAAGTAGAAAACATCTGTGAAAAGGCTTCTGTATCAGCGGTGTTAAATATTGATTATGGCATATCCATTGAATTACTAGATAGTGCATCAACATCTTTTATAAAAAATCTTTTTGGAGCATTGAATCATGCTCAATGATGCATGTGGTTTTGAAAAAATATACATTGCTGTAGGGTATACAGATTTAAGGCGTGGGATTGATGGTCTGGCATCTACCATTAAATTTCAATTCGATCTAGATCCTTTTCAAAAAAACATTCTTTTCCTATTCTGTGGAAAACGAACAGATCGAATAAAAGGACTCGTTTGGGAAGGCGATGGTTTTTTGCTTCTTTACAAAAGATTAAATATTGGAGCGTTTAGCTGGCCACGAACAAAGGAAGAAGCGATGGAGATTACTCCAGAACAATTCCGAATGTTAATGCACGGGCTTTCCATTGTTGCTAAACATCCAATTGAAGAATTAAAAGATCCACCCAAAACCATATAGCATTGTGCAATTCGTAGAAAATAAATTTTCTTTTTTTACACGAAAAAACGCTTGATATGATTTTAAAAACTAGTTATTCACAACCAGAACACAGATGTAGGAATTCTTTTTATGAAAATCATCTTTGGTATAAATGTTGTGGATAACAGTCATAAATACCTCAGAAATTTGAGATATTTATGATGGTTATTCACCGTCAAAATGACGAATAATAAAAACAAGTGAATTCGCCAAAACTCCTGATTTCTGCTAAAATACTGCTAGAAAGAAAAGGGGTTCAGAACAATGGCATTTAAATTCACTGAAGAACAACTGAATACATTGGATAAGTCTTTCATTGTAAATTTATTCCTTCAACTTCAGGATCAGAATGATAAGCTGTCAGGCGAGATCCAGGATCTGAATAAAAAAATGGAAGTATTGATTGAGCAGATTACACTTGCTAATAAAAATAGATTTGGAAGAGCTTCTGAGAAAATGATGGATACTTCACAAATCTGTTTTATGGAAGTTGATGGAACCATTGTTTTCTTCAATGAAGCAGAAGCTGTGTCTGATCTGGATGCAGAGGAACCGGATACTTTAGAAAGTAAACCAGTACGAAAACCAAAAGCAGTCGGTAAAAAAGATGCTGATATCAAAGGTCTTCCTGTTAATGTCATTAATCATTACATGACAGAAGAAGAATTAACAGAGGAATTCGGAGAAAACGGATGGAAACAGCTTCCAGATGCAATCTCTAAGAGATATCGTTTTATTCCAGCAAAGGTAGAAATCGACGAACATCATGTCGGCGTTTATGCAAGCAAAAAAGATGGTCGTATTCTAAAAGCAGATCATCCAAAGGCTTTGTTACATGGTAGTTTGGTATCTCCTACGATTGCAGCTGCAATTATAAATGGTAAGTATGTAAATGCAATCCCTTTATATCGTTTAGAGCAAGAATTCTCCCGCTATGGATTGACCATCACACGTCAAAACATGGCTAATTGGATGATACGATTAGGAGAAAGCTATTTAGCAGTTCTTTATGATTATCTCCATCAAAAGATTTATGATTATCATGTAATCCAAGCAGATGAAACGCCAGTTTTAGTCAATCGTGACGGACGCTCCGCTGGATCAAAAAGCTACATGTGGGTATATCGTTCTGGACATCTTTATGCGGATAAACAGATTGTCTTATACGATTATCATAAAACTCGCAACAGCTCACATCCACGAGAATTCCTTCGAGATTATTCCGGTATCTGTGTAACGGACGGATATCAGGTCTATCACACGATTGAAAAGGAACGTGAGGATCTACGGATTGCAGGATGCTGGGTTCATGCTAGAAGGAAGTTCGATGAAGCACTCGCCGTAATTCCAAAAGCTCATCAGAATAAATCTGATGCTTTTCTGGTAATCAAACAGATTCAGGCGATATATCGAGAAGAAGGTAAATTGAGTCAATTATCTTCTGAAGAAAGACTTATGCAGCGACAACTGGTTATAAAAATATAAGCGGATTCCTTGTTTGTGTATCTTAAAAAGATAGGGGACAACTTACTTTCTATTGAATGTTTACAAAAAAGAAATGTTAAATAATCGTAGACATGGTTGATATTGTCAAATAATAGGTGTAAAATGTAAAGTAATAACTGACGGATTCTAACAAAAAAGGAGGAAGACAAAGGATGAAAGAGAAACATATTTTTAAAAAAGTTGCAGCAGTTGTATTAGGAGGCTTGATGTTGTCATCTAGCATGCCTACATATGCAAGTGATCTTCTTATTCCAGAAAGTGGCCTGGATTTAGAATTTGAAAAAGTTGTACCATTAGATAAGGAGCATTTCCCAGATGATGCTTTTCGGAAACAAATGGAAAACTATGATGGAACAGATCGTGTAGATAGAGAGAAAGATGGGTGGTTATCTAATTATGAAATTTTAGGGATTAAAGATCTTGTTTGTAGTAGTACTGATATAAAAAGTGTTCAAGGAATTGAATATCTCACAGAGCTAGATAGCGTATCCCTTGTAGAAACTAGTATTGAAAGTTTGGATTTGAGTCACAATATCAAGCTAAAAGATGTAACCGTGCAAAGATGTCAATCATTAACGGAGTTGAATGTTAGCACATTGACTCAATTAGAGCAATTATTGATTGATGAAACGAAAATCAAAAGTATTGATTTAAGTCGGAATATATTACTAGAACATTTCCAATGCTCAAATACTATGTTAGAAAATTTGGATTTAAGTCACAATAAAAACTTGAAGAGATTTTATTGTGAAAACAATAGTGTGAATCCGATAGACTTCTCTCTAAACACTAAGTTGACAAATATAGTTGTACAAGGATCTCGTTTTCCATATTTAAATCTTAGAAATCAACCTGATTTAGATGTTTTATATGCAAGTTGGCAGCATATAGATGTCAATGCCTGGATGATTGATGGAAAATGGCAAGTTCCTTTAAATCAACTGATACCAATGGAATATTTGCAATATGTGAGCGTAGTAGATGATTGGTTATCATATAATCCAAGTACTGGAATGGTTGTTTTACCAGATGAAAAGCAAGAAACATTTGATTATGCGTATTTAATAACAGATAAGGATATGCCGGAATATGATGTACCAGATCCAGAGTTTATGTGGGTGCAGGCTACAGTTAGTTATAAAAAAGGAGAGATGCCAGGGCCTCTTCCACAACCTCAGCCAGATCCACAACCTCAACCAGATCCAAAGCCAGACGAAACGATATTAGTAGAAAACATATTTGAGGATGTTAATGCAGGTGATTGGTATCGAGATAGTGCACAGTATGTATACGATAATAAGATTATGACAGGTCTAAATAAAACTCAGTTTGGACCAAGTGAAAATCTTGCAAGAGCACAGTTAGCGTTAATACTTTATCGTATGGAAGGTGAACCAAATGTTACATTTGAAAGTAAATTCGGTGATGTGCGAGAAGGTGAGTGGTATGCAAACGCTGTCATTTGGGCATATCAAAATGGAATTATTACGGGATACTCAGATTCTGGATTATTTAAACCGGCAAACAATATTTCACGTCAGGAAATGGCTACTATGATGTATCGATATGCAAATTATAAGGGGTATGACGTATCTAACAGAGCGGATTTGTCTAAATTTCCTGATAACAGTAATGTAAGTAAATATGCAAAAGAACCATTGCAGTGGTGTGTGGCAACTGGCATTATTTCAGGTGACGGTCAGACAGGAGAGTTGATGCCTCTCGGAACAACGAATAGAGCCGTGTGTGCTACAATTATTACAAGATTTATCCAAAAAAATTAATCTTTTTAAAGTGATATGGTGTTAGAATATAAATAGTACAAGTCAAAATGAGAATTCCTTATAAGAAAAATCATGGTACAATGTAGGTACCGCACTGAAGGAGGATCTCATTATGGCAAAACACTATGACAAACAATTTAAGCTGGATGCAGTCCAGTATTATCATGATCACAAGAACTTAGGACTGCAGGGCTGTGCTACAAACTTAGGAATCAGTCAACAGACATTATCACGCTGGCAGAAAGAACTGCGTGAAACAGGTGATATTGAAAGCCGTGGTTCCGGTAACTATGCTTCTGATGAAGCAAAAGAAATCGCACGATTAAAACGAGAATTACGAGATGCACAGGATGCTCTTGAAGTATTAAAAAAAGCAATCAACATTCTGGGAAAATGACGGAGGCCATTTATCTCGAAGTTACGGAGAGGGCAGAAACTGCCCATAAGGCAAAACGCCGGGTTTCTGTCTCCGGAATGTTGAAACATCTTGGCGTTTCTCGTTCTGGTTATCATGCATGGCTAAAACGTGTTCCTTCTAATACAGAAAAAAGACGTGAAGCCGTAAAAGCTAAAATTCAGGATATTTACGATGAATCCAAACAGAATTATGGTGCCCCTAAAATCACCAAGGAATTGCGTAAATCAGGAGAAATCATCTCCGAACGTACTGTTGGTAAGTATATGAAGCAAATGGGCATCAAAGCCCAATGGGTCAAACCATGGACCATCACAACTAAAGATTCTGACTTCAGCAGCGAATTAAAAAATATCCTTGATGAACAGTTTAATCCAGAACGTCCAAATGCTGTTTGGTGTTCTGATATCACTTATATCTGGACGATAGACGGATTTGTTTATCTGACCAGTATCATGGACTTATATTCCAGAAAAATCATTGCCTGGACACTTTCCAAAACATTGGAAGTATCCTGCGTGATTGAAACAATAAAGAAAGCCAAAGCAAGACGCAATATCGATAAGCCTTTAATTCTGCATTCAGATCGTGGAAACCAGTATGTATCAAAAGAATACAAACGTGTAACCGCAACCATGCAGTGTAGTTATTCTAAAAAGGGTATATGATGGATAGGAATCCAAGGTTATACAGCTATACGTGAATATCAGAACAATGCAATGAAAAAGGGATTCTGTTATGAGGAAGAAACAGATCGTTTTGTATGTAGACAGGGAGAATATTTAGGATTTCAGAAATTAATTTATAAAAAGTCAACGCAGAACTATTACCGTCTATATAGCCGTTCAAAAAAACAATGTAAAAACTGCCCGTATTTTTCAGCCTGTGCCACGGATCAGGGTACAGTCAGAATCAATGCGAGTCCTTATTATCCCTCTTTTTATCGAAATGGCAAGCAAGTAGGGAACAGTGATTATCTGAGGATCATGAGGCTTAGGAAGATATGGGCAGAAGGAACCTTCGCAGTTTTAAAACGAGAACATAAATTGAATAAAATCCAGAAAAGAGGCCTTCAGAAAGCGATAGAAGAATGCCTCTTATCGGCAACGGCATTAAATCTAAAACGGCTGGTAAGAGCGGTTTGAATAACCGAATTTACCAGCTGTTTTATGACTGTTTAAAAAAACATGCAGAAACAGACAATGAAAAAGTGAGTTTGTCAACAGGTCCTTTTCTTCATACCCTCGGAAACAATGGGGCTTACGTCGCCCCTTGTTCAGTTTTACGATCTGTCTGTTGACCTTCTGTGTTACGATCTTCTGTCTAGCTGGAGACTGACGTCCCCTGCTTCTGCCCTGCTGCTGTTCCCGACGGTAATCCGAAGCGGAATGCCTCCATCTATGAGTTCCATATCCGCTCCGTAAAAAGCCAGTTCTTTCCGGTCAATCGTAAATTTGACTTTCTGTTCTTCACCAGGCTGCAGGAAAACTTTCCGGAACCTGATAAGTTCTTTGGCCGGCCGTACGACCGGAGCGCAGAGTGTCTCGACATAACACTGTACAACTTCCGCCCCCGGCACCTCTCCCACATTTTTCACCTTACATAATATTCCGATCTTATCTTCTCTCTCCTGTTTCTCAAGTACAGGAGGTGTAATGGTAAATCCTGTGTAAGAGAGACCAAATCCAAACGGATAAAGCGGCTCATTCGGAATATCCATATACCGGCTCGTAAAGCGGTTTTCCGGATTCGTCTCCGTCATCCGGTGTCCGGTCTTTACATCCCAGTAGCTGACAGGCACCTGTCCCACACTCCACGGTATGCTCACTGACAGTTTACCGGAAGGCGTCTCTTCTCCGTACACCAGACGGACGACAGCCTCGGCTCCCATCGTTCCCGGTCTCCAGGCAAGGAGGACAGCCTGGGACTTTTCTGCTATTTTCCGTATATCCAGCGGACGTCCTGACATGATGACCGCTACAATATGGGAGGTTCGCTCAGCTACTGCGTCAAAAAACTTCTGCTGACCTTCCGGAAGATCAAGAAATGCCCTGCTCGCCGCCTCACCGGACTGTGCTTCATGTTCTCCAAGCACAAGTACCACTGTATCCTCCGGTCCGATTTCTTCAAGGTCTGCGTATTGGTCACCGCACGATCCCGACATTTCTTTATTCTGTTCTTCTTCACCCTGAATCCGGCAGTTATCAGCCTGCCAGAGCCGTCTTTCTTCTTCTGTGAGTATCTCACAGCCCGGAACAAACCTGACCGGCAGCTTCCGGTCTCTCAGAACTTCGCTGATCGTCTCCACATCGTCGTGACGGCCGAAGATCGCCCATCTGCTCAGCAGTTCCGTCGACTCCACATAAGGGCCGGCCCAGAACACCTTCTGTTCCGGTTTCAGCGGAAGCAGATCCGCATTTTTCAAAAGAACCGAGCTCTCACATGCCAGGGCAAGTGCGATCTTCTTTGCCTCCGCAGACAGCTGTTCTTCTCCCTCCATTCCTGCGAACGGATCCTCAAACAGTCCGAGTCTGTTCTTCATCACCAGCACATTCCACGCGCTTCTATCTATCAGCGAAACGGGGACATGACCTTCTTCGACCAGTTCTTCCAGATGAAACATGTATGCCGGACTCATCATATCAATATCAACTCCTGCATGTACTGCCGCATCTGCAGCCTCTGCCTGGCCTGACACTACATTCTGTTCCTCCAGCTGGCCCACAGACCCCCAGTCGGAGATCACCGTGCCGCTGAACCCCATTTCTTTCCTGAGAATATCTTCGAGCAGCTCTTTGTTGCCGCTGACCGGTCTGCGGTCAACTGCATTAAAAGCAGTCATCACCATCGCGGGATCTGCATGCATCGCCATGCGGAACGGTTTGAGGTACTGCTCGCGGAACGTCCTCTGAGATATTTCCACGTCATTGTATTCTCTGCCCGCATTCACCGCTCCATAACCGGCAAAATGTTTCAGACATCCGGCAATGCCGGACTCCGGTATTTCTCTGCTTCCCTTCTGACCATTACCGTTTCCCTTCTGATATCCCCTGAGCATTACTGTGCCCATGACCCCGCTAAGGAAAGGATCTTCCCCGAAAGATTCCATTATCCTTCCCCATCTCGGGTCTCTGGACACATCCATCATCGGAGAAAACGTGGCCTTGATCCCCTCAGCAGCAGACTCTGCCGCGGCATGCCCCGCCATCTTCTCAACCAGTTCCGGATGAAAGGAACATGCCTGACCAAGAGGGATCGGAGCTATGGTCCTGCACCCGTGTATAACATCCGCCATAAACAGCAGCGGAATGTGATGCGGATGTTCTTTCATATATTTTTTCTGGATCGCCCTGAGCTTTTCTGCCCCGATCATACCAAGCACTGAACCAGCGTACCGGATCACCCACTGAGGCGGCTGGCCTTCCCCCACCGCCCCGGTAAGAACTGCATCCTCATCAAAGTAAATTCCGGTCAGCTGTATCATCTGTCCGATCTTTTCTCGAAGCGACATCTCAGACAGCAGCTGTTTTAATTTTCTTTCCTCCATAATCTCCTTTTCCCTCAATCAAAGTAAATTGTCTCTCCGCTCTCTGCTGAACGGTATATCGCTTCAAGAACGCGGGTTACTACCGCCGCCTGTTCCGGTTTTACGATCTGTTCCTGTCCGTCAACAACAATATGGTAGAAAAGTTCCTGTTCTACATCTGCCGCAGATTTTTCTTCGCCTGCAAAGAAAGCCACTCCGCCGCCTGACAGATCCGGTATCTCTACAGTCTGGGTGTTATGATGGATCCGGTTGATGCGAAGTCCATCTTTCATATCCGCTCCGGCCTTTGTTCCACATATGCTTGTTTTTGCCTCGTCCACATCCAGAGTATTTAAAGCCCAGGCTGATTCCAGTTCGATCAGAGCCCCGTTCTTCATCCGGATGAATCCGAACGCCGAGTCTTCTACTTTAAACTGCTCCGGATCCCAGTTCCCGAATGCATTTCCCTGATCTGTCTGCTGAGACAGTTTGTGGAACACCGCTCCGGTCACAGAGGCCACTTCATAGTTGTCCATCATCCAGAGTGTCAGATCCAGCGCATGAGTACCGATATCGATCAGCGGACCGCCGCCCTGCTCTTCTTCATTAAGAAATACCCCCCAGGTAGGCACCGCTCTCCTTCTGAGCGCATGCGCCTTTGCAAAATAGATGTCTCCCATCTCTCCGTTTTTGCACATTTCTTTCAGGTAGGTGCTGTCCGGACGATACCTGTTCTGGTATGCGATATTCAGCACTCGCCCTGTCCGCTTTGCCGTCTCCAGCATTTTCTCTGTTTCCGCATAAGTTCTTGCCATCGGCTTTTCGCACATGACATCCTTGCCCGCCTCCATGGCAGCGATGGAAATTTCGGAATGCGATCTGTTCGGTGTCGTCACATATACCACATCAAGATCTTCCTTTACCAGTTCCCTGTAGTCAGTGAATACCTTTGCGTCACTGCTGCCGAACTTTTCTTTTGTCTCCTGTGCCTGCTCCGGGATTATGTCACAGAATGCGACCACTTCATAGAGTCCGCACTTTTCCATTGCCGGAAGATGCTTTGCATTGGCAATTCCCCCGCATCCTACGATACCTGCACGTAATTTTTTCATCGTTATCTCCTCCATTTATGTCTCTTGATATTGTTTTCTAAATCACATACTGTCTCAAATATCTCTGGCTCAGAACAAGCGCTTTTTCAATCATTTCCCTTGAACTTTCAAACGCCTTGTCCTCGATCTCAATGCATGAATAACCATTGTAACCGATGTCTGTAAGAGCAGATACATATCTGCCCCAGTCCACATCTCCAAGTCCGGGGATCTTCGGAGACATGAAATCAAGAGGATAAGCCATAATGCCGCAGTCATTGAGACGTTCCGGATACAGCTTGATATCCTTATAGTGCACGTGGAATATCTTGTCTTTGAATTCATAGATCGGACGGATCGGGTCTATCATCTGCCATACAAAATGCGACGGGTCGTAATTAATACCCAGACAGTCGCTGTCCAGGATCTCAAAAACTTTTCTCCACACTGCCGGAGTCGTCATAAGATTCTGACCGCCCGGCCACTGATCTGGTCCGAACAGCATCGGACAGTTTTCTATTGCTATCTTTACGCCGTTTTCTTCTGCCAGCCGGATGACCGGTTCCCATACTTTCTTTACTAAAAGAAGATTCTCTTCCACAGTCTTTGTCTGATCTCTCCCGATAAATGTGGTCACCATGTTCACATTCAGTTTTGCGCTGGCGAGAATGACATTTTTTAAATGCTCCACCGCAGCCTCACCCTTGTTCCGATCCGCATCCATCACGTTAGGATAATAGGCAAGAGCCGAAATTTCTACATTTTTTTCTTTCGCGTATCCTGAAATATGTGCGGCATAACTGTCATCGCCAAGAACCCTCTCCGCGTCAATATGACTTACTCCGGCATATCTGCGTTCTGCTTTTTCCTTCTTCCAGCTCGCCACCTCTACGCACTCAAATCCATGCTCTGAGGCGAAGTCGATCATCTCTTCATAAGTAAAATCTTCGAGAATTGATGTAATAAATCCAAGTTTCATTTCTGTCTCCTTCTTCCTCCCGGCCTCTGCGCAGGAGTATCCTTTCGTCAACATTTTCACCTTACTCCGGCATTACTCTCCTGTTATACTTCCCATGGAACCGGTTCATAATCGCCGCCCCGGCACCATTTCAGATACCGGAGAGCATGGAGCTGTCCTGTCATCTCCCACTCTCCTGAGTAAACCGGATCATGATATCCTTCGATACAGATATCATCTTCATATCCGTTTGCCCTCAGGATAGAAATAATATCTCTCCAGTTTGTGTCGCCAAAGCCCGGCATTCTGTGCCATACAAAAGTCTCCGCCCCTGAAATGCCTCCATGACGTACAGCATTCCAGTCGATAGTTGCATCTTTGCCGTGTACGTGCACGATTTTATGACACCATTTTCTGAGCTGAGAAACCGGATCTATAAGCTGTACCATCTGGTGGGTCGGCTCCCATTCCAGACCGAAATTGTCCTGTTTTACCTCTTCAAACATTGCCTCCCACGCACGTGGATGAAAACCAATATTACATGTAGCTTTTTCCCATGTTCCGTCCATAAGGCAGTTCTCTATTCCCAGTTTGACTCCGTTCTCTTTCGCCAGGTCTGCAAGTTCCCTGAATACTTTACCAAACTCGGCGAAAGATTCCTCTACAGGGCGGTCCTCAAATGCCCCTGCAAAAGTGCTTACATGATCAGCTCCGAATCTTCCCGCTGTCCTGATAACCTGCTCCAGCGTCTTCCTGTGTTCCGGATACTGGATCGGATTGCAGTAAAATCCAATCGTGCTGATGCGCTCCGGTCTGCCTTCCAGCAGCTTTTCTGTCTTTCCGGCAAGCTGTTCCAGATCTGTCCCTTCCAGAGACATATGAAAATTCAGAGAAAATGTTTCAAATCCTTTTCCCAGAAATCCCGGCAGCCACTCTTCTGCCCTTGGTCCCTGGATGCATGTTCCGATCTTGATCTGTTTCATTGTTCACTCTCTCCCTTCCTCATTCAAAGTCCATAACATGATTCTTTTCGGCAGACTCGAACACTGTCTCCATCAGGCGCATTACTCTTTTTACCTCCGGAAGCTTCACTGCCGGTTCTTCTCCTCTTAAAAGTACAGCAGCGACATTTCGATGGAAATCGGCGATATCTCCGGGCACTCTCGGAAGCTCTTCTACACGGATCGTATCCTCTCTTCTTGGAGCCATCGTCTTCGTAAGTCCTGCTGCTGTCCGCACCGGAACTATTTCTTTCTCCTCTTCTGAGAAAGCCTTTACAATCTTTCCGGACAGGTCCCAGTCCTCAACAACGGCACTTCCGTTTTCTCCCAGAACGTACCAGCGGGGCAGAGAAATAAAGTTATTCGTACCTACTTCCACAAGAACTTCCAGGCCGCCTTCAAACCGGAGAACAGCGGTAAACCCGTCATCTACCTCCTGATTTGTCACATTGGTCAAAGTGGCATATACCGTCTTCAGCCTGCGTTCCCCGGTCAGACGAAAGATCTGATCAAAGAGGTGGACGCCCCAGTCCAGCACCATTCCGCCGCCGTGTGCTTTTTCTTTTCTCCAGTCTCCCGGTATTCCACGGGAGCCATGTACCCGGCTCTCTATGCGGAAAATCTCTCCCATCGTCTGATCCTTCAGTATCTCCCGGACTGTCAGGAGATCTTCATCCCATCGTCTGTTCTGGTGTACCGTCAGGAACCGGCCTGTCTTTCCGGCCATGTCCTCCAGTTCTGTAAGTTCCTTCAGAGAGAGAGTAGCGGGTTTCTCTACAATGACATTTTTCCCCGCCTCCATGGCGCGCAGTGCGATCGGTCTGTGTGTGTCATTCGGTGTTGCCACAAGAATCACATCTATACTCTCATCTGCAAGCATGGCTTCTTCTGTCTCATATGTATGAAATCCTGCTTCTTCTGCAAGTTTTCTTTTTTCTTCTTTAATGTCATAAATCCCGGCGAGCTCGATCTCCGGCACATTTTCCAAAATCTCGGTGTGCCATTTCCCCATGCCGCCGAAGCCGATCAGGCCATATACGATTTTATTCTCTTTCATCGAAGCACCTCAATATTTAGGGCGGCCTGACCGCCCCCTATTTTAATTCCTTATTTGCCCAGTTCCTCGTTGATTTCCTTCAGGATTTGATCGCCGCCCTGGCTCTTCCAGTTCTCTACGAAGGTATCAAACTCACTGATATCAGCTTTACCCATGATAATCTTTGCGAAAGTTTCTTCTTCCATCTTCTTCAGATTTGCCCATTTTGCTTCCATGGTTTCTGTCTGTCCGTTGTAAACATTGTAAATCGGAACATACTCCTCATTGACAAGCGGAGCGTCACCTACCATGATCGCTACCAGACGAGGCAGGTTCCCCTGTGCCAGGTCACTGTCAAGATTCCAGTATTCAAGACTAAAGTCATCATAAGGCTCTTTCTTGAGTTCCGTAATTGCTTCCATATCGTTCTTCAGCAGTTTATGTGTTGAAAAATCTACATCGTCAATGCCGACCTCTCCTGCAAGATATTGCGTCAGCACTTCATAAGATGTCTCGATCTCATCCGCATTGTCATATGCATTGTACAGCGGATAGAAATCTGCCGTTCCCATCTCTGTAGATGTTACTCCTTCTTCTACCCATGTCTGTTCGTTTGCAATCAGGTAGTTGATGATTTTAAATGCAGCTTCCGGATTTTTGCAGTCCTTGCTTGCCACAACATACTGCGTCGTCGGCTCTGCCATATGAGTATAATATTTTCCGTCTTCGGAAAGAGGTGTGAAATATGCTCTCCAGTCTGCTGAACCTGACAGAGCTGTATCTGCAAATGTATATGCACACCACCACGGTCCGAAAAAGATTCCAACTTTTCCGGCAAGAAGAGGTTCCTTGCTGTCGCTTCTGACGAGCATCTCAGGATCGATATCTCCATCAGCATAAAGTTTTGAGATATTTTCCAGTGCAGTCTTTGTCTCCGGCTGAATTGAACCATACTCTACTTTTCCGTCCTCGCCTTCCAGCCAGTACTGCGGATAAGACTGATAGCAGCTGAACAGCGGGTCAAGTCCGAACTGGTTGCCGCCGACTGCATTCATATGATCCGCATTTCCTGGTCCAAGAATACCAATCGTGTCGTCCTCTCCGTTTCCATCCGGATCCTCTGTAACAAATGCGTTTGCCACTTGTGCCAGCTCGTCCCATGTACGGGGTGCTTCCAGTCCAAGAGCATCCAGCCAGTCCTGACGGATCCACATCTCGTTCACGCCGCCTGCAGTCAGGTTCGGTGCAGGGATTGCCATAATCTCACCGTCATCGTTTGTGATACAGTCCATCAGCTCATCACCGCCGGATTCTACATAACTCTTCAGGGCGTCAGATGCATAATCATCAAAATAGTCATCCAACGGCTGTATCATATCGTATTTTAGAAGAGCTCTGTACTGAGCTGCATTTACATTCATGATTTCCGGAACTGTATTACTTCCGATGCAGAGACTCATTTTTTCATCATAGTCTGACATAGATGCAACCCAGTAGTATACTACCTCAATGTTCAGGTCATCTTTCAACAGTCTTGTATAGGAGTTGTCTTCAAACGACATTCCTTCCGGGATCTTCGCATTCGGATTCATTTTCCCGCCCAGATGTACTGTAACTGTCTCCGGATATTTTGCCAGAGGCAGATCTTCCTTTGCTGTTCCTTCTGCTTCCTTGACCGCTTCTTTCTGCCCTTCGTCAGACGAACCGCCGCAGCCTGAGATCAAAGACGCCGTCATAGCTGCAGTGCACGCTATAGCGATTACTCTTTTTAATTTCATAATCCATTTTCTCCTTTTCTTTTTTTACTGTTCTCTATTTTCACCGAACACTTTCCCGTATCGCTACTATCCTTTTACCGATCCCAGAGTAATGCCGGATACAAAATATTTCTGCAAGAATGGATATATAATCAGTACCGGGATCATGGCGATAAATATCTTCGCCGCGTCCAGCGACAGATTGTTCAATTTCATCGCCTGTGCGATCTGATCGACATTCATATTTGAATAATCAAGTGTTACTACCATCTGCTGTATGTATGTCTGGAGCGGATAGCTGCTCTGTCTCGTACTCAGCACCATTCCCTGGAAGAACTCATTCCAGTACTGAACGATCGTGAAGAGGGAGATCGTCGCAACCATCGGCTTTGCCAGAGGAATGTAGATGGAAAACAGATTCCTCCATGGTCCGCCGCCGTCTACAAAGCACGCTTCCTCCAGTTCAACAGGCAGATTCTTGAAAAAGTTTACTGCCAGGATAACATTGAAAACCTGAAGACCCATACCAAGAACAAGTCCCCATATGCTGTCCATGAGACCGTAATTTTTCATTGTGACATACCACGGAACAGTACCTCCGTTGAACAGCATGCAGAATACAAAGATCCACATGAAGATGTCTCTCTTCGGAAACTGTTTTTTTGTTCTTGACAGCGGATATGCTGCCAGAAGTATGCACACCATACTGACCCCGGTTCCTAACACAACTCGCTTGACAGATACGAGAAAGGAACCAAAGAAATCACTCTCCCCCAGGATCTTCTGATATGACAGGAGATTGAATCCCACCGGCCAGAGAGCAACCTGTCCTGCATTGACAGCCTCCCTGCTGCTCAGAGAGACGCAGAGGACATACCATACAGGCAGGATGCAGATCAGCGTGATCAAAACAAGGATCACGACATTTATCACATCGAATATTTTCGATCCTATACCTTTATTTTCTATCATTTACTGCACCTCCTCAGAATAGTTTGTAACCGGTAAACTTATCTGCCAGCTTATATCCTATAACGATCAAGATAACGCTGATCACCGACTTAAACAAGCCGACTGCCGTCGCCAGCGAGTACTGCAGATTCTCAAGACCTGCACGGTATACCCAGGTGTCGATGATATCACCTGTAGAATAAACAAGCGGATTATACAGATTGTAGATCTGATCAAAACCTGCGTTGAGCACGTTTCCAAGTGACAGGATCGCCAAGAGTGCGACTGTTGTCCTTATTCCCGGAAGCGTCACATGCCAGATACGTTTGAACCTTCCTGCTCCGTCTACCGCCGCAGCCTCATAAAGACTCTGATCTACCCCGAGTATTGCTGCCAGGTAAACTACCGTATTGTACCCGAATCCTTTCCAGATATCTGTGCCGATTACCAGAGGCTGGAACAGTGACGGCTCCCCGAAGAAATTGATCGGATTTCCTCCGAACGCCTCGATCAGCTGATTAATTGGTCCTGTATATCCGAAGATGTTCAGAACAATCTTTGCCAGGATAACCCAGGACAGGAAATAAGGCAGATACACGATAGTCTGGATCGGCCGTTTGATCCGCTTAATGCAGAGTTCATTAAGCAGAAGTGCGAAGAGCAGCGGAATGATAATATTTCCGATAATCTTTCCGACCGCGATCACAACGGTATTGCACAGCACCTGTTTGACGTCGTTCATCTGAAACATATACACAAAATTTTCAAGCCCGACAAACTCAGAATGCAGGATTCCCTTGCCCGGATTATAGTCCTGGAATGCCATGACGATACCGAACATCGGAACGATACTGAAGAAAAACAGCCATAAGAGCGCCGGGATCAGCATAATGTAGTAATGCTTCACAAATCGTTTGATATACACACTAAGACCTCCCTTCCTTTTTGTAAACAGTTTATCTTCTACACCCATATCCTGCCAGATGATATTGTTTCTGATTTACCAAATGTTTTTTTATCACAAAAAAAATGTCCGATGAAAATCAGACATTTTTTCTCTCTTTTCGATATTCGGAAGGATTACACCCATGCTCCCTTGCAAATACTCTTGCAAAATAGTGGAAATTGTCATATCCAAGTTCGGTGGCGATCTGGGTAATGCTCTTCCCGCCCTCCTCTATCCGCTCAGCCGCGGCTTTCATTTTCCTGTGTATCACATACTGATGGAATGTTTCTCCTGTCATTTCTTTAAATCTTGTGCTGAAATAACTCCTACTCATCCCGATCCGTTCAGCCGCGTCTTCAGAGCGCAGCTCCTCCCCGATGTGCTCATCCACATACAGGATGACAGCAGCAAACGCACAGATATCATTTTTCTGCGGCGTACTGCGGCATACTTCATAGATGTTTTCCCGCCAGCGGCGAACCCAGTCCAGCATCTCCTCAACCGTATCCAGCGACGGGAACTCTCCTTCCCCGCCTGACAGGATCTGAATATCGTGAAAGCTCTTTACAAAAATCCTCTCAGCACTCCTCAGACTGATTTCCTTAGTCTCCCGGCAGAGATCTTCAAATTCTTTCTCATTGAAGATCCATCCGGTGTACATCCATCTTCTGCTCAGTTCCCTGAGTTTTTCCCGGTCTTCCCCGTCTGCCTGCCCGTCTCTGCTTGTCTGCCTGTACTTTGCGCTGACCCGCTCCAGTATCTGTTCACACTCTTCCGGGGAAAAACTGATCTTCGAGATATAGTCCAACGCCCCCATACGGATCGCAGTCTGTGCATAACTGAAATTTTCATACACAGAAAAAATTACAAACTTAATATCCGGGAATTCTTCTTTACACATCTGCATCAGTTCCAGTCCATCGATCTCCGGCATATCAATATCCGTAAACACGATGTCCACCGGATGAGTACGGAGAAATTCCAGAGCCTTTCTTCCGTTCTGTACATCTCCCGCCACCTTGAATCCATACTTTTCCCAGTCCATAATAGCGATCAGGCCTTTTCTGGCAAGTTTATCATCATCAACGATCAATACGTTCATCTGCTTGTCCCACCTTATCTTCTTCCAATGTAACCTCTGTGTCCTTCCCCTTTTGTTCTGTCAGATCCCGGATCGGGAGGAGGATTGTAATCCTTGTCCCGATTCCTTTTCTGCTGTTTACAAACAGACTTGTCTGTCCATCATAAAATGATTCCAGCATAGCCTTGACGTAGCGAATCCCGATGCCTCTGTTCTCATTCTTCCGGTATTCCCAGTCATAATCAAATGGCTGGTTGATCTCATCGATTTCCTCCTGAGTCAGTCCCTTTCCACTGTCAGAGATAGTCACGACAGCAAGATGTCTCGCCACATCTTCAAACACCTGGATACTGATCTTCTCATCGTCCCCAAGTCCATAACGGATCGCGTTTTCTACAAGCGGCTGAAAAAGCATGCGGACCGTCGGCTGGTCGAGATAGTCACCATCTTCGATATGCATCTCGATAACAAAGTCATACCTCATCTGCTGAAGGGCAATATATTCCTTTACGATCTCCAACTCCATCCGCAGCGTCGTCTGACTGCCTTCTTTGCCCAGATTATACGAAAGAAGCTTCTTTAATCTCTGCACAAACTCGCTGATATCTCTCTGGCAGCTCATCTGTGCCATCCACTGGACCGAGTTCAACGTATTGAGAAGGAAATGTGGATTGATCTGATAGATAAGTTTCTCATACTCCGTCTTCTGTATACTCTTTTCCTTTTCTACCATATTGCTGATGAGATTCTCGATCTGACACTTCATCTGTTCTACTTCCCTCATCAGGCTGTCAAACTCCGCGATATCCGACTCTTCATGCACCGCCTGAAGAGCGCCGTTTCCAATCTGTACCATTTGCCTTCGAAATTGATTCAACGGCCGGCAGATTATCCGATAAAGATAAAAAACAGACAGGGCGAAGATCAGAAACGATGCAACTATGATGAGCGTCATCCTCATTCTCCAATGGTTGATCTCATTCTGATACATGTTGTCCGGCAGCGCCACTGCATTAATGTATCCCATCTGGCTCCGGTATGCCATGATCTTATATCCCTCTCTTGTCTCAACCTGGTAATCTCCCTTTGAGAGTGTTGTGGAGAAGAGTTTCTGTCCCTGTATAATGACAGGATTTGTACTGTACCGCGTGATTCTTCTCTCATCCGTCTGGATATAAGTGTAGGGCCGTCCTGCCTTATTTATTTCTTCAGGAGTCTTCATGTCCGCCTCGATCTCCGCATAAACATCCAGCCTTTTCCCGTTTCCGAAGACCACCTCTCTCATGACGGAAAAGACCGGTTCTTCGCCACTCCCAAGAATAGACGAATGGGCCGCCTGTATGACATTTCCCGCGCACTCCACAACCTCAGGCAGTGAAGCATGGCTTCCGTCCAGCGCCCTGACATTCATGCCGCTGATAAGTTCCTTCTTCTCCTCCCGGTCATAATACATGACACCTACCAGTTTTGTGTTGACATAACCAAGTCCTGCCATCTCTTCCCTAAGTGTCCGCTGTTCAATAAACCTGTCAAAATTATCCGTTGCACCGAGATAACTGTCCGTCACATTTCCGACCAGCCCTCCCGGACCCATGTAGTTCATAATACTGAGCATATCATAATAGGCGCCGTCAGTATTCCGCGTGATCTGATCCAGATACATCTTCATATTATCCTCTATACTGTCATTCTGTATCATTCTCAGCGCCATATAAGAGACGATTCCTGCAGCCAGAAGGCTAGTTATCGCACACAGCATCAGTATGCCAAGCATCTTCGCTCTCAATGTATTCTTTTTTATACGACCCGTACCCATATGCCTATTCCCCTCCCCTTATGCATCACAAGTCAGGACCACCGGCTTAGCCGGCGGCTTGCTCTGCCCCTATAAGGGGCTATTACCTACTTGCGCCAGGAAGGCGCACTGAAGATCTGCCAACTGCACCACATTCCCGGCTCACCCGTAAACGGGTCTATGTATTCTACTAATGTCATTTGGTCGTATTCCAAATCATCTTTCAGTTGTTTCTGGATATACTCTTTTATTGCAGCTGTATTCTTTCCCACTGTATCTACATAATACCCACGACACCAGAAATGCCGATTACCATATTTATATTTTAAATTGGCATGCTTTTCAAATATCATCAGCGAACTTTTTCCTTTTAAATATCCCACTATTTCAGATACTGAATATTTGGGTGGTATCCTGACCAACATATGGATATGATCCGGACAACATTCCGCCTCTATAATTTCTACACCTTTTCTCCGACATAATGTTCCTAATATCATTCCTACATCTTTTCGAATTTTTTTATAGATAACCTGTCTCCGATATTTTGGTACAAAAACAATATGATACTTGCATTCCCATTTTGTATGAGCTAAACTATTTACGTCCATTCTTAGGACCTCCTGTGCT
>ENA-OPSF01001303-OPSF01001303.1-human-gut-metagenome-genome-assembly--contig:-NODE-1303-length-19504-cov-3.588462_pt1 | contig 19504 bp, 9 predicted proteins | sample MGYA00241452_ERZ501896 | MGnify/ENA primary metagenome ERZ501896 (study PRJEB25962, sample SAMEA2042111) | human gut metagenome | biome: human gut; feature: human-associated habitat; material: faeces... | reverse complement strand
AAGCACAATCATTTCGACGTGATTCATTTCAACAACGGTTTGCATGGCTTCGATTATACGGAGGAAGAGTATGCGGAGGCCTTTCCGGAGTATGTGGCGTTGATCAGGAAGTACGCGCCTGATGCCAAACTGATTTGGGCCACGATTACGCCGGTACGGCAAGGTGAAGGGATGAAGGACTTTGCTCCAATCACGGAGCGTATGAGGGCCCGTAATGCCATCGCGACGGAATATGTGAAGTCGCAGGGCATCAAGGTCAACGACTTGTGGGGCGTTGTGGCAGACCATCCCGAATATTATGCCGGGGGAGACGGCACGCATCCTGTAGAGGCCGGATTCGATGCCTTGGCCCGGCAAGTGGCCAAAGTCGTGGAGGAGGCTTTGCCGAAGACGAAGTAGAACGGTCTTAAAAGCGTTTTTTATAAAAGTCCGGTTCTTATGTCCTTTCAGGGGCATAAGGACCGGATTTTCATTTTGTCAGAATGTCAATGTCCGGGGCGCGAGATTTCGATATTCGTCCCCTCTTCCGAAGATTTCCGGAAATATGCGATTCTCATGCAGGGAGGCGGAAACGTATTGTCAGCGATATGCGGATTTGACCTGTCACGAAGTCTGTCGGAAGATAGGTCTTACTGTATGCGGACGGTTGAAGTGCAAGTATATGTCGATGTTTTCCCGTCAATCTGATATTTTGTTTTTGTTGGGGAAAACGTTCCAAATAGAGAAAAAACGTCTCGGGAGGATACGTTCGTTTCCAGTTTTCAGGCCGTTTTTCAGCCGATGTACAGAGGTTGCCGGAATGATGTGCGGAGAAAAAAAGTGTTTCTTCAGCCAAGCGATTTTTCGTTCGGCTGAGATTGAAACGCGTTTGGACTTAAAAACGGTGGAAAAACAGGCTGAAATACCTAAAATATGTATTTAAAACATGCTGAAAAATGCGTGGAACGCTTCCATAACGGGCTTCTCTTGCTGTAAATAAATCGAATTTACCTTTCTTTTTGTCTGCCCAAATCCGGAAAATCCGACGTTATGATATGAATGGATTGGGGCGTTCGGTAAACGAACGGCTTGCTTTTCTCGCGGAAGCAGGCAAGTTTGAGTGCCGACATTCTGCTTTTATCAAAAGTGGATGGCCGGCGTTTCCTGGCGGATTATAAAGGAGACGGCGCATATATTTGCCGGAGCGGAAGAAAATGAAAAGAGACGGAATCGTTAAAAGAGTTAAACGATTTCGTCTCTTTTGTTGCAAAGTGTAAATGACACACTCATGAGAACTAAAAGAGAAACATTTAATGCTCATACGGTATTATTTGCGTTATGACGGGGCCAATACGGGTGATTGTTGTTGCTATGAACTGTATTTTTTAAATTTTGATGCAACTTTCTATTTCCAAATGACCAAATATCCGCTAATTTGTATTGCCGAAATAAAGAAAAGTAGGCGGTGTGAAATATTAAAAAGTATAAATCTCTAATACTAAACAGATGCATGCGGAAAGAAATGTAAAGCAGGTCGTGAGGTGGTGCCTATACATCGTGTTAGGCTTTCCTTTGTTGAATTCATGCAAGGATGACTATATTTATGATAATGAGGAACCGAGTTGGTTGGGTGCCAATATTTATGAATATTTGGAGTCGAGCGGACAGTTTGACTGCTATTTGGCGTTGGTGAACGATTTAGGATATAAGGAGACCTTGAGGCTTACGGGGAGTAAGACCATGTTTCCGGCTAATGATGAGGCCTTTTCCCGTTATTTCCTTTCAAAGGGACTTACAGGCGACGGGCCGACACTGATTCACAATATGTCCGCTTCGGAAAAGCGTTATTTATTTAATTCCTCTATGCTGAATATGACTTACTTGAGTCACATGCTGGCCAATGTTTCTTCAAATGACCAGGGGATTGGGGAAGGCATCGCTTTAAGGCGTGCAACGTCTGCTTCTTATTTAGACAGTATTTCTTTTGTGAAGCCGGCCGCGTTGCCGAAGACTGCTTTTTGGAACCGTTTTCGCGAGCGCAAGGGGGCTTATTTGGCTGACAACGGTTCTAAAATGGTATTATATTGGACACCGGAATTCTTTTCGACTTCCGGCCTGACAGAAGCCGATTGGGCGGTAATCATGAAAGGAGAGACGGACAAGCCCTATGATACTCAGGGATTTTATGTGAATGATGCTCATGTGGAGTCCAATCGGAAGGACGTGACCTGCAAGAACGGTTATTTGCATATTGCGGATGACGTAGTGGCTCCCGCTCCCAATATGTCGGAAGTTATCAATTCGACGGCGGAGATGAACACTTTTGCTGGTCTGATGGAAAAGTTTGCTTATCCGTATTATGACGGGAGTGTGGACGATGCCGTGAAAGCTTATTACGGGGCGGGGAGTATCGAGGATTCCGTGTTTGTAAAGCGTTATTTTAACCAAACAGATTTTTCTTCCGACCCGGATGAAAAAGTGGATATTATGGGCTACGGGACGTTGGCTTTCGACCCGTCGAATAATGTTTATGGAGGGAATACGGACATGGGAGTCATGTTCGTCCCTTCCGATGCGGCCATGGAAGATTATTGGGAGTCGTCGCGCGGACAGTTCTTACGGGATTCTTACGGAGACTGGGACGAGGTGCCTACGAATGTGATTTCGGTTTTCCTGCAAAACCATCAGCGTTTGTCTTTCTTGACTTCTTTGCCTCATAATTGGGATATCATGACGGATAATGCCGGTTTTGAGATGTCTGTAAAGGAGGAGGATGTACAAAAGGCATACATCGCATGCAACGGTATCGTGTATATGACGGACAAAGTCTATCCGCCCGTGGATTATCAGGCCGTATACGGTCCGGTGTTGACGGCCGACACGACAACCACCATGTCCGCAGCCATTAAAAACGATGATATGGATGACGTGAACAACCTGAAATACCATCTTTACCTGCGTTCTATGGATAACCAATATAACTTGCTTGTCCCGACAGACGATGCCATGGCGAATTACCGGGATCCCATCACATGGGCACTTTGGGCGAATGAAGGAGTTGACAAGCGGGAAATCTGGTCTTTTTATGTGAAGATGGGAAAAGTGGTTGCAGACGTATATGATACGAACGAAGACGGCTCGAAAGGCGCGCTTTTGCGGACGGTCGGGGCGGATGCCCTGGATACGGAAGGGGCCGAAGAGGTCGCTAACCGCTTGCAAGACATATTGGACATGCATATCGTGGTGGCTGATAATGACGATGAACCTCTTTCCGGTTTCATCGATGAGGGTACTTTGCCGTATGTGCTGACAAAGGGCGGCTCCGTGCTTGCGGTTTCCGGAACGGGCGAACAGGTGAAAGTCCAAGGAGGAGGTGACCAGGAAATGGGATTGCCTGAGGCAGAGGTTGTTACTTTAGAGAAAGACCATAGAAAGGCACGCTATGAGATGGACAATGGCCGTACATTCTTTATAGACCGGATTTTGCAGGATCCTTTCAAGTCGGTCTATTATACGATGAGTGCCAATGAAGATTATCGCGCATTTTTTGATTTGTTGGTCGGGAATGACGATGTCTTTTTGTCCCTGGCCGATAACGAAGACTATAAAGATATAGAACCGATTTTTGAGACTTCCGAGGGAGAGAACAGCAAGATGTCCGGCATAGGACCGGTAGTGACTTCCTTTAATAATTTCCGCTATACTGTGCTGGTGCCTACGCGTACAGCTTTGGAAGAGGCTTTCCGTGACGACCCCGACCTGCATACGTGGGACGAAATCAGTGCCCAGACGGATTTGGATGTGAAAGCAGATTGGACACGCTATTTGTTGAATTTCCTGCGCTTCCATTTTATAGACGGCATGTTGCCGGTGAGCGGAGTTTCTTACCAGAACAAGGCCTATCCGACGGCCGCGCGGGATGATAAGGGAATCTTTGTGTATGTCAAAGCGAGCAGTGACGGCAGCAGTATCACTTTTGAGCCGGAAAACGGGAGCGGAGGCCCACAGCAGGCCAAAGTCATCACATCGAATCAAGAGGATTATAATGTATTGACCCGTGACTATATCGTGAATGCAAATGACTATACGTTGGCCACTCAAATCTTGTCTTCTTCAAAAGCCGTATTGCATTTGGTGGACCATGCGATTAATTATCAAAAATAGACTTTAAATAAAAGATTATGAATAAGGTATATGCTATATTATTGTGGTTTGCATTGCTTTTCTGTCACAATGGACTGTTTGCCCAAAATGGAGGTGTGATAGTGACCGGAAAGGTATATGCAGAAGACGAACCCGAGGGGTTTATCGGGGCGACCGTGATAGAACAAGACAAGAATGGCCGTATTTATTCTTCGGCTTTGACTGACTTCAACGGAAACTTCTCTCTGAAAATCAAGAATCCCAACAACTCCTTGAATTTTTCTTTTGTCGGGTATAAGAAATTGACTGTGCCCATAGGGAACAAACGCAAATTCGATGTGAAACTGGAATCCCAGAATGTCATGAAGGAGGTTACTGTAAAAGCCTCCAAACTCGTGGGAGGAGGCGGTTTGGCCATACCGGAACGGGAATATTCCGGAGCTATGCAGAAGTTCAATACGAAAGCTATCGAAGGGGTGTCTGTGGCTTCCATCGACGATGCCTTGCAGGGGCGTATTGCCGGACTGGACATCGTGGCGAACTCGGGAGACTTGGGCAGTGGTTCCGTGATGCGTATCCGAGGTATCACTTCTATCAATTCCAATTCGCAACCTTTGATTCTGTTGAATGGCATCCCGTTTGAAAGCAATATTGACGCTTCTTTTGATTTCGCTTCGGCCGACCAGGAACAATTTGCTTCATTGCTGTGTATCAGTCCGGACGATATAGAAGAGATTACGGTGTTGAAAGACGGTGCGGCAGCGGCTATTTGGGGCTCTCGCGGAGCCAATGGTGTGATTGATATTACGACGAAGAAGGGTGTGACGGGGCCTACACGGGTGAGTTATTCTTATCGTTTCTCTGGGTCGGAGCAGCCTGAAGGCACTAAATTGTTGAATGGCGACGACTATACGATGCTGATGAAGCAGGCTTACTTCAACCGGAACCAGGAAGATTGCAATATCCCGGAATATAGTTACGACAAGGCGCAGTTTGTGGATGCATACGGAACAGCCCAGGACTTCGAGAACTTCAACAATAATACGGATTGGGTGGATGAGGTTTCCAAATACGGGTTTACGCACGACCATAACCTTTCGGTTAGCGGAGGAGGTGAAAAGGCGAAGTTCAGGGCTTCTTTCGGATACTATAAGCAGACGGGTACCATCATCGGGCAGGAGCTGCACCGTTTTTCCAACCGGATGAACTTGGAGTATGCCGTGTCCTCCCGTTTGAAGTTCTTTACGGAATTTGCCATCACTTATACGGATAATGACAAGAACAATGAGGAGGGTGGAAACTTGTTGGACATCGCCCGTAAGAAGATGCCGAACGCATCCGTCTTCCGGCAAGACAAGAATGGGAACAATACGGATGTGTATTTCAATATCGCACAAAACTCGCAGTTGAATGACGACCAGAAGAACTTGAAGAACCCTGTAGCGATGGCATACTTGGCTTCGTATCAACAGACGAACATGCGTATTATGCCGACATTGCGTTTACAGTATGATTTCCTGGATCCGGCGGAAACCGCCAAGTTGCGTTATGCCGGTTATGTCAAGTTCGACTCGGAGAACGTGAAAGATACGAAGTTCCTGCCACGTGAAACCACATCCAAGAACTGGAATGACGGAAGCGTGAACAAGTCTTATAGCAAAGAGTCTGAGGCCGTATCCATTTATACAGACCATAATATCACTTGGCAACCGGACCTCGGGGAGCGGCAGTCTTTGATGTTGTATGCCGGTTGGCAGATGGATATATCAAACTCTCAATATCAGGAGTTCGAGCGGTATGGTTTGGCCTCTACTGTGGGGACGGATGTGACTTCCGAGGGACATTTGACTACGTTTAACAGTGGGAAGAGCGAAGGGCGCAATATGGCGTTTCTGTTCCGCGGGCATTATTTCCTGTTGGACCGTTATATTCTGGACTTGACCGCCCGTTGGGATGGCAGTTCCCGCTTCGGCCCCGGCAACCGGTGGGGATTTTTCCCGGCTGTTTCCGGAAAGTGGCTTATTTCTGAAGAGAAGTTCATGGACTTTGCCGACAACTGGATGTCTGAGTTCGCCTTACGCTTGGGTTGGGGTGTGACGGGTAACCGGCCGGATTATGAGTATTTATATTTAAGCCGCTATAACAGTTACGGTTCGAATTATATTGATTTGCCCGCTATCAAGCCCTCTTCGTTGCAACTGACGAACTTGAAATGGGAGCGTTCGACCTCTTATAACTTGGGCGTGGACTTGACCTTGTTCGACTGGCGTTACAAACTGGTGGCCAATGTCTACCATCGCCGTACGGAAGACTTGTTGTTTAAGGACCAGAAGATTCCCTCTTCCACCGGATTCGGGTCGGTGTCGTATGTCAATGCAGGAACGATGGATAACGACGGTTGGGAATTGGAATTCAGTACCAATAACATGGTGAAGCGTGGAGACTGGACTTTGGACTTAAGCCTGAACTTCTCCAATTATGTGAATACCATCATTGAATTGGACGAGAATGTGCTGAATAATTATAACCCGGATTTCAACTATACCAACGGAGGATACTTGACCCGGTTGCAGATTAACAACTCTTTCGGTTCCATATATGGCTTCAGGTATAAAGGCGTATATCAATATGATAAATATCAGCCTAATAATCCGGACGCTACGGCTCCGGTCGTACGCGACGAGAATGGAAATGTGGTCTTGGACGGCAAGGGAGAAACCATTCCCATGTATTTTGCTTACGGGACTTCGAATGCTTACCGTTTCCGTGGAGGAGATGCCATTTATGAGGACATCAATCATGACGGTACCATCGACGAACTGGACATCGTGTACCTGGGTAATTCCAACCCGAAGTTTGACGGAGGATTCGGTGCGACGCTGCGTTGGAAACGCCTGACATTGAACATGTTTTTCAATTACCGTGTAGGTGGAAAAATCATCAATTACGGGCGCATGGATGCAGAAAACATGTACTCCACCAATAACCAGTCGATCGCTACGAACTGGCGTTGGCGTAAGGATGGCGATATGACGGAGATTCCTCGTGCGCTTTATCAGTACGGTTATAACTATCTGGGCAGTGACCGTTTTGTGGAAGATGGTTCGTTCTTACGTTTCAAACAGTTGACGTTGAGCTATTCTTTCGACCCGAAGATGTTGAAAAAGGCTCATCTGAATACGTTGAACTTGTCTTTGACCTTGAATAATCTCTTGACCGTGACCAAATATACGGGAGCAGACCCGGAAATATCACCTAATAATATAGGAGTGAGTGAGGATAAGAACAGGACTCCGCGTTCTCGTTACTTTACCTTCGGTTTAACGGTGGGCATTTAACTTAAAAAATGGTAGAAATGAAAAAGTTTTTTTTGAAAATACGTGCTTTATTCTTGCTTCCTGTTTTGGGAATGACGGTGGCTTGTGACGATTGGTTTACTTTGCTGCCTCAGTCGGAAATGGTGGCAGAGGATTTTTGGAAAGATGAGCAGGACGTACTGAGTGGAGTCGGGGCTTGTTACAGGGCGATGAACGAAGACGGCTTTATGAGGCGGCTTATCGTGTGGGGCGAGGTTCGTTCGGACAATGTAGTGCCGGGGACGGGCTCGGATACCGATTTGGGGTATATCTTAAATGCCAATATCAACGCCGCTAACGGATACGTAAAATGGGGCGAGGTATATACCGTGATTAATATCTGCAATACGTTAATCAAGAACGCTCCCGTGGTACGTGAATATGATTCTGACTTCACGGAAGAACATTTGAAACAGTATCTGGCGGAAGCCAAGACCATACGTGCGTTTTGTTATTTTACTTTGGTGCGGGCGTTTAATGATGTCCCGTATGTAGAGGAGCCTTACCTTGACGATACGCGTACTTACGAGGTGGCACAATCTACGTGTGAAAGTATTTTGGATACTTTGATTACCGATTTGAAGTCCATAGAAGACTTTGCGGTGAAAGAATATCCGGATAATGTCGATTATAATAAAGGTAGAGTTACGCAGAAGGCCGTTTGGGCTTTATTGGCCGACATGTATTTGTGGTTGAATGATTATGAGAACTGCGTGGCTTACTGTGATAAAATATTGGCATCGAGGGATAATCCTCTGACTTTGTTGCCCTCGTCCAATTTTTCTAATGCTGTGTTTTACAGTGGAAACTCGGATGAAAGCATTTGGGAGTTACAGTTCGATAATAATACGCAGAACGGAGCGGTCCGGACTTTTTACGGAGGAACGGACGTGAATGCCTTGTTGTCGGCCTACGATTTGAGTGCCGGTTCGGATTTCTTCGGCGGATTGGATTTAAGGCATGTACAAGGATATGCTGGCGATGGCTTGTATGCCATAAAAAAATATGTGGCCTATTGTAGTGCGCAGGATTATGAAAATCCGATTTTCGGTTACGGCGACGGGTCGAACAATTGGATTATTTACAGGCTGCCGGATGTTTATTTGATGAAGGCCGAAGCATTGGCCGAAATCGGTGGGGCCGCCGATCTGGAGGAGGCTGTGGACTTGGTTTCATATACTTACGACCGGGCACATCCGGACTTGGAGGAAGGTAGTTTGAAAGGAAAGTACACGAACCAGTCCGAAGTCCGTAATCTGGTCTTCGACGAACGTCAGCGTGAATTCCTTTTTGAAGGGAAACGCTATTTCGACCTTGTACGCCGTATGCGCAGGGAAGGTTCTCCCACGAATATCGTAAATACTTATTTGATGCGCAAATATACGTCTATGAGTTTGGATGAGACGACAGTGAGAAGTAAACTTGACGATAAGGACGCTATTTATCTTCCTATTCACGAAGAGGAGCTTCGGGTGAATCCATTATTGGTACAGAATAGGTTTTATATGGCTTCTGAAGATATTTCTAAAAACTGAAAATTATGGATATGGATAAAAGATATTTGTCAGTCATTAAAGCATGCGCACTAAGTTTGCTGCTTGTTGGTGTCGGCGGATTGTCATCCTGCAACAGCGATGATATCAAGGAAGATGCGATGTACACCTTTACGGGAGAGACTGTGGCTTCATTTTGTGAGAAGACTCCAGAGTTGTCCCTCTTTTATAAACTAATGGATGAGTGTGGGGAAACGGCTTTGTTGGAGGTGTACGGCCACTTTACCTGTTTTGCACCTACGAATGATGCGATTAATAAATATCTGGCAGAAAAGGGCTTGTCATGGGACGGCATGAGTCTGGAGCAGAAGCAAAAGATTGTCTACAATAGTGTAATACGTAATGCGACCAAAGAAATCTTAGTGGATGAATTTGAAGAAGGCGCATTGTCTGAACCTACGTTGTCGGATCGGTATTTGCTTATCTCTTTCGGTAAGGAAGGGGAAGAACGGCGTATTTACGTCAATGAGAAGTCTACGCTTATCAGTGGGGATCACGAAGTGCATAACGGAGTAGTTCATATTGTAGATGAAGTTATCGAACCTTCCGAGAAAACTTTGTTGGAGACACTGAGAGTGCACGGTGGATTTGAACTTTGGGCCGAAGCATACGAGGCTTCCGGTTGGGCGGATGAAATGACGGAACTTTATGACGAAGATTATGTGAATTCCTTTAATACGGACAAGTACCAGATCATAGGGTTGGTCTTGGCTGTTCCCGAAAAACTGAAGTTAGGTTATACACTGTTTTGCGAAACGGATGAGCTTTTGAAAGCGAACGGTATCACGGATCTTCCCAGCATGGAGAACTATGCCAGAACGTATTATGGTTCGGAAGATTTGGGGAACTACAAAAGTAAAAACAACCCTTTGAACCGTTTTATAGCCTATCACATGCTGAATCGCCAAATGGCTACTAACTCGTTTTTATACACGGGGGAAACGACTAATCCCGATTATGCCGATGAACGGACGGAATATTATGAAACGATGTACACTTATCGTTTGATAAAAATCAAGGCCGGCAACAGGCTTAATGCCAAAAACAGCGATAATACTTCGTTAAGGGTGATTGAGAAGGAAAGTAACGTAGATGCGATCAACGGTTTCATACATACTTTAGACGGCATATTGGTATATGACGAAGAAGTCATGGAAAAAGACGTGCTGCATGAAAGAATTCGTTTCGATTTCTTTGCTTGCATACCTCATCTGACGAACAACAATATACGTTGGAAGTGTTATGGCAGTACGCGTCCGGAAGGTACGAACGGATATACGGTGACGCCGGAATTCTGCGGCGAATATTTTACCTATAACGATGCCGGAGTCTGTGTTTTTCAAGCGGATGATGCTTGGGCCGATTTCCAAGGAGATGAATTGGTGATGCAGGAAAGCTATGATTTTACGTTGCGTATGATTCCGCTGCCTCCCGGTGACTATGAAATGCGTATCGGTTATAACTCCGGCGGTACGCGTGGAATGGGACAAATGTATGTGGACGGAAATATTGCAGGTACTCCTGTGGACTTGAGAATCAACGGTGACGATCCTCGCGTGGGTTGGGTAAAGGACAGTGAGACCAATGACGACGGGGTCGAGAATGACAAGATGATGCGCAATCGGGGATACATGAAAGCGCCGGAAGCTTTATGGTATTGGCATGGAGGATGGGATAATGTGTCCATGCGCGATGTAAGTTTTGCTTTGCGTTACATCGTGGGACAATTCCATTTTGAGGAGTATGGAGCACATACGTTCCGTGCAAGGAGTGTGGACTTTAAGGGGCGTGGTTTTCAATTAGACTATATTGAATTTATTCCTACGGATATGATTAGGGATGAAGGACGTGATTAAATAAGGAAATGAACGTATGAGATATAAAGGTATAATTTGCCTGATATTAGGCATCGGAGGTTCAATCGTTTCTTGTAACGATGACTGGGATGAACATTACAGCCGGAACGGAAGCATCCCTGAGGTAAGTTTAATGGATATGATTCTTAATGATAGTCAGTTGACCAAGTTTAGTCAAATCCTGATGAAGACAGGTGCGGACTCTTTGCTGACCTCGACACAGACTTATACGGTTTGGGCCCCTGTCGATGAAGCGCTGTCTTCTGTGGATATGGATGATGAGGCTGCGTTGCAACGAATGGTAAAGAATCATATAGCCCGTTATTCCAATTCGACTGCAACAGAAGTAGGGAAGTCCATATACATGTTGGACGGGAAAGTCATGTCGTATGAATCGGCAGATGTATTCAACGGCATATCCATTGTGCAGAAGGATATATTGGCACAAAACGGAATTTTGCATAAGTTGAATGACACCATACCTTATCGTTATAATTTCTGGGAGTATATTTCCACTCAAGAGAATTATTCAAAGATATATGACTTTATAAACCAGTTCTCGGAGAAAATCTATGTTTCGGGAGGGAGTAATAAGAAGGACTCTGTTTTTAAGGACTATAATCGCCTGTTGCAGAATTATTATTATGGAATAGGATGGATTCACGATGAAGATTCTGTGTATACCATGATCTTACCGGACAATGAGGCTTGGGATAAAGCGTATGAGCAAGTCAGTCCCTATTTCAAAGTCTATAATGCCGATGAAGCTGTGGCGGATTCTATCACGAAAGTACAGACAGGGCAGGCCATTGTATATGGATTGACTTTTGGCGGTCGGATAACAGACCCCGGAAGTGCTGATACTTTGGTCACTGTAACCGGAAATGTCATACGTAGTACAAAAGATTATTTTGCCGGATACCGGCAGGAGTTGGCTTCCAACGGCTTGATGTTTTTGGCTGACGGGAATCTCCATCTGGATGATACGTGTGTGTGGAATCAGCCTATAATAGTGGAAGGTGAAGATCTTGACCGACGTTTGGTTACGGCTTCAGGTACTTCAGCTTATGTACGGGATGTTGACGGAACCAGTGTGGTAAAGGGGATTAGTGAAAACAGTTATTTGGAAGTTTCCGGTTCTTCATTGAATCCGGGCGTGACATTCGATATTCCCAATGTGCTGGCTACCAAATATGATATTTATGTCGATTTCGTTCCTCCTGCAATCGACGGCAACAGCCGTGCGACTGAAAAGACTTGTCTGTCTTATAAAATGAAGGTGGAACAAGAAAATGGTAGAACTAAATATGAAAACCGTCAGGGGAAAAATGATGAAGAACTGATTGTCGGAGGAGACAGCGTGGGAGATGTCTATATGAAAACGGTGAAAGTATGGAGCGCATATCAATTCCCGACTTCTGATTTTTACGATGCAATGTGGTATTTAGATGAAGGCAATGCCGATAAAGTGAATGAGATATCACCGAAAACGACGTTGGAAATAAAAACGAATGTGACAAATGCGGAGTTGAATGTAAAGTATGTACGGCGGTTTAGGATAGATCGGATCAGATTCGTTCCTGCAAAAAATAATTAGAAACTCATTAAAGCATAAGTATGATGACTAATATATCAAAATACCATTCAGTAAAAGTGATAAGTGCCGTGATGGGATTTATCGTGTTGTCGGAGCTTGCCGTAGCACAGGATATGGGAAGAAATGATAGTGTTTCGGTGAGGACGGAGAAAGCGGATATGCCCTATAAAGTGAAAGGACGGATAATAGATGCTGTGACGAAAAAAGGATTTGCCGGTGCCCGTGTGACGACTCCTAATTTGAATGTTTCTGCCATGACGGATGAGAACGGAAATTATGAGATTGGAGTGCCGGACTTGTCGGTGGCGCTTTATGTAGAGGCACCCGGATATTCAAGACAGGTCGTACCGGTGAAAGGGCGCAATGAAGTCAATGTATCATTGTTTACGGTATCCGGACATGCGTACTATGACGACGGGATGTCTGTGTCGGACGGTGAAGCCGTGGTGGATGGGTTTACATCCGGAACTTTGAGCATGACCGATGATATGACGTCGTTGCTAAACGGTCAGTTGCGTGCTATTTCCCACTCGGGGGATCCCGGTAGCAGTTCCTCGTTCTTTATCAGGGGATATAATTCCGTGAACCTTTCTGCCCAACCTTTGTTTGTGGTGGACGGTGTGATATGGCAGATGCAGGATCAAGTAGCCAGTGCTGTGGATAATTATTATAATAACCCTTTGACCTTGCTTGACCCGTCGGATATTGAAAAAGTCACGATTTTAAAGAACGGTTCTGCGGTCTGGGGAGCTAAGGGTGCCAATGGTGTGGTACTGATAGACACGAAACGTGCACGTGAAATGGCCACCCAGATTGAAGCGAATATTTCTATGGGATTTCAGACACCTTTTGGAAGTCTGCCTCTGATGGGTGCGGCGGCCTATCGGCGTTATGCGACAGATATTATGTCCGGTATGGACCGCAATGAAGTTGAAGGTTTCCAGTTTACCAATGACGACCCGACCCGTTCGTTTTACCGTGCGGTACACAACGATACGAAATGGACGGATGAAATCAACAAGACGTCATTTATCCAAAACTATGGCATTTCGGTTGCCGGTGGGGATGATATTGCGCTTTATCGTTTCTCCTTGGGATATGCCAAGAACGACGGAAACATAGACGGGACGAGTTTCAACCGTTTGAACGTACGTTTTAATTCAGACATCAAATTGACGGAGGATTTTAAAATCCAGACCGACATCTCTTATGCGCAAACAGGGCGCAGGACTGTTTTTGAAGGGTTGGACGGCATGCGTTCACCTTATTTCCTATCATTGGTAAAGTCCCCGTTGTATGCTCCGTGGCAGTACAACGACAATGGGACATTCAGTGGACGTTTGACGGATGTCGATGAATTGAATATCGGCAACCCCTTGGCGTTGACAGGCGAAGACGTTCCCGAGTTGGATAAATATCGTTTTAATTTGAACCTAAGGCCAAGTTATCAGATAACGGACCGTTTGGAAGTCGCTGCTTTATTCGGAATTTCTTATGACAAAGAGAATGAAAACCTATTTATACCAGATTACGGTGTTTCCAATGAGCCGTTGTATACCGATAGGGGAGAGATTTACGAAACGGCGTTGAATGAGGTACGTAATTTCATGGCCCGGCAGACATCCATGTCTGTAGATGGTTATTTGGCATGGCAGATTCTGAAGGACTGGCGGCATGACCTGAATGCACGTATCGGAGGCCGCTTTTACAATACCTATTATCGTTATACCATGGGACAAGGGTATAATACGGGAAGCGACTATATGACTGCGCTTTCCAATACAAACAGCGACCTTCGTACATTGACTGGATATGAGTATACGGATCGGAATGCGGCCTGGTATTTTAATGCGGATTATGCTTACCGGCACCGTTACTTTTTCAATGTCGGCATGTCTTTGGAAACGTCTTCGCGTTTTGGCCGTGAAGCCGGAGGATTAGATTTATGTGGTGTTTCCTGGGGGTATTTCCCGTCTGTCTCAGGGGCTTGGTTGGTTTCATCGGAAAAGTTCATGCGGAATGTGGATTTTATCAACAATCTCAAAGTCCGTGTGGCTTATACGATGTCGGGCAACGATAACCTTCCGCTTTTCGCCAATAGAAGTTATTTTACTTCTACGTCTTTCGTTAAGGATGCTACGGGCTTGGTTTTGGCTAATATCGGCAATGAGAAATTGAAATGGGAAACTACGGCAAGAACCAATATCGGCTTGGATTTTAGTATGTTTTCAAATCGTTTGGCTGTGAATGCCGATGTCTTTTTCTCTCGTACTAAGGATTTGGTAACGCGTAGGCCGTTGAATGATGAAGCTGGGTTGGAATATTTCTGGGACAATGACGGAGAAATGAAAAATAATGGTTTGGAAGTCGCCGTGAAGGTTCGGGCATTGGATAGGCGTGACTTTAAATTAAACATCGGGGCGACAGTCGGACATTACAAAAACGAGGTGACGTCCTTGGAAAATGGAAGTTTCATTACCGAAGTATGTGACGGACAAGTGTTGACAGAGGTTGGTCGCCCGGTGGGTGTATTTTATGGTTATCTTACAGACGGGGTCTACTCCACTTCGCAAGAAGCGACCGAAGCTGGTCTGGCCATCCTTTCTTCTTCAGGGCAACGCGTGCCCTTCCAAGCCGGCGATATGCGCTTTGTAGATGTGAAAAAGGATGGAATTATCAATGAAGAGGACCGAGTAGTAATAGGAGACCCGAATCCGGACATTTACGGAAACTTCGATCTGACTTTCCAATGGAAGAATCTGGAGCTGGGAGCGTTGTTTACTTATTCGTTGGGGAATGATGCTTATAATGCTTTGCGTGCCAGTCTGGAGTCGGGAAAGAGTTTGTATAACCAGTCTTCCTCCATGGAAAACAGATGGATGGGCAACGGGCAGCAAACGGATATTCCTCGTGCCACGTATGATGACCCTATGGGAAATTCACGTTTCTCAGATCGTTGGATCGAAGATGCTTCTTACCTGAAGTTCAAACGTTTGATGCTTACTTATCATGTTCCGATGAGGCAGAATTTTATTCAAAGCCTTTCTGTTTGGGCTGCCGTGAACAATGTTTGTACGTTGACGAAGTATTTGGGTGTCGACCCGGAGTTTTCTTATAGTACATCTGTATTGGAACAGGGCATTGATGGAGGGTTGACCCCCCAGTCCAGATCGTTTCAGTTGGGTGTGAATATCAATTTATAATGTAAAAATGTCGGTTATGAAGATGAATATAAAGAACATGAAGACGGTTTGGGGAGCATGGATTTGCTTAGGGTTATTAGTACCTACGGCTTGTTCCGACATGTTTGAGACAGATTCGACTTCGGTCGTTTTTGAGTCGGGGAATCGCTTGGATTCTCCCAATGATTCGCTGTATTCCATCATGGGGATACTGGCCCAAATTCAGAAGTTAGGAGACAGGTATGTACTGATGGGGGAATTACGTGGCGATTTAATGGAGACCACGGTCAATGCAGATGTAGACCTTCAGGAAATATCCAAATTTGAGGTTTCTGCTTCTAACCAGTATAAGATGATGAATGATTATTATCAGGTCATCAATAATTGTAATTATGCCATAACCCGCATGGATACGAGTTTGGTCGATTACGAGGACAAAGTCATGATACCCGAATTTGCACAAATCAAAGTGTTAAGGGCATGGACGTATTGGCAATTGGCGTTGCTTTGTGGCGAAGTCAGTTGGATTGAGAGTCCGATTCTGGATTTGGAAGCCAGCCTGAAGGATTATCCACAGAAAAACCAGGAGCAGTTGGCAGAGCTTCTGATAGAAGACTTGAAACCATATATCGGAGTCAGGGATTTGAACTACGGTTCCGTGGATGGTTTGAACCTTGATAAGGTATTTATTCCGGTGGACATGCTTTTGGGCGATTTATACCTGTTCTTGAACCAATATGCGAATGCGGCCACCGCATATTACAGGCTGATAAAGGAACGGGAACTGATGGTGACATCGATGTATCGTAATTCATGGCTTGACATATCCCGTAAGGGCTTTTCGTATTTTACACATACATCTGGGCTGTCTTATGCCAGTAGCGAGGTGATATCATCCTTTGTTTACAGTTCGGACGCAAAGGCTTACCATCCTTTGTTGCTCCGCATGTCTTACAACGACAAGGCTTTTATTGCTCCGGCGCAATCTTTTGTGGACGAAATGTCAAACGCTTTATATGTGGTAGGCGTAGAAGGAAAGCCGACGGTGTCCGGATATTGTGATGGAGACATGCGGGGGCAAGCTATTCTTGCCGGAGGGCAGGTTTATCCTTCAGCCTATGGTTCAATGACACTGAACAATGTTGCAGCTACATATATATGTAAATTTTTCAACATGGACAATACTTCAGTGTCGGGAAGCGACCCCGAAAATGAGGCTTTGGGGGGATTGTACCTGCAGCGGACTTTGCCTTTATATCGGGTTTCTCATGTTTACCTCCGTTTGGCTGAAGCCTTGAACCGTTTGGAAAAACCGACGATGGCTTTTGCGGTTTTAAAATATGGATTGAATGCCACGACGCTTGAAAATCCTAATCGGGTTAAACAGAGTGAACGCAAAGGGGAAATATACACGGATTTCACGGAAGACATCTTTGCAGACAACGTAGGTACGGCTACTCGTGGACGGGGAAACGGTATTCCATACGATAATGAATTTTATATCATCCCGGATTTCAATACGGAAACTTCAACTGGAACGTTGGAAGATTCCATCTTGTTTGTGGAAGACTGTATCGTGGATGAAATGGCGGCGGAGACATGTTTTGAAGGCAACAGGTTCTTTGATTTGCTGAGGGTGGCTCGTCATCGTAACCAATATCCGGCTTATATGGCTAAAAAGGTTTCCAAACGTTTCGGAGAAAATGCGGAAAGAATGGAGCAGGCCTTGATGGAAGAAGAGCGTTGGTACATGAAATAGTGTATGTAAGAATAATCAGTGTTTAATTAAAAAATGTAATTATGAAAAAGGAGACTTTCAAACAAATGTTGTTCAGTGCGGCTTTGTTGACTTCAGTTTTTGAAGTGCAGGCCCAAGACAACCCGATCACATTTACACGTGATATGACGTTTAGGGAAAACTATGGTTGGGCGAATAGTATGTGTACTCCCAAAATCGGCGATTTCGATAATGACGGAGTCAATGATTTATGGTTGGACGGCCAGCGTCAATCGTATAGTTGGCAAACCCGTACCGTGTTTGCCAAAGGATTGGGAGAACGGACGTTCCAAGCCGACTTTGAACCTATAATGGAAACCGAGCTGGATTCTACTATCGTACAGAAGACCGATACGATATGGAAAACGGATGAAAGTGGTGATTTCGTATTGGACGGCGAAGGCAATAAGATTGTAGAAGAAATCATACCGGTGGTAGATGATGAAGGGAAGCCGGTGAATGATACGATTGTGACGAAAAATGAGGTCTATGTCGGCACACAGAACGGTCTGCCGCAGACGGCTTGGAGCGTTGGGTCGCAACCCATTGATTTCAATGCCGACGGTTTAGTGGACTACCTGATTCTCCATCCTGGAAAAGTAGGTGACCTTCAGGGGTATATATTGGTGAAGAATTTAGGGAACGGTAAATTTGAAGCGGTGGAAGACGAAGTGCTTAGTTCCATTAAGTTTTCCGAGAGCCCGAAAAAAGGTGATTACAACCGGTTTAATGAAGACAACGCTTATACTTCGGTCGTAACGGGTGATTATGACAAAGACGGATATGTGGACCTTTTGATAACCGGCAATGCATACGACGGACGTTTTGTGAAGTTGCTTCGTAACGTAAACGGCGAACGTTTTGAAGAAATGAACGTGTTCGAACCATTGCCTTTTGATGTAGAAGTGAACCGTCACGGGCTGTGGGAAGAAAGCGGTGCCGGCGAAGATCCGGAAACAGGCGATCCTATCGAGAGCGTGTATTTCCAGGATCAGCCTACCATGAAAGCCAAACCTTTGAGTCATGGTTCCGTGGTCTTTTTCGATATGGACAATGACGGTTGGTTGGACATCGTGGTTTCCGGATATGCGGATGGCACAGCCATGGGGGATGTCGGGGTAGAACCAGATGGAGATGAAATCCGTTTCTATCGCAACCAGAAAGACGGTACGTTTAAGGATGTGACGGATCAGTTGATTCCGGTTGCCCAGGACGTTTTGACCAATTTGGGTCTCGAGACTACGGGGACATTGGCAGATGTATTTACGGCTTGGGGGTCGAACAATACGGTGATGATGGCTACGGACTACAATCAGGACGGTTTGTTGGACCTTTGGATCAGTGGGAAGAAAAGAGGCGACATTCATGAGACTTTCTGCCTTATCAATACTCCGACTGAGGGCAGTGTGTTCAGTTTCGTTGAAGAGACAGTGCCTATGGTGGGCATGACGGATGCCGGAAACCGGGGATTCTTCTATGCGGATTTCAATGGTGATGATGTGCCGGACTTATATCACCGCGGACATTCCGACGCATTAAAACCCGATGGCAACAAATGGGATTGGTGTCGAGTCTTTGAAGTGAGTGAAGGTGGAAGCGTAGGTCTTTATACATCGTATGATTTAGGTTATTGGAGTAACGACATTTTCGGAGGCTTCACATGGATTTGGGATGATTCGGATCCTGTTCCGGGTAACTTCGGCGATGTGGACAATGATGGCAAGCTAGATATCATGGCTGGAGGTTATGAAGGCGGCACGGATAACTTTATCATCAGTTACAATGAGACCGATTATGAGCCGGTTTATCCGGATGCGCCTGCTGAAGTGACGGCTGAGGCTGCAGAAAACGGCCAAGTGACGGTAAAATGGCCTGCTTCTTATTTGAGCAATGGCAATGTGGCAGTCCACAATGTGTATATCCGCAACAACGAGACGGGTGCCGTCCGGATGCTGGTTCCGGCCAATACGGAAACCGGCAAACAGTTGGCTTATAGCATGTTCGGTGCGTATGCCGTAAACTATTCCATGGATGAAGGTTTATGCTTCTATGTATTCGAGA
>ENA-OPSF01001290-OPSF01001290.1-human-gut-metagenome-genome-assembly--contig:-NODE-1290-length-19681-cov-3.406298_pt1 | contig 19681 bp, 17 predicted proteins | sample MGYA00241452_ERZ501896 | MGnify/ENA primary metagenome ERZ501896 (study PRJEB25962, sample SAMEA2042111) | human gut metagenome | biome: human gut; feature: human-associated habitat; material: faeces... | reverse complement strand
AGCAGTTGTTGCTTTTTTAACAACTGGTTTAGCTTCTTTAGCAGCTACAGCTTTAGCTGGTGCTTTTTTAGCTGGTGCTTTTTTAGCTGGTGCTTTTTTTGCAGCTGTTTTTTTAACAACTTCTGGATATTCAGGCATAGCATTAACATCTAATTCACCTTTTAATTCAGAACCATCTTTTTTAATTGCTACAAAGAAAACTTTAGCAGTTTCAGGTAAGTAATAAATATTTAAAGTTTCAACTTCTGTTGTTTTTACACCTTGTTCTTTTAAAGTTTCTTTAACGTATTTATCTAAATCACCATTTTTAACATTCTTTTCTTGGTATTGTACTTCGATCATTGTTTTCATATTCTCTCACTTCAAAACCTCAGTTTTTACTTCCTCCTTGGTAAGTATTCTATACCATTTTTTTTATTTGTAAAGTGTTTTTCTTAAGAAAAAGCGCATGAAATCAACGTTTTTCTCTAATTACTTATCATAAGAATAAAATATTGTTTTATCTTCAAACCTTTTATCTTAATTTGTAAAAAAATAGAATTGGAAACCCAATTCTATTTCTTAGATTTTGAATCAATAATCATGATAAACTTAGTTTTAGCTTCTACACCATCTTTACTATCTGCAAATGTTTTATAATCATTAGCTAAATCAACAAGTTCTTGTGTTGTATCTACATCTTTTTTCACTGTATCATTTAAAACACTAGAAATCTTATCTAAGCCTTTACTTTTAAATAAAGTTAAACCATCAACTAAAGCATCACTACCTTGAGCTAATTGATTTGATGCCGTTTTTAATTGACTACTTGCTTGTACTAAAGTATTAGATCCATCACTTAATGAAGATAATCCTTCACTTAATTGTTTAGAACCATCAACAGCACTCTTAGCTCCTTCTTTTAATTGAGCAACTCCATCTGTATAACTTTGTAATCCTTGATAGAATTTGTTATATGAATCTAATTGCGCTAAAGCTGTTTTGATTGATGGTTGATTTTCTGCTGGTAATTTTGCCATTAAACCATTTAAAACTGTTTGATAATTATCAATTGTCAATTCAATAGACATTCCTGTAGCAGCCAATTGATTATTAATTTGTGTTTGTGTTGTTGTTAATAAAGTATTAAATACTTGTTTTGCTCCACCAACTAATGTTGCACTTTGTCCATCTAAAGTAATTAATCCATTATAAAGTGTTTCGATACCTGTTGTTAATTTTTGTGATCCTACAAGAGCAGAAGCTGCACCTGTTTTTAAAGATCCTACACCTTGATCAAATTCACTGTATTTAGAAGCATATTGTTTTAAGCCTGATTGTAATGTTTGCCCACCAGCAATAATTTGGTCAAATGATGAATTTAATGTATCTACACTATCATAAACATCATTTAAATCATCAAAATTAATATCTGTTTCAGATAATAATGATGGTGTTGCTACTGACATTAAACTATTTAATTTAAACTTTGTTGTATCATATTTAATTGTTACAGAATTTAATTTTTCTAAATCTTTATTATTATCATAGTTCTTTGATAATCCTGGAGCAGCAATTGCCATAATGATATTAGAAGAACCATTACTAATTACTTTACCATTTGTAACTTCAATATTAGAATTTGTTTTTGTTGGTAACATTGTTCCTGTTGTAACGACAAAAGGAACATAAAGTTCTTTACCATCAACAGTTTGTTTTTCATTATTTGTATAATCAATTTGAATTTCTACTTTACCCTTTTTACCAAGCATATCTTTTAACTTCGTTTTCTTACCATCCAATTTATAAGTTACTTTCATTGAAACAGGTAATGAATTTGTTGTTTTACCTTGGTAATAAATGTCTTGTCCATCTGTTGTTTGCCATACCAAACTAGAACCATCTTGTTTAAATGTTTCTTTACCATTAACATTTTTAATATTTTTTAATGATGATTGATCATCTAATGATGTTTCATTTTGATCATTGATAAGATGTTCAGAAACAACTGTTGTTTTTTCTGAACCATTTGTTTTTAACTTACTATAAACTGTTTCTTCTTTTGAATAGGCAAAGGCAGGAACAATTGAGCTCATGACCATTGTCATTACAACTGCTGAAGAAGTGATTAATTTTGCTTTTTTCATCTTAACATTCCCCTTTTACATTATTTTTTAATTGTTTAAAACCGATAGAAGTATGAATAATAACTTTATCAAATACAAGTAAGATTGCTGGAATAACACAAATAACAATAAACATTGAAATAAGTGCTCCTCTTGACATTAAATTACATAATGATCCAATCATATTCAATTTAGAAATCATTCCTACTCCAAATGTTGCTGCAAAGAATGACATTCCAGAAACAAAGATTGAACCTGCAGAATTACTAATTGCATTATCCATTGCTTTAATCTTATCAATACCATTTTTTCTATTTTCCAAATATTTTGTTGTAAGTAAAATAGCATAATCAATTGTTGCTCCAAGTTGAATTGTTCCAATAACAATAGAGGCAACAAATGGTAAAACATCACCTGTGTAATAACTGATTGCCATATTGATAAAGATAGCAAGTTCAATTCCAGAAACTAACAATACTGGAAGTGAAACTGATTTTAAAACAAATAACATAATGATAAAAATAATTCCAATAGATGCAATACTTACATTCTTAAAGTCTTCATCTGCTATATTAACCAAATCCTTCATGCATGGACCTTCCCCTGCCATTATAGCATTTTTATCATATTTTTTGATAATATGATCAATTTTATCAATTACTTTATTTAATTTATTGGTTGCAATCTCTTCAGTAGAATTGACAAATATCATTTTATAACGATCACTTTCAAAGATACCTTTTACATCATCCGGGATCATTTCATCAGGAATTGCTAGATTTGATAACTCTGATGGTGATAAAACAAGATTAACAGATTCAACATTTTCTATTTCATCAACCATTTTATTTAAATCATTTTCTTTAATATCTTTATTTACTAAAATAACTTGTGAAGCAACTAAATCAAATTCATCACTTAATTCACTATTAGCGACACAACTTTTTAAATCTTGTGGTAAATCTTTTGTTAAATTGTAATAACTTTTAACATGTGCATTTCCATAATAAGCTGGATAAGCAATAACTAATGCAACTAATAAAATAATTTTATAATGTTTAACAACAAAATTTTTAACAACATTAAATGATGGAATAATTGGTTTATGTTTTGTCTTAAAGACAAGTTTATCAAATACTAATAAAAATGCTGGGAAAATTGTAACTGTTGAAAGAACCCCAATAAAGACACCTTTTGCCATTACAATACCAATATCTGAACCTAATGTTAATTGCATTGTACATAACGCTAAAAATCCAGCAATAGTTGTAAGTGAGCTACCTGCAATAGAAACAAGTGTATCACCAATGGCTAATGTCATGGCTTCATCATTTGTCTTCACTTTCAATTTAGCTTGTTCATATTTATGATATAAGAAAATTGAAAAGTCTGTTGTAACTCCTAATTGTAAAACAGCAGCAATTGCCTTTGTAATATATGAAATTTGACCTAAGAAAATATTAGATCCCATATTATAAAGAATTGCTAGTCCGATGTTTCCTAATAATAGAAATGGAACAACATAACTATCTAACGATGCCATTAAAACAATTAAAACTAAAATAACAGCAACAATAACATAAGTAATAATTTCACTATCAGCAACAATACTTGTATCTAAAGTAGAAGCTGACATTCCACCAATACGAACAACTTTATCACTGGTGATTTCTCTCATTTGTGTAATTGCATCAATGGCTACTGTACTATCTTTAAAAGTAACCAACATCAATTCACTATTACCTTTTTTAAATTGTTTTGTTACATCACTTGGTAACATTTCTTTAGGAATTGTTGTTCCAATCATATCATTGGCTGATACAACTTTGACAACTCCCTCAATATCTTTATATTTTTCTTCTAAATCTAAGACATCTTTTGATGACATATTTTCGACAACACACATCGCAAAAGATCCCATATCAAAATCCTCAGCTAATATATCTTGTCCTTTCATCGTATCAATATCTTCTGGTAGATAAACAAGAATATCATAATTGATATCTGTATTGATGTATCCAAATAATGATGGAATACATAGAAGAATTGATGCAATAACAATTAGTATTCTATGTTTTACAACAAATTTACCAATTGTTTCTCCTAGCTTTTTCATAGTTCACCCTCCTAAATGACCTTTGGTCAGTTATGATAGTAGCACTAAAATGACCATCGGTCAATATATAAATGACTAAAAGTCATTTTTTTATATTTTTATTTGACTTTTCAAATTTTAGAACATAAAATATTTCTAAAAGGATGTGTTAAAATGGCAATTCAAGATATAAAATCAAAGATAAATGATAATAAACAAGAAAAAGAACGTAAGCTTTTAAATACCGCTTTACATTTATTTACTGAAAAAGGAATTAAAAAAACATCTATTCAAGATATTGTTCATGAAGCAGGAATTGCTAAAGGAACTTTTTATTTGTATTTTAAAGATAAATATGAACTTCAAGATGTTTTACTTGCAAAGACTTCTCATGAATTCTTTGCGAATGCTTGTAAAAAAGCCAATCAACATCACTTTGATCGTTTAGATGATAAAATTGTTTTTATTATAGATTCTATTATTAATGAATTAATTGATCGTCCTAACATTCTTAAGTTTATTCAAAAGAACTTGTCTTTAGGACTTTATAGTGAAAAGTTAACTGATTTATTAGATAGTGAAGAATTAGGAATTAAGGAATTATTTATAAGAGAAGTAAAAGAAAAGGATATTCCTTTAGAATATCCTGAAATGACTTTATTTATGATTATTGAACTTGTCAGTTCAACTGTTTTTACTTCAATTGTTGAAAAACAACCACTTCCAATAGATGAATTTAAACCTCATCTCTATAAAACGATTCGTTTACTTATTAATGAAAAAGAGCTTTAAAGCTCTTTTTTATAATGTATCTAAAAATTGTTCATAATCTTTAAGAATTTTTTCTAATTCTTCATACGTATTTACTTTTGAAAGTTCATTTTTAACAGCTGATGAATTTTTTAAACCTTTGATATACCAAGGAGCATGTCCTCTCATTTGTGACATAGCAATTCTTTCAGGTTCAATCGTCATCAACCTTTTAGCATGTGTTAAACACCATGCTATTTTTTCTTTATAAGTTGGTTCAGGTATATCTGTTCCATGTTCTAAACTTTCTACAACTTGTTTAATAAGCCATGGATTTCCAAGTGCTGCACGACCAATCATAATTGCATCACAGCCTGTTTCTTCAAGCATTCTTCTAGCATCTTCTACACTTCTAATATCACCGTTTCCAATAACAGGAATACTAACTGCTTCTTTAACCTCTTTAATAATTGACCAATCAGCATGACCTTCATACATTTGTGAACGTGTTCTACCATGAACAGCAATGGCACTAGCTCCTGCTTTTTCAATTAATTTAGCTACTTCTACCGCATTAATATGTTCCTTATCAAAACCACTTCTAATTTTAACAGTTACTGGTTTACTTACGTTTTTGACAATATTACTGACAATATCATAAATTAATTGAGGATTTTGAAGAAGCTTACTTCCTGCATTTGCCTTTAAAACCTTATTAACAGGACATCCACAGTTTATATCAATAATGTCACAATTAGAATGTTGATCAATAAATTTTGCCGCTTGTACCATACTTTCTACTTCACCACCAAATAATTGAATACTTACAGGATGTTCTCCTTCATCTACTTGTAACATTTCAATTGTTTTTTGGTTTCCATAACAAATCGCTTTATCACTGACCATTTCAGAATAAACAAGACCTGCCCCAAATTCTTTCACAATTTTACGGAAAGCCATATTAGTAATACCAGCCATTGGTGCCATAATTACGGGATTTTTGATTTCTATATCTCTAATTTTCAAAATTTAATTCCTCCTGTATATAATTTAAACAATTGCACATAATATAAACAGATAACTTATATATTCCCTCTATTTTCCTCCCCTAAATAGATATAAGTTATCTTAATAAGAGTTGATTTCCTAGAAAAATAAAGGCATGAGCCTTTATTTTTCTTTACACGTTAAACCAGCATTTTCTTGATTTTTTAATGTATCTTGTAAAGAGATATACTCTATATCCTTATAACTTCCATTAGTACTTACAAGTCCTGCTTCTACTAAATCCTTCATATAATCACTATCGTATTGAATATCAACTGTATAAATCACTTTATTTCCTTTAACTTTTAAAGAAGCTTTAACACCATTTATATCTTTATAAAACTTATTACTATTTTTTATATAATCTTTGTAGTAAGAAATAGGATACATATCTGAAACATAATCACTGTAATCATATGTAACTTGTGTTTTTGTTTCTTTAACTTTTTCATCACTAGAAATGACTTCCACTTCTTCCGTTGTAATCATATCTAGTTTTCCTTTACAAATCGTTGTTTTCGTTAAATGACTTGTTAGATAGAAAACAAGTCCACCTACTAAGATAATAAGTATAATTCCTATTACTAAAGCTATTAATTTCTTCTTGTTTTCCATTTTTTCTCCTTTAAAAAATCACATTTTTCAATGTGATTATAAACGATTTATTAAATTTTGCAATTCTTCTTCACTAAATTGATATTTTGTATTACAGAATTGACATGTAATTTCACAACCATGATCTTCATCAATCATACTTTGAAGTTCTTCTTTTCCAATAGTTGATAAAGCATTGATCATCTTTTCTCTTGAACAATCACAAGTAAAGAATAGATCTTGTCGATCTGTAATTTCAACATCATCAAAAATCATTTTTAAGATTTCTTCTGGTGTTTTTCCTTCATGAATCAATGAAGAAACAGCAGGGAAATCTTTTATTTTTTCTTCAATATAAGAAATATCTTCTTCAGTAGCTTCTGGTAATAATTGAATAATAAAACCACCTGAAGATAAGATTTCATTTGTTTCATCAACTAAAACACCTACAGAAACAACTGATGGAGTTTGTTCACTTGCCATGAAATAATAAGAAAAATCATCACCAATTTCACCTGTTTGAAGTGGTACTGTTCCACAGAAGGGTTCTTTTAACCCCATATCTCTAATCACTTGTAACGTTCCTTGTGTTCCAACAGCCACACCTACTGCTAAATGTCCAGTATCATTATAAGTATAATGAACATGTGGATCACCTACAAAACCTTTAATATGTCCATCACCACGCGTAACAGCCATCATCGTACCAATTGGTCCTCCACCATTAATTGTGACAGTCATTTTTTCATTATTTTTATTCATTGCAGCCATCATAAGAGTAGCTGACATCATTCTTCCAAGAGCAGCAGATGCTGTTGGCCATAAATCATGTTCTTGTCTTGCTTTTTCTAATAAATTCGTTGTTTGGCAGGCAAACACACGACAATTTTTACTATTGACTAATCCTCTTACTAAATAATCTTTCATTTTTCTTTTCTATAAAAAGAACACGGAAGAAAATATCGGAATAATCATGCTTAAAGCGATTAAGATGATTACAATTCTCTTTGTTCGTGTACTCATATTTATCCCCTTTCTAAATGAAAAAAAGCGAAATTCGCTTTATTTCATTTCATCTAATAAATCATCTTGATCATCAATTGATGGTTTTTCTTCTTTAACTTCTTGAACAGGTTCTTCAGTTAAAGTTCCATCATGATGTTCTAACATTTTACCTGTATTGTATAAAGATTCAATATCTTCACCAGATAATGTTTCATGTTCAAGTAATGCTTCTGCAATACAAATAAGTTTTTCTTTATTTTGTTCAATAATATTTGTTGCTTCTTGATAACAAGCATCAATAATTTTACGTACTTGAACATCAATTTCATAAGCAATTTGTCCGGAATGTGTATTACTTCTTTGTGTATAATCTCTACCTAAGAAAACTTGTCCATTTTCAGAATCATATTGAATAGGTCCAAGTTCAGACATACCTAATTCAGTAACCATCATTCTCGCAATTCGAGTTGCTTGTTCAATATCGTTGTGTGCTCCTGAACTTACATCTCCAAAGAAGACTTCTTCAGCCACACGTCCACCCATATATCCTGAAATAGTTGCTTTTAATTGACTCTTAGTTTGGAAATATGTTTCTTCTTTAGGTGTCATTAAGTTATAACCACCTGCTTGTCCACGAGGAACAATTGTAACTTTTTGTACTTTATTGGCATCTTCTAAAGTTAAACCTATTAAAGCATGTCCTGCTTCATGGTAAGCAACTAAGCGTCTTTCTCTTTCCGTATATTTACGTGATTTCTTAGCAGGTCCACCCATAACACGGTCCACCGCTTCATCAATATCAGCCATTGTAATTAAATCATGATTTTGTCTTACAGCAAGTAAGGCAGCTTCATTTAAAACATTTGAAAGTTCAGCCCCAGAGAACCCTGGTGTACGTTGAGCGATGTTATCAAAATTAACATCTGGTGTAAAACGTTTATTTCTTGCATGAACTTTTAAGATTTGACTACGTGCACGTTTATCTGGATTAGCTACTTGGATTTGTCTATCGAAACGACCTGGTCTAAGTAAAGCTGGATCTAAGACATCTGCACGGTTTGTAGCTGCTAAAACGATAATTCCTTCATTTCCAGAGAAACCATCCATTTCAACTAATAATTGGTTAAGTGTTTGTTCACGTTCATCGTGTCCTCCACCCATACCAGTACCTCTTTGACGACCAACTGCATCAATTTCGTCAATGAAGATAATACATGGTGCTGTTTGTTTTGCTTTTTTGAACATGTCTCTTACACGTCCAGCCCCAACACCAACGAACATTTCTACGAATTCAGAACCTGAAATTGAGTAGAATGGAACGTTTGCTTCACCTGCTACCGCTCTAGCAAGTAATGTTTTCCCTGTCCCTGGTGGACCTACAAGTAAAACACCACGTGGGATCTTAGCACCCATATCAGCAAATTTTTTTGGTGTTTTTAAGAAGTCAACTAATTCTCTAACTTCTTCTTTTTCTTCATCCATTCCAGCAACATCACTAAAATGTGTTTTAGAATTTTTTTCTAGTTTAGCTCTTGAATTACCAAATTCAAAGGCTTTATTATTACCACCAGCAGTATTTGACATCATCTTCAAGAAGAAGAACATTCCTCCAAATAAGATCAAGTATGGTAATAAGCTTACAATGAAGTTCAATAATTGATTTCTTTCAGCATCATTGACAACATTGATTTTTGTACCATTTTCATCTAACAAGCTAATTAAAGAATCTAATTCTGTTTCTGTTCTTGGAATAACAACAGAGAATTTAGTATCTTCTTTTTTACCATTGCTTGCTTTTTTAGAATATGTTCCACTCACATCAATGACTAATGATTTAGGAACGATTTCTACATCTTTTACTTTTTCTTTTTGAACTATCTCTATAAACTTATCATATCTAATTTCTGACGATTCACTTTGATTAAAGAAAGGAATTGCCACAGAAATAACCATCAGTACAATAAGCCATGGTAGGATAGACTTCAACAATCCTTTTTTATTTCCCATAAAATCTCCTAACTATTTTTTATAACAATCTTCTTTTAAAATACCTATATAAGGTAATTGACGATAACGTTCATTAAAATCAAGACCATATCCTACAACAAAGGCATTAGGAATTTTAAATCCTGAATAATCAGCTTTCATATCAAAAACACGACCTTCTTCTTTATCTAATAAAGTCACGATTTTAACACTCTTAGCATGTCTTTTTTCTAACATTTCTTTAACGTTATATAAAGTCTTTCCAGTATCTAAAATATCTTCTACGATTAAAACATTCTTACCACGAATATCTTCTTTAATATCTTGTCTAACAACTAATGTTTTAGATTCAACACCACTCTATAACTACTTACTGACATAAAGTCGAACTTAACATCACTTTTTAAATGCTTAGCAAGTTCTGCCATAAATGGAACTGAACCTTTTAATAAACCAACTAATAATATTTCTTGACCAGCATAATCTTGATCAATTTGTTTTGCTAATTCATCACATTTAGCCTTAATTTCTTCTTCTGTATATAATATTTCTTTTATATCCTTGTGCATACCTTACACCTCACTTACATGTGTCATATTTTATCACAAAAACATTTGGTTTTGTATATAAATACTTGATATTTTTGGCGATATGTGGGATCAAAATGATCTCACCATGGCAATTTTCAACGATTGGCCATATTTTACGCTCATCTCTAGGAATTTTACGATCTATAAATAGCCTAGAGACCTTTTTTGTTCCTCCAGATGTTTTGATTGTATCACCATTTTTAAAACATCTGATAACTATTGGAAAGTCTTCTTTTGAAAGAAAAACACCATCGTGAAGATGTCCTTGATCTGTTAAAAAATAATGTAATTGTTGATCTTTATAAAAAGATTCATACTTTACATAATAAGTATCGTCAATTTCTTTTTTTCTAACGGCTACATTATTATACTTTTTTATGAACACAAAATTAACAGGTAATGATATTTCAATATTTGGTTTTTGTGAATGAATTTGTTTAATAATTTCTTGTACTAAGTTTTCTGTTATAAGTGGTGGATAGATATCTTTTTTTAACATATAATAAATGATTTGATCTAATGATTCTGTTGGTAACTTATCTAAATACAAGAAATGATTTTGATCATATTCTTGATAAATTTGTTGGAGATTAGCTTGTTGTTTTTTGTATTGTTTATTATGTTTACTTGCCTTTTCTAATAATTCTTGTTCACTATATTTTTTTAAATCGATATGTCTTACATGATTACGTGTATAACGTGTATCATAGTTTGTATAGTCTTCATGATATTCAAGATGATTTTTAGTACAATAATCTATAAGTTGTTGTTTTTTTAACTTTAATAAGGGTCTTACAACATGCATATTTTTAACATAAGATTGTTCTTTTATACCCAAATATCCCTTTGTATTATGTCTTTGTAATTGCATCACGATCGTTTCTAAATGATCATTTAAATGATGCCCTAAAATAATCGTATCAATTCCATTTAAATCACCTATTTTTTTATAAAAAGCATATCTTTTTTCTCTTGCTAACATTTCAAAATTACCTTTTTGATATTCTTTTTTATCTCCTTGTCTTACATAAAAAGGAAGATGATGATTTTGACAATAACTACGTACGAGATTTTCATCAAGATCACTATCTTCTCTAAAATGATAATTATAATGTACAACAATGACATTGTATGCTTTTTTAACCAACATATCTAATAAAGCCATCGAATCGACGCCACCTGATACTCCTACAAGATATTTTCTATTTTTATCTAATAAACTTTCATCTAACATAATCTCACCGCTTGTATTATAGCATATCTCTAATTTCTATTGACCACTTTAATAACAATAATACTCATATCATCTAGATCTTTCTTTTGAAAAGATTTTTGAAAAAGAAAGGAAACAATTTCATAAACTGACATCTTTTCAATTTCTTCTTGATATTTTTTTAATAAATCAAAGAAATGTTCTCCTACTCCATCACTTGTAAGAATCAATATATCATTTTCTTTGATTTTCATATCATAAGAAACCATCTTCATTGTAGAAGCCATTCCTACTGGTAAAGAATGTGAATGTAAAACATCTATTTGATGATTTCTTATTAAATAACTTTCATAAGCTCCATATTTAATTACTTTTAATCTTGAATTCATTAAATTAAAATCAAATAAATCTAATGTCGTATACATATCTCCTTGATTCTTTATCTTTAATAACGTATTTAAAGTATTCAATGTATCTCTTAATTGAATGCCATTTTTAAGCAATTGACTTAAGACATCTAATGTCAATTTACTTTCCTTATAAGCAATATAACCTTGTCCCATACCATCAGATAAAGCTACATAATGATGTTCATCTAAACCAAAAGTAAGAATACTATCTCCACATTGTTGATCTAAAGCATATTGTTTTTTCGCAAGTTGTAATGTATATTTAAGTTCATGTTTTAATAAAATTGAAGTATAACCTATTTGAAGATGTTGTTTTTTAATAGAGACAAGATCTAATGATTCATTTAAATAATTTTCTAAAATAGGAATAAGTTCTTCTGTTACAGTTTTTTCATCTATATCTTCTATTCCTATTTCTAACATATAATTTTCATAATCTTTTTTTATTTTCTTTAAATAATACACTTCAAAATGATACGCTTTTAAATGTTCTAAGATTTTCTTTTCATTATCTTGTTCATCTATCTTTTTAGAAAAGTTTTGAAAAACATGCCCCATGATTGAAAACTCTTGAAATAAATCTTTTTTTAAATGATCATGTGCATGATTAACTTTTAACATCTTAAAATAACCTTTTTGATGATTCTTTAAACTCTTTAAATAATCATCCGGCTTTAAACAATGTTGATAAATATAATTATAATCATCTACCTCTAAATCTTTTTGAATCCCCTTAGAAATCAACTTACCTAAACGACTCATTCCTTCTTGACTATAAAAACAATATTTTTTAGAAGAACAATGATGACACACATCCTCATAAACATATCCCACATATTCAGATAAATGGGTTTCTTGATTTTCTTCTTTAAAAACTTCTGTGAGTTGATGAAATAAAGATGCAAAAGCATCTGCTTTACTTTTAAGTTGTTCTTGATAACTTATTTCTATAAATTCTGGATTGATCTTTATTTTTTTATTTTTAAATTGTGGAGAAATCATAAATAAAAAAACTGGAACAAGAATCACAAAGGCATAATAGAAGTAATTGTAATTAATAAAAAATGGTAGTGTAATATGTGATAATAAGAAAATAGACATGAATAGATATTTGTTTTTAGGTTGTATCATAAAAAAGAAACTCATTGGTAATATTAAGGATAAGACATCATCTTTTAATGAAGGAGCAATGAGCATTAAAAGAATAGAAAGATATAAAATAATAGGCATGACTTTTTCAATTGATAAATAGTAAATAGAAATCAATAAGAAATATCTTAAAAAAATCATTGTATATGTTGTATTAAAAGGAATAAAGCTAATAAATAATGTACAGACAACAACAATTAAAGCTTGTAATCTTTTTATATTTAAAACATTTTTATTTTGATGAATAATTAAAGGAATAATTTCTTGATCAAGATAACAATTAAATAACGTTAACATGACTAGAACTGTTGTTTGTAAGATGTTGTAATGATTCGCATAAAAAAATGGAATCAAAATTGCTGTCATAATAAAAGAAATATACTTTGTTCTTAATAGATGTGTAAAGTTAAGAAGATAAATTGTCAGTAATAAAGTAATGATGACAACAATTGTAAATGTATCTTGATTAATAATCGATATTCCTATAATCGCTGTTAAAAAGCATATAAGATACAGATATCCACTATAAAACGATACAATAAATAAAGGTAATAAAAAAGGTAAGGCTGTTTCTTGTATTTTAGCATAGCTTAAAATAATGGTACTAAAAAATATAATGATTGGTAAAATATAGTGCACGTGTTTTTGTTTATTGACGATAACTAAATCCATTTTATTTCCACCTCGTAATCATTATATAGAGTTTATTTTAAATATTTTGTCACTAAAAAAAAGACATCTTTAAATTGATGCCTTTTATTTTGATTTGTCTACTTAGCAAGACCACACTCATTTTAAGAAAAAATATGAATAATTCTATTTTCTCTATTTATTTAACATTTTACGATAAAGTACATCTTGGTAAAACCAAGATTTATGGATTTTATCAAATCCATTTCTTTCTAATAGTTTAATTGATTTTATATTATCTTCATATACATGACATAAACATATTTTAAAAGAATATGTTTCATGCATTGCCTTAAATACACTCTTTAATGCTTCACTTGCATATCCTTTAGACCAGTAAACACTATCTAAAGTATATCCTAAAGTAAAAGTTGTATGCCCATCTATTTCAATAAAAATATCTCCAATAAGCTGATTGTTTTCTTTTAAATAAAGACCAAATTGGTAGTTACCAATTTGTCCATGAAATGGATGTTTTTGACAATATTCAATACGGTTAATAGCCTTATTTAAAGGATATTCATCCCATGATTGATACATTGCAACTTCTTCTTTATCACGATATTCACTAAAACGTCTGGCATCATCTAATGTAAGTGGCTTGATTATGAGTCTTTCTGTTTCTATATTCATATTATTTTAAATTATAATAGATAAATAACATTCTATCTTTTCCATTAATATCTTTAATAATTTCAAAAGGGTAATCTCCAAAGAATTCTTTGATTGCTGTTTCCATCAATTCTCTTTGATCAAATCCCATTTCAAAAGCTAATAAAGCTCGATCATTTAATAAAGGTTTTACTTCTTTAAAAATCTTACGATAGAAATAAAGACCATCATTTCCTCCAAATAATGCTACATGAGGTTCATTGTCTTTAACCATTGCTTCAATATCTTGATCATTAGGAATATAAGGTGGATTAGAAACAAAGATATCTACTTTTTCATGTGTATCTAATAAAGGTTGTAACATATCTCCATTTCTAAATTCAACATTCGCCCCTAATGTTTTCGCATTATCTTGAGCAACAACTAAAGCTTCTTTAGAAATATCTGTCGCAATGACTTTTAAACGTGGTTCTTCTAAAGCAAGAGTAATCGCAATAGCACCACTTCCTGTCCCTACATCACATAAATGAATTTCTTTATAATCATTAAAGTAATCATCAATACGATATAAGATATTTTCTACCAATTCTTCTGTTTCATAACGAGGAATCAATACATCTTCATTCACTTTAAAATCTCTACCAAAGAAACTTTCACAACCTTTAATATATTGAATAGGTTTTCCTTGATAATATTCTTCCATTCCTGCAAGAAAAGCTTTTTCTAATTCAGGTTCTACTTCTTCATTCATCATTAAATAAAGTTCATGAGGTTCTTTTTTAGCAAGATGATAAAATAAGACTTTTGCGACATTGACATCTTTATGTTCATCATCCAATTTACTTTCGGCTTCTTTAATTAATTCTCTAACTGTTTTCATTATTTTTGTCCTTCTAATTTAAGACGTTGATCTTCATTGATTAATGCTGTAATAATATCATCTAATTTACCTTCAATAATACGATCTAATTGTTGAATTGTAAGTCCAATACGATGATCTGTTACACGGTTTTGAGGATAGTTATAAGTTCTGATCTTTTCAGCACGATCTCCTGTACCAACTTTCGATTTTCTTTCACTATCAATTGCTTCTGTTTGTTGAGATTGGAAGTAATCATAAACACGTGCTACTAAAGCTTTCATTGCTTTATCACGGTTATCATGTTGAGAACGTCCATCTTGGCTTGTTGCCACAATTCCTGTTGGTAAGTGAGTAATACGAACAGCTGAATCTGTTTTATTGATATGTTGTCCTCCGGCACCACTTGCACGATAAGTATCAATTCTTAAATCACTTTTATTAATTTGTACATCAACTTCTTCCATTTCTGGCATAACTAATACTGTTGCAGTTGAAGTATGCACACGTCCTTGTGTTTCAGTCTTAGGAACACGTTGAACACGGTGTGATCCAGATTCATATTTTAATTTACCATAAACACCATCACCAATCACATTGAATGAAATAAGTGAGAAACCACCAGCTTCAGATTCTTCAGCTTCCATAACTTCTACTTTCCATCCTTGGCTTTCAGCGTATTTTACATACATTCTATATAAATCACCTGCAAAGATATTTCCTTCATCTCCACCAGCAGCTCCACGGATTTCCATAATAACGTTTTTATTATCATTTGGATCTTTAGGAATTAATTCTAATTCTAATTTTTTAATAATATCTGGCATTCTTTCTTCTAATTCATCTAATTCCATTTTTGCCATTTCTTTAATTTCAGGATCATTTTCCTTCATTAATTCTTTAGCACCATCAATACCATCATTTACTTCTTTATATTCTTGAAACAAATCATAAGCAGCTTGTAAAGAAGCTTGTTCTTTTGTAACATCTGTCATTTTTTTAATATCAGTACCAATATCTGGATCCATCAACATATGACCTAATTCTTCATATCTATTTTCCATAGATACTAATCTATCTAACATACTTTCATTCATAGCTTTTACCTCCATTAATTTTTTATACTCATAGCACAATAATAATACATGAAATATACGATTTAAACAAGAAAAAATGGGCGTTAATGCCCATTTGGAACTTGATCTAATAATTCTTTTTCTTTAACTAAATCAGCATATAATAAGTCCCCTTGTAAAATAACTAAGAAAATAAGGGCACCCCAAATTGCACGATCTTTAAAATAAGCACATAAAACAGTTGAAAAAATTGCTCCAGCTATAAAACATAAAATCATACATAAATGTCTTAAAGAACGATTTAAATATTTCTTTTCATGTCTTTTTCTTAACCAACGAACAAAGAAACTTCCTGTTTGTCTGATATGATTTGTGACAAAAGTTGTTGCCATCCCAACCTTTTCTGCTTGTCTAAAAGTATTAAACTGCATAGCACAGATAAAGTTAATCGTTACTTGAAAGACTTGATCTGGAACACTACTTGGTAACAATCCAAGAATAATAACCGTAATAATTTCAATACCAATTAAAATAGTATCCCATCTTAATTTTCTATATTTCTTTATTTTTAAAGCTAAATATTCAGAAACCATGGTTCCAATAAAATAAGAACTAATAGGAATCAATAAATAAGCTGCTCTCGACCAATCCATATTTCCTAAAGCCATTCCAAATAAAACAATATTAGCCGTTTGGGCATTACAGAAAACGCCACCTTTAACTGAAAAAGTATAAGCACCAAAGAATCCACCTACAGTAATCAATAATAAAAAACAACGCCAACGTTCACACTCTAGAAAGCCTTCTTCTTCTTTTTCAAGCTCTTCCTCTACCTCTTCTAATTCATTTTCTAATTGTTCAACATTCTGTTCTACTTCGTCATAATCTTTCATATTTCTCACCGCGAATATTATAATCCTATGATAAATTGTTATCAAGATGGAATTCTATTAAAAAAGACACATTTCCATGTGCCTTAATCATAATTTTCATACTTTGTATCACTCATCAAATATTCATATTCCGATTCATGTTCTTCATCTCTACCAGCAGTATATTCATAACTAAAAATAATGACTTTATTTTTAGTCGCAAATGTTCCATAAACAAGTCCGCCTGCTTTTTTATTATTTTTATTTTTAAATTCATATCTATAACCTGGCTTATCTGTATTATCTGATTGATAACTTCTTTTTTTAACATTTTCTTCTGTATGATATGTTTGATATATTTCATTTTTTAAAAATGCATAAGCCTCTTTTCTTTTAGACATACTTTCAACATCTATTGCTTTTAAAGTAATTTTATTATTTTTATCTAGTTGATAACAATGATAATAGTCATTTGATTCATTACTTTGTTTATATTTTAAAGGAAACATGTAGGGAATTTTATCTATTTCGTAGTGATTCATTTCAACTTTTTTAATACCGCACCCTGTTAGTAAAACAACTAATATTAATAATATTATCTTTTTCATTTTTTATCACCTTGATCCTATATAAGTTGTTTTAATATTATTTTTTGTTACCACAATTTGATAATCTTTATTTGTATAAGTATTTCCTTTTTTCTTAAAAGATTTTATAGCTTGATCATATTTTTTATAATGTATTTTATTTGTATCAAATTGATAAGTATGATCATCATTTAAAAAATCCATATAAGCCTCATTTTCTCTTGTTTCATAATCTGTAAGAATAACAATAAACTTAAATATTCCTTTTTTATATAAATCCTTTTTAATCGTGATATTTCTTTCATAATAAACAATCTCTTGACCTTTTAATTCTTTAACATAATCTATGGTTTTTGTTTTAACTGTTTCACTTTCATAAATATCATCCATTTGTTCTAAAGTTTCATATTGATTTTTACTTTGATTCGTATTTATAAACAAAGATAATGTAAGAATGGCCATAAAAAGATATCTCATTTGTTTTGTATTAAATGTTGGACTTAATTTTTGTAATATACCAATGATAATAACTGGTATAAACATTATATAAAAAGCATTAGCACTTAATAAAGAAGTAACGATAATACCTATCAAATAAATAATAGAAATAGCAAAGATCAAATAATCTTTTATACCATTTAATTTCTTTAATATCCTTAAACTTTTATCATATTTTAAAGCATATAAAATGGACAAATTCAAAATAGATGACAACAAAATACCTATAGCTACAGTAAAAATCATTAATACAATAAAATATTTAGTAAATCCTTCATAATAAACAATTGGAAAACCAATTTCAAAGAAATCAATCATCAATAACTTACCAATACCAAATAAGAAATAAGCTAAAATTGGATAAATAAAATAGCGAATCTTTTTAAATTGATTGATTTTATTATTTTTATCAAAAACAAATTCTGTATTTAAATCAGGTACATCTTCATCTTCATTTTCTAAAACTCTAAAATCATATAAAGCATTTTCTACTTCATGATAACCCATTTCTTTTAAAAGCTCTTGATATTCACTAGATACAGGCGTGTAATCTATTTGATACTTATAAACATGTTCATCTTTACTAAAACGATAGTAATAACCTATAAAGTCTAAACGCCATCCTTTTTTAGACATCTCATTAAAATAATCTTGTAATTCTTCATCTAAATACAAACTATTTCTTAAAACATATTTGTGTTTCATCGTCTTATCCTCCCTTATTGCTTGTATCTTGTAATAATTCTATTTTTTAATACTTTGATTACATATGTTCCATTGTCATATGTATTTCCTTTTTTATTAAAAGATTGAATAGCTTTTTCATAATGAACATATTGTGTTTTATTACTGTCCCATGAGACATTAGATTTTGTATTTACTGCTTTTTCAAAATTTTGATTATCTCTTGTATCATGTTCTGTTTTGATAATGATGTATTTAAAGATTTCATCTTTATACTTATCTTTTTTAATCAAGACATCTAATTGTGGATAGGTACATGTTATATCTTTTATATCTTTTTCATAATTTGTAATTTTTGTTTTAACAGTACTACTTTCAAATAATGAATCATCCATTTGTACCTGAGGAAAAATAAGTCCACAAATAGCAATAGCAACAAAAGCAGCAATGGCACTGTTATATTTATTATTTTTAATAATACGTGATAAAACTACTCCTATAATACATGTAAGTAAAAGATAAACAATGACTTTTAAATCTAATGTTATAAATGATTTTAATAAGTAAAAAACACCACTTATTACTAACAAAATATAAAATAGAATACTTAAATGATCTTTAATACTGTTTAGTTTTTTTAAACTTTTTAAATCTTTATCATTTTTTAATGCATATAAAATAGAAAAATTTAAAATTGTCACAAATAAGAGTACAAATGATAAAACAATAAAAACAATACCCATCAACAATGAACCAAATCCTTCATAATAAAGAACAGGTTTACCTATCTCTACAATATCTTTTATAAAAATCTTACCTAACCAAAATAAGAAATAAGCTAAAATTGGATAAATAAAAT
>ENA-OPSF01001273-OPSF01001273.1-human-gut-metagenome-genome-assembly--contig:-NODE-1273-length-19831-cov-3.856139_pt1 | contig 19831 bp, 19 predicted proteins | sample MGYA00241452_ERZ501896 | MGnify/ENA primary metagenome ERZ501896 (study PRJEB25962, sample SAMEA2042111) | human gut metagenome | biome: human gut; feature: human-associated habitat; material: faeces... | reverse complement strand
CCGCCATAATTACCGTTCCAAAGCTGTTTACAAGTCCCTGCACCATGAGAATTCCCAAGTTCATTACCGACTGCTGCAAACAGGTCAGAAAAGAAAATTGTCCGATTTCCTTCATCATTTCCCATTTCGGGCGCATATATTTTCCAATGCCACGAAAATACGGCAGTTTTATCCCACTGTAAAAGAATATTCCAAGCCCTGCCACATACTGAGAAAACACGGTAGCTACTGCCGCTCCTGCCACGCCCCATTTAAGCCCCAAGACAAACCATAAATCTAAAATAATATTCAGCACAGCGCTTATTGCCAAAAATACCAGCGGTACGACTGAATTTCCCACTGCACGAAGCAAAGATGCAAAATAATTATATAAAAAAGAAGCAAAAATTCCCCAAAAGACAATCCAAAGATACTCTTGCATCATGTCATAAATTTCTTCGGGAACCTGCAAAAAGCTCATAATCGGATGGATACAGAGAAAAACAAATATATTCAGCGCTAATGCCACTGCAAAAATCAGCCAAAACGCCGCTGCCGTACTTTCTTTTAATTTTTCTTCATTTTTCTCTCCGTAATGAATGGAAAAAACTGCCCCGCTTCCCATTGACAGCCCCAAAAGTATGGAGGTTAAAAAAGTCATCAGCGTGTATGAGGATCCTACTGCCGCCAAAGCTTCCGCTCCCAAAAAACGCCCTACAATCAAAGTATCTGCTATGTTATAAAATTGCTGCAATAAATCCCCCGCAATCATGGGCATTGCAAAAAGCAATAATGTTTTTGTAATCGAACCTTGTGTTAAATCTTTCTGCATTATGCACTCCTTTCTTTGTTCCATATTTTACCATAATCTGCCTGATTATGAAAAGTAACTATTCCGTCTTTACAAGCTTATCACGCATAGTATATAATGTAAAAGAGAAAATAGCATCTTTAGATAATAAACAGACAGGATGTGATGTTATGAAAATAGAAAAAATTAATGAAAATCAGATACGCTGTACACTTACAAAGGAAGATTTAGATGCAAGACAGCTTCGTTTAAGTGAACTGGCGTATGGAAGCGATAAAGCAAAGGAGCTGTTTCGGGATATGATGAAACAGGCAAATTTGCAATTTGGTTTTGAAGCAAATGATATTCCTCTGATGATTGAAGCAATTCCCATTTCCTCAGAAAGTATTATCCTGATTATTTCCAAGGTAGAAGACCCGGAAGAGCTGGATACCCGCTTTTCTAAGTTTACCCCATTCGGTGAGCCTTCCTCTGAGCCTGCGCCTCCTATTGAAATGGAAGGAGCAGATGACATCTTGGATCTCTTTGCCAAAATATACAAGGCCAGTGAAGAGCAGAAAAAGAAAAAGGAAAAAAGGGAGAAAAAAGAAGCTGTGGCTCAGGGAACTGAGAAAAATTCGCCTGCCGAGCATATCAATTTAAGAAGAGAATATGTTTTTCCTGACTTAGATACGGTTATCGAGGCAGCTCACGGATTAAACAATTTCTTCCAAGGCTTTAACTCCCTGTATAAAGACGAAAGGGCAGATACCTATTCTCTGCTTCTTCATCAGGATCAGACCTCACCGGAGGATTTCAACCGTGTTTGCAATATGCTTTCCGAATATGGCAACGGCAAAAAGCTGTCACCTGCCAGAGAAGCATTTCTTGCAGAACACAAGGGATGTATTCTCTCTACCGAAGCTTTACAAAAACTGACACTAATCTAGGATGCTAAAAGGAGTTGTTATATCCCTGTAACCCGGGATACAGCAACTCCTTTTTCATTATTTATTTTCTAAAAAATCGTTAATCTGAGCAACTAACATATTTCCGTCAATTCCGTGAACCATAGCTGCCTCTGCAATGCTTTCTCCCTGTGCGGAAGGGCATCCGATGCAGTGCATGCCTGCTCTCATGAGAATTGGAACAATGTTTTCATCTAAACGGATTAACTCACCGATTGTCATATCTGGTGTTACCTTCATGAATATTTCCTCCTTGTTCTGTTTTATGAATTTTATTATAATCTCTTTCCTCCTTATGTTCAACTCTTTTTCTGCATTGTTTCTAAATTAAGACTTGTATTATAGAAGTAAATATATTAGAATACAGCTAAGAACTGAATTCTTAAGTTCAGAATATAAAGGAGGATATAATCATGGCATACGTAATTACAGATGAATGTGTAAGCTGCGGAACATGCGCTGGCGAATGCCCAGTTGAAGCTATTTCCGAAGGTGATGACAAATACGTTATCGACGCTGATACATGCGTTGACTGCGGAACATGCGCTGGTGTTTGTCCAACAGAAGCTATCGTTGAAGGCTAATATTTTTTAGAAAAGAGGCAGAACTTTCAAAGTCCTGCCTCTTTCTTTTTCTCATCTTCTCGAAAATATCCCTTTCTTTTTGGAATTTTTCTTTTCTAAAGCAGCCGCTACCTCACGCCTTGACTGCTGATAATTGCGAATTCTTTCATCCAGCTTCTTATATCTGTCTTCTCCTGTTTTTTTCTCCTTTAACTGCGCCTTTACAAGCTTGCTGATAATCTCCATAAATTCCGGGGAAATCCTGCTCTCTTTTTCCTGCTTCTGATAAAAAAGCTCCGCCAGTTTTCCGATTTCTTTTAATGAATATCCTTTTTTCTTTAGTTCCTTAATACTCAACAAAACCTGAATATCCCATCGGGTGTAGTATCTGTGTCCCAACTCGTTTCTCTTAATAGGAAGCTTCATTTCTTCCTCCCAGTACCGCAGTACATGAGATTGAAGCTCTAAAATTCCCACGGCTTCAGAAACAGAGTAAATGGTCTCCTGCATACCTTAACCCCTTTCTCGCTTTCTCTTAATTATTATAACAAACACACTTTAAATTGCAAGAAAATACGTTCGACAAAAACATTGACAAGTCCCCACCGCAGTGCTACACTGAGAAAAAACAACCAGGGAGCCTTAGGGCTGAGAGGAAGTCTGACTTCGACCTGTATTACCTGATTTGGATTATGCCAACGTAGGGAGTTTATACCAGCATTTACCGTGTCCGTATACCCTTTTTTGGTACGGGCACTTTTCTATTTCGGGGAGTTTTTTAATAAAATAAGATTGGAGAATGAATATGACGTACACAACGCAAATGAATGCCGCACGACAGGGTATCATCACCAAGGAAATGGAAGCTGTGGCTGCAAAAGAACAAATGGATGTGCAAAAGCTTCGTCAGCTTGTGGCGGAAGGAAAAGTAGCTATTCCTGCCAATAAGCTGCATACCTGTCTGGAGGCAAACGGAATTGGCTCTATGCTGAAAACAAAAATCAATGTCAATCTGGGAACTTCCAGAGACTGGAAGGACCTTGATATGGAGCTTGAAAAAGTAAACGACGCAGTAAAAATGGGCGCTGAGTCTATTATGGATTTAAGCTCCTTTGGCGATACGCAGAAATTTCGCCGCAAATTAACCTCAGAATGTCCTGCAATTATCGGTACTGTACCGATTTATGATGCTGTTGTCTATTACCACAAGCCGTTAAAGGAAATCACTTCCGAAGAGTGGATTAATATTGTGGAAATGCACGCAAAAGACGGCGTAGATTTCATGACTATTCATGTAGGTATCAATAAAAATACCGCTAAACGCTTTAAGGAAAACAAACGCCTTACCAACATTGTTTCCAGAGGAGGCTCTATCATCTTTGCATGGATGGAAATGACTGGACAGGAAAACCCGTTTTACGAGCACTACGACCGTATTCTGGATATCTGCCAACAATATGATGTTACTATGAGCCTCGGTGACGCCTGCCGTCCCGGCTGTCTTGCTGATGCAGGAGATATTTCTCAGATTGAGGAGCTTGTTACTTTAGGCGAACTGACAAAACGCGCATGGGAAAAAGATGTTCAGGTTATCATTGAAGGACCGGGACACATGCCTTTAAATCAGATTGAAGCAAATATGAAAATCCAGCAAACCGTATGTCAGGGGGCACCTTTCTATGTGCTCGGACCTCTTGTAACCGATATTGCTCCCGGCTATGACCATATCACTGCTGCTATCGGAGGTGCAATCGCTGCCACCTACGGCGCTTCTTTTCTGTGCTATGTAACACCTGCGGAGCATCTCCGCCTTCCTGATGTCAATGACGTAAAAGAGGGCATTATCGCATCTAAAATTGCCGCTCATGCCGCTGACATTGCCAAAGGTATTAAAGGCGCCGCCGACTGGGATTATGAAATGAGCACTGCCAGAAAAAATCTGGACTGGGAAGAGATGTTCCGCCTTTGCATTGATCCGGAAAAAGCAAAACGCTATCGTGCAGAGGCAAAGCCGGAAAAAGAAGACACATGCAGTATGTGCGGGAACTTCTGTGCCGTAAAAAATATGAATCGAATTTTAGATGGGGAAATTGTAAATATTTACGATGAGTAAAATGTCTCATTAGCAACCACAAAAAGACCACCCATAAACCTTAACAGGAGGAAGGGTGGTCTTTTAAAATTATATTCTTATTTTTTCATATTCACAAACTTTGTATAGTTCCAGCCATACCAGATTTACTGTTCCGATAGGACCGTTTCTCTGCTTGGCAATAATAATCTCTGCTATGTTTTTATTTTCGGAGTCTTTATTATAATAATCATCACGATAAATAAACATAACTACGTCGGCATCCTGTTCAATAGCTCCTGACTCTCGAAGGTCAGAAAGCATTGGTCTGTGGTCAGGACGCTGCTCTACGGCACGGCTTAACTGAGAAAGCGCTACAACAGGCACGTTCAACTCTCTGGCAAGCGCTTTTAAAGAACGGGAAATCTCTGAAATTTCCTGCTGTCTGGACTCACTTCTTCCGCTTCCTGTCATAAGCTGCAAATAATCGATAAAAATAACTCCCAGATTATGCTCCATCTTATACTTTCTACACTTGGAGCGCAGCTCTGAAATGGAAATACCCGGCTTATCATCAATGATTAAATTGGATTTGCCTATAATATTTGCGCCTTCAATGAGCTTTGCCCATTCTTCATCCTCCAGATTACCTGTTCGGATGTTCTGTGAGTCTACCTTTGACTCCAATGCCAGCAGACGGTTTACCAGCTGTTCCTTTGACATTTCCAAGCTGAAAATCGCCGCTGTCACATCATTATGAAATGCCATATACTGAGCAATATTCAAAACAAAAGCTGTCTTTCCCATAGAAGGACGAGCCGCTACCAAAATCAAATCAGAGGGCTGAAAACCGGACATTTTATAATCTAAGTCAATAAAACCTGTGGGAATACCGGTTACACTGCCCTGACTTCTGGAGGCTTTTTCGATTTTCTCAATGGCGTTTAGCACAACCTGACGAATGGGAACAAACTCCTCACTGCCTCTGTTCTGTACCAAATCAAAAATTTTCTTTTCTGTAACCTCTAAAATATCCTGCGTCTTTTCTTTCCCCAGATAACAGGCGTTGGTAATTTCTTCTGTGGTCTTTATCAGCTTTCTCAGCATAGATTTTTCTGCCACAATTTCCGCATAATATTTTACATTTGCGGAAGTAGGCACGGCTGACAGTAAATCCCTTACAAACTCCATGCTGGAAATCTCAGGCGGCAAGTCTTTTTCCTTTAACCTCTCCTGCAAAGTAATCAAATCCACTGCCTTGCCTTCATCATGAAGCTCAATCATTGCCTCAAAAACAATTCCGTACTGCTGCTGGTAAAAATCCGCTCCTGTAATAATCTCAGAAGCTTCTACAATGGCATCTCTGCTCATAATCATAGAGCCGATAACCGACTGCTCCGCTTCCGGACTGTGAGGCAGAATTCGCTTTATCAGTGCTTCTTCCATGTTGGTGAAGACTCCCTTCCTATGCTTCCTTTACCACAACCTTAAGCTGTGCAGTAACCTGTGTATGAAGCTTTACAGGAACCATGGTTGTTCCTAATTCACGAATTGGATTAGAAAGCTGCATTTTTTTCTTATCAATATCATATCCTAACTGCTTTTTCACTGCTTCGGAAATTTCTTTCGTGGATACAGAGCCAAAGGTTCTGCCGTTTTCTCCCACTTTAATTGCCAAAGTTACCTGCTTTGTCTCTAATTCTCCTTTAAATTCTTTTGCAGCCTGAAGATTTTCCTTTGCCACTTTTTCTTCATGCGCTTTCTGAAGTTTTAAATCGTTAATGTTTTTTGCTGTTGCTTCCACACCTAATTTCTTAGGGAAAAGCATATTTCTTGCATATCCGTCGCTTACGTTTACAATTTCACCTTTTTTTCCAAGAGATTTTACATCTTCAATTAAAATTACTTTCATACCTCTATATCTCCTTCTTTTATCATCTTGTCAATGGTATTTTTTAACTGTCGGATACCTTCCTCTACGGAAACTCCCGGAAGCTGTGCGCCCGCCATGTTAATATGACCGCCGCCGCCCATTTTTTCCATAATCAACTGTACATTTACTTCATCAATGGCTCTTGCGCTGATATAAATCTTGCCCTGATAATCGGTAAGCACAAAGGTCGCCTTAATACTGTCTACATTTAAAAGCTCATTTGCCGCCTGAGAAGCTACAACCGTGGGACTGTCAATACCTTCACTTGGGCAAACCGCAATGGCAAAACAATTCTTGTAGGTTTCCACATGACGAATTGCCTCTGCCTTGGCACGATAGGATTTCACATCGTCACGGAACATTTTCCGTACTCTGGTAACGTCTGCGCCGCAGCGGCGGAGAAATGCTGCTGCTTCAAACGTACGAACTCCTGTCTTCGCTGTGAAATTATTGGTGTCAATAATAATACCGGAATAAATCGCATCTGCTTCAATATTGTAGATTTTAATATCATCAGAAAAATACTGAAGGATTTCCGCTACCATTTCGCAGGAAGAGGAAGCATAAGGCTCAATATAAGACAATACAGCATTTTGAATAACCTCGCTGCCCTGTCTGTGATGGTCTAATACCACAATGGTCTTTGTCTTGTGCAGAAGATCTTCACACTCTGTATAGCTTGGCTTATTGGTATCTACTACTACTACTACGGTATTATTATCTACAATTTCTTTTGCTTCATCACTGTCTACAAACATATCCTCATCATAGTCAGGATTATCTCTGAAATTTTCAATAATCGGACGTACCGACATTGTCGGGTTGTTCACAACAATATGCGCTTTCTTGTTTAAGGATTTTGCCGCTCTGTAAATACCGATAGCTGCGCCGATGGAGTCCACATCAGAAATCTTGTGTCCCATAACCACAACTTTGTCCTTACTTACCATAAATTCCCGCAGCGCATGAGCTTTTACACGAGCCTTTACACGAGTGTTCTTTCCTGCATGCTGAGACTTTCCGCCAAAGTAAATCATCTGGTCTCTGTCCTTAATAACCACCTGATCACCGCCACGCCCCAATGCCAAGTCAATGGCAATACGGGAATATTCATAATTCTGCGCATAAGTAGGTGCGTTGATACCAATACCGATACTGACCGTAACTGCCATATCATTTCCGATATTTACCGTCTTTACGTCCTCTAAAATATTAAAGCGTTTCTTTTTCAATTCTTCTAAAGAGCTCTGACGCATAACAAGGATAAATTTATCCTTTTCCAGCTTTTTAATCAGTCCGTCTACATCATTAAAATATTTATTCAGCTTTCTTTCAATCAAAGCAACCAAAAGAGAACGACGAACTTCTTCCACGCTGTTTAGCGCTTCTTCATAATTGTCCAGATATAAAAGACCGGTAACCAGTTTTTCATCTTCTTTTTGTCTAATATATCGGTTTAATTCTGTTTCATCAAATAGGTACAGGGCAATTAAATCATTTTCCTGTGCCAACTCCACAAGACCGGACTCCTCCAAAAGCTTATCCATAGAAATCACACGCATCACTGCCTTGTAATCTCTTTCGCCATATTGAACAGCGACCTCTGAGTCCGCTTCCTTTGGAAGCTTATCCTTTGTAATTTCCGGAAAAAGAGTGGCAATGGATTTGCGATACTTCTTGTTCTTTCCTGTAAGCTTGGCAAATTCCTCATTCAGCCACAAAATCTTTCCGTTAGAGTCCAACAGGGTATACGGTACAATAAATTCATTTAATAAATTCTTCTGTACCTGTCCGTATTGGGTTGCAAAGGAAATCAATTCATTCATAATGCCGGCACGGCTATGAAAATATAAAAATACCACAATCAAAATATACGCAGCCACAAAAACACTTACCAGCGCACCTGCTTTTACGCTTACCGTAAACACTGCAATATTCATGATTATAAGTAATGTCCCTAAAAGAATAGGGAACTGCATATATATTTTCAACTGTCCCTTCATCTTAATTTTTCCATTCATCTCTCCACCTGCCAATACAAAAATTAAATAGCAATTTAAAACATTATACCATTGTTTTTCCTTTTGTACAAGCAAAAAGCACACTGCCGAAGCAGTGTGCCAAATATCAATTAGTCCTGAACGTAAGGCATGATTGCCAAATGTCTAGCTTTTTTGATTTCTACTGTTAACGCTCTCTGATGTTTTGCACAGTTTCCTGTAATTCTTCTAGGAAGAATTTTACCTCTTTCAGATACGTATCTTTTCAGTTTGTTAGCGTCTTTGTAGCTGATTTCGTTATTTTCCTGTCCACAGAATACACAAACTTTTTTTCTTCTGCGTCCGCCTCTTCTCTTCATTGGAGAATCAGCTTTGTTACCTTTATCGTAAGCCATTGTGGTATTACCTCCTATATTTATACAAATCTACTCATTGTATCGTCTAACTGAATGGTAATTCTTCATCAATTCCATCTGGAATGTTCATGAACCCATCTCCAATATCTGCACTTGGAGCTGGTGATGGACTTGGACTTGCCTGACGGTAGCTTCCCATGCTGCTTTCGCTTGCAGCTTTGCTCTCAGCAAATTCCTGATCTTCTACAACAACATCTGTCGTGTAAACTTTCACACCATCTCTGTTTGTGTAACTTCCTGTCTGAATACGACCACTTACAACAACCTTTAATCCCTGGCGGAAATATCTCTCTGCAAACTCTGCTGATTTTCCGAAAACTACGCAGTTGATAAAGTCGGCACTTGCCTCTCCGTCACGTTTAAAGCGGCGGTCTACTGCTAATGTATATCTTGCAACAGCAGTTGCGCTGTCACCTTGTGAATATCTCACTTCTGGATCTCTTGTCAGACGTCCCATCAAAATTACTTTATTCATACGATTTATCCTCTTTTCTCTATGCTTCTTGTTTTACGCATAAGAATCTGATAACGTTTTCCATGATACGCATTCTGCTCTCAAGCTCTGCTGGAACAGTAGAATCAGATTCGAAGTGGATGAAATAGTAATATCCTTCTTTCATTTTCTGAATTTCGTAAGCTAATCTTTTCTTACCCCATTCATCAACGTCTGTCACATTTCCACCGAAACGAGCGATAAGCTCTTTTACTTTTTCGATTACTCCTGCTCTAACGTCATCTTCAACTTTTGCGCTGACTACAACAGCTAATTCATACTTGTTCATGTTCTTGCACCTCCTTATGGTCTCTTGGTCCCTGAACCTTGTCAGGAACAAGGAAATATCGTTCGCGGACGCTTGTCTGCAAACAACAATATATCACAAGTCAATACTATACCATAAGATTCTACTGATTTCAAGCATTTTTTCTGATTTCTTTTGTGTTTTTTTCTACTAATTTTCTTGTAATCATAATCTGATGTCCACAACCTGTGCATTTTAAACGGAAGTCTGCTCCGACACGAAGAATCTCCCACTCGTAGCTACCACACGGATGTTTTTTCTTCATGCGGACGACGTCCCCGACTTCATATACATTCGCCATCTCTTGTCCCTCCTCTGCCGTTTCCTTCCTTGTCTGTCTTACTGTTCACTGACTTTTACTGCCTGCACGACAAATCGCTCCTCATCAGCAACATTTGTACAGGTAGAAAGTGTCACAATCTGAGATGCTGCGTTGATTTCCACATTCGGCGTATACAGTGATGTTCCTTTGATCGTCTCAATGTAATTTAAAAACTCCTCATCCGACTGAAATGCAAACTGATAATTTACAGCAGTATCCTCTACAACTCCCGCCACAAAAATCTGGTATTTTGATTCTTTTCCATCAGGAGTATAGATAGAAAAATACGGATATTTCTCAAAGAAATCCTGTTCTTTATATTTTAACAGCTGAGCAAACATCGTTCCATTTTTCATATTGTGTCCATAGATGATTGTATTGCGGTCTGTAAAAGTACCAGTATTATCTTTATCTACAAAAAGTGTTCCTAACTTGTTGTCATTCGCCTCAAAAGTTCTCGTCAGATATTCTTCGTTATCTCTGCCTTTGACAACCGGATAACTGATCTCTGACGGCTCCTCAAAGCGGATCCATCCAACAGTATCGGGATTCATCTGCTGCAATGTCGCAAAATCAACTGTAAAGCGTGGCTGAACTTCCGGTTCTTTCTCTTCTTCTGGTTCTTTCTTTGGCTCTTCTTGAATGACAAGTTCTCTGATCTCCTCGTACTCCTTCTTTCCTTCATGGTACTCGGAAAAAATCTGATAGAGCTGATAGCCGGAAAATACAAATACGCACACTGCCAGTATCAAAATAAGATTGCTCAGCAATCCTGATTTTTTCTTCTTTCCTTTTTTCCTTGATCTTTCCTGCTTTTTTGCCATAACCGCTTCTCTTTCACCTCCTCATATGCAAAGCTTCCTTTGTATAGTTGGAGTGTAGCACATTCATGGCTTGATTGCAATTATTGATTCCTGTAGGGAAGAAGTGCCTCAGTTCTCTCTGCTTCTAAAATTTTCTTCCACTCTTTCTGTATCTTTTTCTCGACATCGCGGTAAGAAGTCTGAAACCGAACTTTTCCTATATTATACCCAAATTCCTGAATACATTTTTTCTCGTCTTTTTTCTCTTCATGTATTTGCGACTCATCCAGCGCCTGAAGTCGAAAGGTCTTTTTGACTGGTCGGAATCTCCGGTCAAATTCAATGTTGACTCCTGTCAGTTCATATTCCCCCTTGATCACAACTCCCGACATCAGCGCAAGTTCCTGTTCAAATGCTTCCAGCTGCTTCTTTTTAACAACCTTGATATTATAATTATTTTTTCGGATATCCGACACATTCAACTTGAGCTCTCGAATAGAATCCAAATACGATTCTTCATACAGTTCTGGATTTACTTCCGGATCTGAATCATAGATCTCGCACCCTTCGCTCTCTCCGTAGGAGATTCCGACCTCAGTTCCGTTTCGATAACTGTGCATCCCCCACTGCACATCTTTCGGAATCACTGCTCTGTCATTTTTCAGATCAAACCGCACTTCCTGCTGATGATAGCCCTCTCCAAGTATGACATTAATATAAGGTTCTTCTGCCAGAATACGATTTACCGTTGTCTTGCCCGAAATCTGCTCTGCACAGCCGGTCATATTGCCCAATATCACTGCAGCCAGTATACCACACAGCCACTTTCTCTCCTTTTTCATCCAGGTTTCCTCCTACTGCCCTTTTATTTTTCCTTTTTATAATCCTTCGCAGAACGATACCGCTCTCTGTAATGATATTTTTCAGGACTCTTCCACACTTTTTTCATTGTCTTCTTCACTTGATTCTCAAGATAGGTTGCATCCCCCTTTTTCTTGTCCGGAGAGGCCGGCAGCACATCCAGACATTGGTGAGCCTCCTCATAATTTGCAGGTGCATAGTTAAAAGACTCTGTGTCAACAATTGTCTTGCCTTCGATCGTCTTCTGCTTTGGATATGCCTCCGAGTTACTCACAATTCCTGTTACTTCATCCACTTTCAAAATATCCCACTCCGTAATAAAGGCTCCTGTCTGCACGTCGATAATAAATTCTGACAACCGGTTCGGTGTCAGCACCTTGTCATATTCCTGCACTTCAAATCTTCCTTTGCGCAGAATCTTATTGTGATGTCTGGAAGGTTCCCCATAATATAGAGAAAACTCATACTGCTTCGCATAATTTTGCAGCTTTTCATAATCAGTCTTCCCGACAAAATGACTTCGCACATACTGAATATTCTGCCTGTCGATGTACATTCGAAACTGATGCACTTTCTGATCATCCAGTATTTTATACGATCCACTCTTCTTCTGCCATGCAGTCCGTACACAGGCAGCATAGGACTCCAGAAATTCCGCATGCGGCGGCATCTCACTGTCAAACTGATACTCACCTGCCAACTGAAGCATCTCATTCCCATCCATATAGCCACCCATCTGAGAGATGACAAGTTGCGCCTTCTCTTTCGCTTTCAGCCCACTGACTTCAAACATATAGGTGTAGACACCCGAGCCAACCTTGTGTACTTCTGCAAATGTATCTTCCAGTTCTTTTAAATAGGTTTCCTGAGGGATCTCTGTCAGAGAATCTTCCCGAAATTCCCCGAATCTTGCATCGATTGCTTCCAGATAGGCAAATACTGCTCGGCGATCCCAGCCATCCTTCTTTATCAGTTGCTTTGACTGGTCTCTCAAAATCGCAAGAAAACTCTCATCTGCTGCCCGCGCCACATTTGACAAATCTTCAATATACTGTTCTGCCGTCACATCCTTCTCCGGGACAATTTCCTGTATCTTCAGCAAAATTTCATTGTACCTGTCCTCAAAGGATACTTCTTCCACAACATCATCGTAAGCATACTGCTGTTGCAGTTCCTGCTCCACAGTCCGAAGGTCCTCCTCCGCAATCGTCTCTGACTGCAGATGAAACTGTACCTCCTCCGGCCGATACATTTCATCAAACCGAATTCCCACTGCCGTAAGCTGTACTGCCTCAATATCCACTGCTCCCACATAAGAAAGTGCCGTCAGAAATCCTTCGAGCTGCTCTTCCTCTGTAAATTTCATCTCATAATTCTGTTCTTTGATCCTCTGATCCGTCAATTCCAAATTGATAATGGGAAGTAAAAAGAATTGTGCATCCAACATATCTGACAGCTCTGTGTAAGACTCATACTCTTTCACACCTCTGTATGTCCCATAAAAAATTTCTGCACAATTCCCATCTCGGATTATAATCTGCTTTTCTCCCTCATTTGGCTGCACAATGGTTCTTGCTCCGTAAATATCATACTCTGCCTCTCTCCCCAGATAACGTCTGCCAAGCCTCACTCTCATATAGGTGAGTTCTTCCAGCACATCCTTTACAAAAATCTCCCCTTGTTCCTCCTGAGATTTCTCCGCCTGGTCTCCATCACCCAGAACATTTTCATTTCGAGCACCATCATCCGGAACACGATCATTCTGGATACTACCATCCTGTCTGGCTTCCCCAGATGCAGTTGCCTCGTTTTCATCGCCCCTCTGTGCAAATACATTTCCACCGCTTCCTGTCCCCGTCAGGAGCGTGATTCCCGCGAAAATGCCTGCACAGATTATCAAAATGATCCTTCTTCTTTTTTTCCACACGCTCTTTCTCATTCGATTCCCGCTTCTTTTCTTATCTTAATTTTTTTATGCCGATTTCGCTTCTTATATGCATCTCAGAACTTTCTTTCAGTTTTCCCGTTCCCTATGTAGTCTATTCTCTTTTGTCTCTATTATATACTAGGGATTGCTGTCAGAATCCTCTTTCTGGACTTTTTCAGCTTTTCTATCCTCTTCCACAATCTTCAGGAAATCTGCATTCTCATCTTTGATCCTTGGAATAAAACGGTTTGCAAATTTTCCCTTTCCTCTCTGCTTTACGTAAAAGAATCCGATAATTGAGAATACAACCGCACCGATGAAATTGACAAATAAGTCTTTCATCGTATCGATCAGCCCAATATCCAGATAACCTCCTAAGCCCAATTCCATCCCATTGATGGCAGTATTTTTAATATTATCAATATGCACTACCCGATTCCCTCCGGTCGGGTCCAGCATCACAGTGGAAATACTGTGTACGATCGTGTCTTTCTGCATATCCATACCCAAAAACAAATCCATTCCACACTCCCAGAATTCCCACATGACACCGATCGTCATAGAGAAGCAAAATGCCACAACTGCCATAAAAAGAGGTGATAACTGTACTTTCACTTTTTCATTCCGATTCAGAATATCTACAAGGGAAAATCCGATCGCCGCCGCAAGGAATCCATTGATCGTGTGGAGCATCGTATCCCAGTTCGCTACCTTTGTATAGTAAGAACCGATTTCTCCCAGTATCTCCGCCGCAAAAATGAAGATCAATATAAAAATCTCCAGTGTCGTCGGAAGTTCTATCTTCAGTTCCATCTGAATAAAGCTTGGAATCATCAGAAGAATCAAGGTCAGTATACAGTAGAAAACCCCTTCATAATTTCGATTGAATATCTGAAGAATCATCACAAGGATCACAAGTGCGCGAAGGGTCACATACACTATAAAAGAACTTTTGTGCTCCCGGATCTCCATTTTCAGTGCCCGCATCCGGTCCTTTATCTTTTGTCTCATAGCGTCCTCCTTTGTTCATTTATTTTATGAAATCATAGCAAACTCTCCTTGGATAGTCAATGAATGGCTGCCATATATTCCCGCGCTGTTTTTCCCGTATATTTTTTAAACTCTACACTGAATTTCGCATAACTGGAAAATCCAGTCATAATCGCAACCTCCATAACCGGGAAATCTCCTGTTTTTAAAATTCCCTCTGCCTTCTCAATGCGAAGCCGGTTCAAATATTCTCCGACTGTCACACGCATCTCTGCTTTGAAAGTTCTCGACAAATACCCCGGACTAAAATGAATCGCCTCCGCAATTTTCTCCATTGTAAGCGGCTGATCAAAATGTGCATACATATACTGGATTGCTTTTGCCACAGGCGCTGAATGTCCCCTCGTCTTCGTCTCCATCACAATCTGGCAGTATGCGCGCAACATTTCCTCTTCCAACATCGTTGTCTCCAACCCGCTTCTCGCCTGCTCGATGCGGATCGCAAACAGATCACTGATCTCGTGTACTCTCACAACATCTGCTCCCCCATCCACTGCCGCGATTCTACAGATCGTATTGACTGTAAACAAAAGATTCTTCTGTGAACGAAGCGGATTATCCGGAGTTCGATAGAAAAATTCTCCTTTACTCATCTGAGAGATTCCACGCCTTGCCATCTGGAAATCTCCTTGTTCCACCGCAGCCCTCCATCGCCGTTCCGTCTCGTAATTTAGCAGAATATCTGTCTTCTCTAACAGCCCTTCCCTTTCTCTCCTTGTTTCTTTCACACATTCCTCCTGCCCGGGCATCTCCTCATATATGACCGGGATCTGTTTCCACTCAGGACAAACTTTGATCAGATACGAAAGGACATCTGCCATCGTTTTTACCCGGTTTGAAAAATATGGAAGCTGTGAATACAAGAGTTCATACTTCCCTTTTCTGGAAAGTGACAGCTTCTGGCTATGAAGAATTTTCAAGACAAGCTGCTCTGAATAATGCTCCGTCAGAAATGGTCCTACTGACAGATAATAACTCTCTTCCTCCTCTATGACCTTCAGATTCATACAGACGAGATGAAATTCCGGAAAATACTGATAAGAAACACTATCTTCCTTCGCTTTCCCAAGATGTTTCCACATTTTCTCCGGATGCTCCCAAAGTTTTCCACACAATTCCTCGGGATATGGGTTTTTTGTGAATTTCACAATACAGTTTCTGTCACCGTCGTAGATTGTCAGGTCAACCTTCAGCGCCTTGTGCAGCACTCTGGCAGTCTGCACCAGTTCTTCATGTGTTTTCATGTTTCCTCTCCTTTCACAACTCTTCTTCCTCGCTCGTCCCTATTCTTTCCTAAACCTTATTTTCGAAAATCAGACTTATTTTTACATACCTTTTACTGTCCGCTATTTTTCATCTGACAGCATATTTCAATAATATTATAGCATATTTCTTAATATCTCATCTCACAAAATACGATAAAATAAAAGTATATTCTTCCGGATTTTCCAAGTGATTCCTAATTGGAATCTACTTGCCACAAATATTTCTGAAAGAATAAATTTATAAGATTGGAGAAAAAATAATGTCAGCAAAAAAGGCAACAGAAATGATCCGCTACTATAAGAACCCAAATGGGCCGACGATCGGTGTAACAGCCAAAGATGTGATCGAATCCGATGGTCTTTATTTCAAAGACTTAAACGGTGACGGAACATTAAATACTTACAAAGACTGGAGAAAAACTCCTTCCGAGCGTGCCAAAGCACTTGCAGAGGAACTTTCCTCCGAGGAAAAGATCGGTCTGCTCTTCATCAATTCTTTAAAAATGGGAGCTTACCAGGAAGACAAAGAGGCAGTCGATGCAACTGGACTTCTTGATGAAAAAGTAATTGAAAAAGACACTACGATCTTTAACGCCGAAAAATATCACGGAACCACCTATACGGTAAAAGATATGGGAATCCGCCACTTTATCCTGCGCGAAAATCCAAAACCGGACGAGCTTGCAGACTGGATGAACGAACTGAATGCACTTGCTGAAGGCGAGACACATGCGATTCCGGTTCTCATGGTATCAAACTCACGAAACGAAAACGGAGAGATCGTCTTCGGTATGAACGATGCCGCTGGTGTATTTGCCACATGGCCGGGAACAATGGGAATTGCCGCTGCCGTAAAAGGAAGCAGCCTTGACCTGATCGATGATTTTGCAGAATGCATCCGTGAAGAATGGGATGCAACCGGAATGAAAAAAGGATATATGTATATGGCAGACGTCGTATCTGATCCGAGATGGCAGCGTACTTACGGTACGTTCGGCGAAGATCCAGAACTGATCAACAATATTTTTGACCGCCTTGTTCCAGGTATTCAGGGAAGCAAAGATGGTGTAACAACAGATGGTGTTGCAATGACTGTCAAACATTTCCCTGGCGGCGGTGCTCGTGAAAATGGATTTGACCCACACTACAAACAAGGACAATGGAATGTCTACCAGACAGAAAACAGCTTACAGAAATACCATCTGCCAGGATTCCGGTCTTCTATTGCAAACCACGTATCCTCTATCATGCCTTATTATGCAAAACCTGCAGCTGAAAAGAGCGGCATCCAGTACGACATGAATGGAAATCCGATTGAAATGATTCCAGTTGGATTTGCGTTTAACCAGTTTTTCTTAAAGGAACTTCTGCAAAATCAGATGAACTTCCAAGGCTATATCAACAGCGACTCCGGTATCACCATCAATATGGCATGGGGTGTGGAAGAACTTGACATTCCTGAAAGAATCGCACTTGCAGTTAATTCCGGTGTCGATATCATCAGCGGTTCCTTTGATGTATTTGCCGCAAAAGAAGCTTTAGATAGAAGAACAAATGGCTACTATACAGACGGTGCGCACAAAATTCCTGACGGATATACATTAGAGCAGATCACATTATCTGAAGAAGCTCTCACAACTGCGGCTGCACACACATTAAAAGAAATGTTCGAACTTGGTGTCTTTGAAAACCCATACCGTGATCCGCAGACTGCAAAAGAAGTGATTGCAAATCCGGTACACTGGAAACATGCCGATGACGTACACCGCAAATCTGTTGTCCTTCTGAAAAACAAAGAGCAGCTTCTTCCTCTGACCGCAGAAAAACTTGCAGACAAAAAAATCTTTGCAAAAGGATTTGCATCAAAAGAAGAGACTGCCAAGGCGCTTACAGAAAAACTGCACAGCATCTTAGCCGAAACTCCAGGAGTGACACTTACAGACCATTACGAGGATGCTGACTATGCATTCCTTTTCGCAAGTCCAAGTTCCGGAGAATACTTCAACGCAACAAAAGGATATCTCGAACTGGATATCTGCGAGAACAAAACTGTCCACGATGTTGACGATCTCGGAAGACCAGCTGAGGCGACACACGAAGAAACAACACTTCTTGGCACTGATGAGATCCGCGTGATTTCAGAAGCAATCCATGCAAATGGAGGAAAAGTGATTTCTAATATTAACTTTACACTCGCATGGATGGTGGGAAATGTCGAACGTTATTCTGACGCACTGCTCGCTGGATTTGACACGTTCCCGGAAGCAACGATTGACATTATCACCGGTGCCTATACTCCAAGCGGAAAAATGCCGATCACCCTTCCAAAAGATGACAGTGTTCTCGCTGTCAATGCCGATGGTGTATGCGTATCTCGCAACGACGTACCGGGATATGACAAAGACTTCTATATGCCGGAAGAAATGAAGGATGAGAACGGCAAAGCATACGCTTACCGTGACAGCGAAGGAAATTATTATGAAATGAATTTTGGACTTGAGTTTTAAAAATCTTATTCACTAAAAAAAAGAGAGGGCAAAACTAACAAGTGAGGTGACCCCTCAAAGTTAGACTTTCACGAGACGACTTCGGTCGTCTCGTTTTTCTTTTATGCAGCTAGAAGATGGAGTCTGTATTGAACAGGACTCATCCATCCTAACTTTTCTTTTATTCGTTTCTCGTTGTAGTATTTTATAAAACGTTTTATCTCAGATTTTAATTCCTCGTAGCTATAATACACAACACCATAATAAATCTCCTGCTTAAGCAAGCCAAAGAAGTTTTCCATTACAGAATTATCCAGGCAGTTTCCCTTTCTAGACATACTTTGAAATATTCGTTCTTCTTTTAGTCTATCAGAATAGGTCTTCATCTGGTAAGCCCAACCCTGATCAGAGTGAAAAGTTCTTCTGAATGGGCAGTCTGCCGTAATTTCAATTGCTTCATTTAAAGCTTCCATTATATTCTTAGCAGAAGGTTTCTTACCAATCCCATAGCTTAGAATCTCTCCGGTGCACATATCCATAAACGGATCTAAATAAAGCTTATAGATAGTCATGCGTCCTTTTTCATCAACTCCATAATACTTAAACTCACTCGTATCAGTAGTGATTTTCTGATGAGGAACATGTGTATTAAAACGCCTGCGAATCCTGTTCGGAGCAACAATACCAACCTTCCCTTTGTAAGAACTATATTTTCTGCTCTTGCGAGTGTATGATACTACCTGCAATCCAAGTTTTTGAACAATACGCTGGATTTTCTTTTTGTTTATAACATATCCTTGGTTACGTAATTCGGCCAGAATTCTGCGATATCCGTAATCCTTATGATCTTTACGAATTTCAAGTATTTTTTCCTCGACTTCTTTATCAGGATTTTCCCTGTCAAAACGCTTTTGCCAATACATATATGTTGCCTTTGGCATTCTGGTATATGAGAGAAGAGCTTTTAGTTTGAATCGTCTTCGGAGGCTGCTGATAATCCGAGCTGTTCTCTCGTTTTTGCTTCGTCCTCTAAACGCAGCCTCCTCAGTTCTTTTAAAAATGCATTCTCTATCCTTAATTTTAGAAGTTCATCTTCCAGTTCTCTTACATGCTCAGCGCTTGTATCAACGGAAGTTTCTTCTAATGGTTTACTTTGCGTAGTGTTATCTGATTTATCCAATGTTTTCTTTCGGCCTTTCTTACGTGGTCTCAATGCATCAGGACCAGCTACGTGAAAGCGATTAACCCAGTTAACAATCAAAGATGGGTTGGTAATGCCTTCTTGTAGAGCTAAATCTTGATATGAGATTTCACTTGATAAATACAATTCTACAACAGAAAGCTTTTTTTCGAAAGAATATATATTATTTTTTCGAGAACGCAGTAAACCTTCATCTCCAAAGGTTTGATAATTATGAACCCATTGCTCAATATTTCTTTTAGCAGGAATTCCATATGTTTTAGAAAGATATCCGTATCCACCTTCTCCATTTAAGTATGCCAAAACAACTTTCTTCTTGAATTCAAAAGAATATTTAGACATAAAAATACCGACCTCCAATCGTTAGATTTTTAGGTCTAACTTTTGGGGGTCGGT
>ENA-OPSF01001264-OPSF01001264.1-human-gut-metagenome-genome-assembly--contig:-NODE-1264-length-19939-cov-3.410229_pt1 | contig 19939 bp, 18 predicted proteins | sample MGYA00241452_ERZ501896 | MGnify/ENA primary metagenome ERZ501896 (study PRJEB25962, sample SAMEA2042111) | human gut metagenome | biome: human gut; feature: human-associated habitat; material: faeces... | reverse complement strand
AACAGGCATTGGTTGGAGGAATCCCAGAACTTTGCGTTGAAGGATTCTTTTACCTGATTGGCGCGTGTGCGGTAGGCAGAAGCATCTTCGTCAAATTTTTCACAGAGTGATTCCATGATCCGTAAAGCGTTGTACCACAGCGCGGAACGGAATTTTTCGGTGAACCCTTTGTGAAGGCTGTTTGAGTGAAGGGTTCACCTTAACCGTTTGATTCTTAGATAGAATGAAGGATGTGAACCCTTTTTCGATGAAAACATAATGAAGAGGGGAGGAAGGAACATCGCCTGCAGGACATCCGTAAAAAGTTCTCAGAAGATTGATCGAACGTTTGCCGCACACCGGAAAGTCGTTTGCCTGACGTTTTTGGACTGTTTTCGCATTTCGATGGGACCAAGACGGCATCGCTGAAGTTTATGAGTTAATTAAAGGTGAATTTTTTGAACGGAATGAAAAAATAATTATCTTTGTCGCAGAATTTCCGGGTTCGTGCGAAGCTTGCCCAAACAGAGTAATTTGTCAGGGATGCTGAAAACGGACGGAAGCCTGCGCCGAACCGCGTATGCGGGGGAAGGGTGGGGACGGAGATTCGCGACATATTAAAGGCGTTTACATGACGTCTTGTTCTTGACTCTAAGGAATCTGGTAAATTTCAATCACTGTCAGGGATGAGGCAACAGTAGATGTCCTCGGGATGTGTATATATGCGCATCCCTTTTCGATACGGGTATATCGTGTCGTAAAGGGAGAGGTTATATCCATATCGGCGTGGGCTCTGGATGTTGCTCGTTCAACAGTGATGGGCATACCAGAGCCTCTTAGGGTGGGACGAGTAACGACGGTCTCACGCTTTTTTTGTGTCGTCACACAGGACTTCCGTGCCAAGGTGTGATGGATACGTTGATGAATGTAGCCAGTATTCCGGAAGAAAGCGAAAGCCGACTTCCGAGTGAGGGATTGCCTCCCGTCACAGCCGCCGGTTCGCAAAGATGCGGGACCGGGGTGTCCTTGGAGTATGTCCTGCATCCGACGCACGGCCTTCCGCAAGAATGCCGATGGTATGTTTTGAGAGCTACGTATGGACGTGAACGGGAGGCTGAAGACTTGTTGAAGAAACGGGGCGTTTTGGTGTATGTGCCGAAACGGAAGACGTTGAAGATGGTGAAAGGAGAGAAGAAGAAAGTAGAGGAATCCCTCTTGCCCAATCTTGTTTTCGTGTTTACGGACGAGTGCACGGCCCGCCGTTTGGTGGCATTCCCATTGAAATCTGAATCCCGTCGCAAAGACAAGATGCCCGTAAGCCTCCATTTCATGTACGACCATACGTCTTTGAATGAAAACGGGCTGAATGACGTGGTGGTTATACCCCACAAGGAAATGGTCAATTTTATTCGTTTCACCATCGGAGGGAGCGAGTCTATCCGTGCCGTCTCACCGGCTGATTTCCGGATCAAGAAAGACCAGCAAGTCGTGATTACCGAAGGGGATTTCAAAGGCGTAGTAGGGCGCGTGGCCCGTATAGACCGCCAGACTTGTGTCATCGTGGATTTGCAGCCGATATGCTTTCTGGCTTCGGCCTATATTCCCAAGGCTTTTTTGAGGGAAGTGCCCGTACAGGATAAATCACGTAGATAATAAAAGAGGTAGAAATGTTTGGTTTATTCTTCTTTGGCCGTTATCTTTGTGGAAGAATCGTTTAAACAGGTTGTGAAAATGAGGTTTCCCATAGGCATACAGAATTTTGGAACTTTGAGGGAGGATGGCTATTTGTATATAGACAAAACGGAGTTGATATACGAATTGGTTGATACAGGCTGTTATTATCTCCTGAGCCGTCCGAGACGATTCGGTAAATCTCTTTTGGTTTCTACTCTCGAGTCTTATTTCCAAGGGAAGAAAGAACAGTTCAAAGGGTTAGCCATGGAACGTTTGGAGAAAGATTGGACGGCACGTCCCGTGTTTCATCTCGATTTGAACGTTGGGAAATACGAAAGTACCCAGTCGCTTTTGGATACGTTGAATGAAGCTTTGACGGTTTGGGAGCAGGAATATGGGGCTGCGGAAGCTGAACGTAACGTGGGCTTGCGCTTCAAGGGAGTTGTGCAGCGTGCTTACGAAAAGACAGGGCGCAGGGTCGCGATATTGGTGGACGAGTATGACAAGCCGTTGCTTCAGAACATCGGCAACAACGAGCTTCAGGAAGAGCTGTGTGGCATCCTCCGTTTGTTTTATTCCGTGCTCAAGACGCAAGACCGCTACATCAAGTTTGGTTTGCTAACCGGAGTGTCAAAGTTCAGTAAACTCAGTGTGTTCAGCGACTTGAACAATCTGGAAGATATTTCGCTCAATCGCAATTGGGCTTCACTTTGCGGCATCACGGAAGAGGATTTGCACGGCGGGTTGAAACCGGCGGTGGAGGAGATGGCGGAAAGTAACGGACTGACTTATGAAGAAACACTGGACCGATTAAAAGAAATGTACGATGGTTATCATTTCGATCGAGATTCCATAGGGGTGTACAATCCGTTCAGTTTGTTGAATGCGTTGAAGAACAAACAATTCAATGATTATTGGTTTGAAACAGGCACTCCCTCTTTCTTGGTGGAGATACTGAAACGTACGAATTATGAATTGAACAATCTGGCGCACGAAGAACAAACCTCGGATATGTTGAACAGCATAGATTCTGTATATAGGAATCCGGTTCCTCTGCTTTATCAGAGTGGTTATCTGACCATTAAAGGGTATGACGAACGTTTCAGAATGTATAAGTTAGGCTTTCCGAACCGGGAAGTGGAAAACGGATTTGTGCGTTACCTGTTGCCATATTACGCCCCGAAAGAAAGGGGTGAATCGGAGTTCTTCATCCAAAAGTTCATCCAGGAGGTGGAGCGCGGCGATGCCGAAGCTTTCATGGAACGTTTGCAGACGATGTTTGCCGACAACAGTTACCAGGTAATGGGCAAGATGGAACTCTACTTTCAGAACACCATGTATGTCATCTTCAAGATGATGGGTTTTTATACCGAAGTGGAGCGCACCACCCATCGCGGCCGTATCGACATCGTCATCAAAACGGCGGATTACATCTATGTGATGGAAATCAAACTCGACGGCAGTGCCGACGAGGCTTTGCGGCAGATTCATGAGAAAGACTATGCCGAGCCTTACCGTAAGGATGGCCGGAAGGTGTTCCTGATTGGGGTGAACTTCTCGTCGGTGGCCAAGGGTGTGGAAGAGTGGAAGGTTGAGGAATAAAGAATGAAAGTGAATCTAATGAAATCCGGGAAAAACCAAGGCGTGGCATGTTGATTGGGAGTCATTTGTTTGTCTTGAGTTTTTTGTACGCTTACTGTTCTTTGTAGCAACCGGATGGCGAATGTGTCGGTTGCCTGTCATACTTTGATATCCACCTATCGGGTCAACGGTATCTCCGCCCTGGCTTATTTGGAGAAATTTCTCCGTGCGGTAGACAAAGGCCGCGGGGATTATGAAAGCCTGCTGCCGACGACCATCGGAATCAACACTGACAAATTTTAAAAACCAAGTCCGGTTTTTGAAAACTTTAAGAGGAAGGCTTCCCAAGGGGCTTTCCCCATGGGGTACTTCAAAAATGGATGCTAACCGTTTACACAATGAAAAATAGCTTTTTTTCTCTTTTTACGTCTGAATCCCATAGACCTCAAACGGAGGAAGAACTTCAGTCACAGACCATCATGTGGTTGCGGTTTCCTTTGGTGTTGTTGGTCTTGCTGATTCATGTCAATCCGCAGAACAGAGAAGTGTTCACACCGATTCAGACCATAGATATATGTCATTTGACAGTAGGCAATATCTATAGCATATTGGGTCGTAGGGTATTACTTTTCACTGGTCGCTGTACCGTTCTTCTTCTTCACATCCGGCTACTTCTTCTTTTATAGGTTGAAAGGCTGGGGGGTATCATGTTATATTGAAAAGATTAAGAAACGGTTGAAGACATTGGTCGTTCCTTATGTCCTGTGGAATTTGATAAGCTTGTTCCTGGCACTGTTGAATAAACTGTTGGCCGTAGCTATTGGTTATAGTTCTATAACCGATTTGGAATGTTATTTAACAAAAATTAAAATAGGGGGGGTACTCTGGAATGCGTCCGTATGGAATGAAGAGGCTACCAACTTGTTCGGTTGGAGTATCTCCATGTCTGGTCCGTTCTTGTTACCCTTATGGTTCTTGCGAGACTTGATTGTCATGTCCTTTGTGCTGTCTCCGGTCATTTACTATGGGATAAAGTATTTGAAAGGATGGTTCATCGGACTGTTGGCTTTGGCTTGCATCCTGAACCTGTCCACACTTCCTGGCATTGGAGTTTCCGGTCTCTTTTTCTTTTCTATGGGTGCCTATTTGAGTATTCAAGGCAAGAACATGGTCGCCTTTTTTAGGAAAGGCAGATGGGGATACTATCTGGTGGCATTGGTGAGCTTGGTTCTATGTGTCGCGTTTGATGGGACGGATATGGTTTTGGTTGCTATCCCCATTTATCGTATGGCTGCCGTAGCATCCATGGTTTCCATAGTATCTTTCCTTTTATCAAAAGGGACGTGGAAAGTCCGTCCGCAGTTGGCACAGACCAGTTTTTTCGTCTATGCCTTGCACAACATGGTTGTTTTAAAAGTTTCCTGCCTGGGCTTGGCAATAACCGTCACAGAACGTTTGTTTTTTGCCTCCCGTCATACATCGGGATATATAGTCTCTTATTTGGTTTCTCCTTTTTTAGGGGCTGCCTTTTGCCTGATACTTTTTGTTCTTCTTAAAACCTATTTTCCCAAATGTCTGAACATGTTGACGGGTGGACGAGATTAAGTTGGTTCTTTCCCGTTGTAGCATTCGTCAAAGTAGGAGCTAATATATAATTTTCATGATACAGATTACGGATAAACTAAAGTGTTGTGGTTGCAATGCTTGTGGCGACATTTGTCCCAAAGATGCCATCACTTTCAAAACGGATATAGAAGGATTCTGGTATCCGGAGGTGGATATGGAACGTTGCATCGATTGTGGGCTTTGCGAAAAAGTCTGCCCGGAACTGCACATCGGCGAACTGAAGAAGAACGACTATGAACGTCCGATTACAATAGCGGCAATCAACAAAGATATGCAGGTGCGTTGGGACAGTACTTCCGGCGGCGGCTTTTCAGCATTGGCAGATGTGATGTACAGAAAAGGAGGCTATGTAAGCGGTGCCGTTTATAATGAAGATTTCAGCGTAAGCAATTTCATATCGGACAATCCGGGTGATCTGTTGCGGTTGCGCAGTTCCAAATACCTGCAAAGTAATGCCGGGGGATTGTACAAGCAAATCCGCGAGTTGTTGCGCAAAGGTGAAAAAGTGTTGGCATGTGGCACTCCCTGCCAAATGGCTGCCCTTCGTTCTTACTTGTGTAAGGATTATGACAACCTGATTATTGTCGATTTTGTCTGCCGGGGAGTCAATTCACCGAAGGTCTATAGGAAATACCTTGACTCTCTGGAACGTAAATACGGCGGGAAAGTCGTCTATGTGAAAGCGAAAAACAAGGAATTGGGATGGCGCAACCTGACACGCAAGGTCGTGTTTGACAACGGCAAGTCCTATTACGGTGTAAGGATGGAAGATGATTTCCGCCGGGGATACCATACCAATGTATTCTGTCGTCCATCATGCTACGTATGCCGGTACAAAGGGTTCCCCCGCATGGCGGACATAACCATAGCGGATTACTGGGGAATCGAGAGGGTTGACAAGAACTTAGACAACAATATCGGCACGTCTATGGTTCTCCTGAACTCGAAGAAAGGGGAAGCTTATTTTGAGCAGGTAAAAGACAAGCTGGAATGGATATATACAGAATTCGAATCCATATTGCCGGGGAACATCGCTTTAAGGAAACCGATAGAACCGGCAAAAATTAACAGGGAACAGTTTTTTAATGATTTGGATAAGGGAACGTTTGATGATGTTGTCCAAAAATATTTCCCACTAAGGAAAGAACAAGGTATCTCATTCAAAGGTAAGATAAAACGGTTGGTCAAACCTTATTATTTCCTGTTCAAAAACTTGGGTCGTTCCCTGGGAGCCTATCGGAACTTTATATGGCTTAACGGACGGAAGAATACTGAATGCGATTGGGATTCAGGGTATGTCATCTATACTATGGGGAATGCGGTGTTTGACATCCATCCGACAGCCAAGATCGTCATCAAGGCACCTTTCCTGTACGGAAACAACCCTGTGAAGGGATTGCGGATGCCCACCTGCCTGAGGATGGAAGCGAATACGACACTGGAGATACACAATGGTCCGTTGACACGCTACGGACAGGGTCCTTACAACCTGCGTTATGGTGCATACATAGAAATTGTAAATGGCGGAAAACTGATAATGGGACAGGGAGCTGCAAATGTCGGCCTGACAATAATGTGCGCCAAGGAAGTGACGATAGGCAACGGAGTGCGTATCGGGCGGAATGTGTCTATCCGTGACTGGAACGGACCACATGTCATAATCAACAGCCATTACCGAAACCATGCTCCAGTGCATATTGGCGACCATGTCTGGCTTTGTTCGGGTTGCACCATCATGCCGGGAGTTACAGTGGGAGAAGGCAGTGTGGTGGCAGCTAATGCGACTGTGACGAAAGACGTGCCACCGCATAGCCTTGTAGGAGGATCGCCGGCAAAGGTGATAAAGGAAAACATTGAGTGGTATTGATATAAAATCATGTCAGACAACAGGCGTATAGCTAAAAATACGGTATTTCTCTATTTCAGGATGCTTCTTGTCATGGGGGTAAATTTGTACACATCCCGTGTGGTACTGAAAGCCTTGGGTTTTGAGGATTACGGGCTTTACAATGTCGTTGGCGGCATTGTTGCCATGTTCACTTTTCTGAACGGCTCTTTGGGCAGTGCCACATCGCGCTACATTACCTTCGAGTTGGGCAAAAAGAATTATGGGCGGCTGAATAGGATATTCAATACGGCACTTGTCATCCACACAGCTATAGCCTTCCTGATAATCCTGTTGGCAGAAACAGCCGGTTTATGGTTCTTTTACGAAAAGATGACTATCCCCTTCGGTAGGCTGGATGCCGCTTTCTGGGTATATCAGATTTCCATCATCACCTGTTTCTTCAGTTTGGCACAAGTGCCTTACAATGCGACCATCATAGCCTACGAGGATATGAAAATCTACGCATATGTCGGCATTGCTGAAGTCTTGCTGAAACTGGCAGTCGTTTTCCTGCTGTCTGTATCTCCTATTGACAGGCTTGTGTTCTACGCTGTCTTGCTGTGCTTGATTCAGATTGGCATCCTGTCATTTTACCGTTTCTACTGCAACAGGCATTATGCTTCGTGCAAGATACATATCAGCAGGGACAGGGAACTTTTCCGGGAAATGTTTTCCTACGGTGGTTATGATTTGATAGGAAACATTTCTGTACTTGCACAAGGCCAGGGTTTGAATATTCTGCTCAATATGTTTTATGGACCGGCGGTCAATGCGGCCAGAGGCATTGCCTATCAGGTACAGGGCACTATTACGCAGTTCAGTAGTAATTTCATGACAGCTGTCCGTCCCCAGATAATCAAGTCGTATGCCGAAGGGGATTTGGAAGCGATGATGAAGCTCGTAAAGCAGAGCAGCTGCTTTTCCTTTTACCTGATGTGGATGATATCTTTGCCTGTCTGTTTGGAAGCCGATTATCTTCTGTCATTGTGGCTTGGTGAATATCCTGAGCATACGGTGAACTTTCTGGTTCTGGTAATCGTGTTATGTCTGATACAGACCGTTAAAACCCCTCGTACTACCATTTTCCATGCCACTGGACATATCAAATGGAGCAACATCATTGTGGGTGGCCTGCTTTGCATGGCTTTCCCGTTGGCCTATATAGCCTTGAAGTCAGGTGGCAGTCCCGAGTCCGTGTTTTGGATGGCGAATGTTACCATGATTCTTTCCGAATTTGCGAGTGCGCTTGTCCTGAAGAGATACATCCATTATTCTGTTTGCGATTACCTGCTGCAAGTCCATGGGCGTTGTCTGTTCGTAGCCGCCGTTTCTTTTGCCGTACCTTATTTATTGTATGACAAATGGATGGAAGCTTCTTTTGTCCGGCTGTTGTCCACCTGTATGCTGTCCTTGGTTTCGGTCGGCCTTGCGAGTTACTGTTTGGGGATGGACAGGCATCTCCGGTCAAAGATTCTACAATTGGTTAAAAACAAAATTAAGAAACGATGAATGAAACTTTCTTGCTTTCAAACGGGATTGAGATACCTGCTGTAGGCATGGGAACCTACCCATTGAACGGACAAGTGCTCCTTGATGCCGTGCATGACGCCTATTGCTGCGGTTACCGTCTGTTCGATACGGCAGACAATTATTACAATGAAGAAGATTTGGGTAAAAGTCTGGAGCATCTCTATAGCTGTACAGACGCAAAGTGTGAAGACTTGTTCCTGGTCTCAAAGCTGAGTGATGAGCTGTACAAACCGGGGACATTAGGGGGAGGCCTGAACAAAGGATTATATTTTTGGAAGCATTCTCCTGTCATGCAAGGCAATGATGCCGTACATCGTGTTGTAAGGCAAAAAATCAGCAGCACGCTTAAATCCTTGCATACGGATTATCTTGATTTATTGCTGATGCATTGGCCCTATCCTGATTATTTTGAAGAGATATGGTTTGAGATGGAAAACCTGTACAGAGAAGGTCTGAGGGCTATTGGCGTATGTAATTGCAGGGAGCGGCATTTTGAGAAACTGCGCAGAAGCAGCTCTGTTTTCCCAATGGTCAACCAGTTTGAATCATCACCGCTGAATACCAAACAGTCGTTGGCTGGTTATTGCAAGCAAAATGGTGTCCATGTCATGATTTATTCTCCTCTTATGAACCTCCGGTTAAAGTCCGGTGCTGACTATGGAGAATATCTGGAAAGTCTGGCAGGGAAATACCGTAAAACAAAAGCTCAGATAATTCTCCGTTTCGACATCCAGCGCGGATTCACCCCAATTCCTAAGTCTGTGCATAAAGAACGGCTGTTGTCAAACATTGACCTGTTCGATTTTGAACTGACAAAACAAGAAATGAAACATTTATCGGACTTTAACGAAGACAGGCAGACTTTGCCTGAATCGAAATCATGCCCGGGATTATAAAAATACGACCATGAATCCAGTAGAAAGAGCTTGTAACAAAATCGTCAGGCATACAAAGTGGTATGACCAGTATTGGAACGGGGTACAGAAGTTCTGGTATTTGAACCGTTTTAATTTGGATGTTGTCAATTTGGGTAGTTACAGTGGAAAATATTCATTCAATTACAATGATTTGGGTGTGACAGGCATGAATTGGGCCGTAGGACCGCAGTCATTGGTGCATGATTTCAATATATTAAAGAACTATTTCAGCTATCTGAAACTAAGAGGGACTGTGATAATTTCATTAACTCCGTTTTCATCTTTAGTATCTCAATATACGAAGAATAGTAACCTGAAATATTATACATTTCTTCACCCCGCGACTATTCTTGATTTTGATGAAAAGGAACGTATTAAAGCTTTGAAGATTAAATGGAGTCCAATCCGGGAAATGCCATGGCTCTGCATGAAGCGTACCTTAAAGGAAGGGGTTAAGCATATACTCCATAGGCCACAGCTTAAGTGTGATATGGAGAAGAGTGCAGAGATTTTCATCAGTTCATGGAAAGGGCAATTTGGTATAACCGATTTGGATGCGCCTTTATCAGAACAGCATCGCAATGATCAGGAAAACCGCATCCATGTGTTGAAGGAGATAATAGATTTTTGTATAGAAAGAGATTTGAATCCCGTTTTAGTTATTCCTCCGGTACATCCTGCATTAGGGGCAAGATTTACGGAGAAATGCAGGGAAAATTATATCTATTCCTTTGTCCGTAAAGCCAATACGCAGAATATCCCGTTTCTGGATTACATGGATGATGAACGGTTCCATATCGAGGCGTATTTCCGTAATTCGTTCTTTATGAGTGATGAAGGGGCCAAAAAGTTCACGGAAATTGTATTGAAAGAATTAAACTTGTTATGAAAATAGGAATATTAAATCTTCCTTTTGACAATAACTATGGAGGGAGCTTGCAACGGTATGCACTTGTGGCTGTCCTACAACGGATGGGGTATCAGGTGGAACATATTAACTTGCAACTCAGCCATAAAATACCTTGGCAAAAAAGACCTTTTGTTTATGCCAAACGGTTGGTAAAGAAGATGTTGTTTTGCAGTTCGACTCCCATATTTTTAGAGAGGCAGTTAAGGAAACAAAAAGCAGAGAAGAACCGACTCGCTGAAAAGTTTTATGAGAAGTACATACCACATACCCCCATTGTGCATACAGTGTCTGACATAAAGAAAACTTGTTCTGGCCGCTATGCCGTCTATGTGGTAGGCTCAGATCAAGTGTGGCGTGAGGGCATGACTAGATACATTGGGCTTGAAAATTATTTTTTGAAGTTTACCCAGGGAGAGGATGTAAGGCGAATAGCCTATTCTGTCTCAACGGGCAACAACGAATGTTACAATCAAAAGCTTGTCTGCAAACTGTCTTCTCTTTACAAACTTTTTGATGCAGTGTCTGTTCGTGAGGAAACATTGTTGCCTGTATTGGAATCATATGGGTGGAATAATCCTGTCCCTGTATGGACATTAGACCCGACCTTGCTTCTTAGCGTGAATGATTACCGACTGTTGATAGACCGTGCAGATGGGGTAACGGATATCACCTCTGGTAGAATTTATTGTTATATACTGGACGATAACGAAAAGGTTAGTGAAGTAATCAGACAGAAAGAAAAAGAACTGGGGGTAGAAAGTGTCGTGGTAGGTCTTGCTGATACAGCGGATGTTTCCATTGAGCAGTGGTTGAACAATATAAGCAAAAGTAGGTTTGTCATTACCGATTCCTATCACGGGACGGTATTCTCGATACTTTTTAACAAACCTTTCCTTTATGTAGGCAATTGTAGACGGGGTAATTCTCGAATAGATTCGTTGTTTGAGATGCTGGACATCTCGGCTGGGGAAACAGACTTCAACTGGTCTGCCATTAACGAAAATATTCTGAAGTGGCGGAGGCTTTCACTCTCTTTTTTAAAAGAAGCTATCGGATAGTGGTGCGCAAAGATGGAACCATTCAGCAATCATGTTTCTGGCAAGACTGTCAGAGTTTAACTTTTTGCAGTAATACATATTAAAATATAAGCATGGAACTATACTATACGATATTCTCTTTGGTATTGGTTAGCTGCATTTTTGAAGTATGCAAAGATAAGACCAAAAACAAAATCCTCATCTTATGGGGAATCTTCTTCACTCTGTTTGGCGGCCTGAGATGGCAAACAGGTGGAGACTGGTATCAATATCATGACCATTTCCTTACATCGGAATGGAACAACATATTCAACTATGACCGCTATGGAAATGGACTTGAAACATTAGAACCCGGATTCGTTTTCATCAATGCGTTGGTGAAATTTGTTTTAGGTAAATTCTATTGGTATAACATACTGTTGTGCGGCTTTATACAGTATACCAGTATAAAGGTGTCAAAGTATTATGCTCCAGAACGCCCCATTATGATGTATACTTTCTTGATGTTAATGAGCGGACACTATTTTCCCGTGCGAGCTAGTTTCGCCATCACGATTGTTTGGTGGACGTACAAAATGATTAAAGAACGCAACCTAAAAGCATTTTTGCTATTAGTGTTCATAGCCTTCAACATACATCATGCAGCTTTGGTCATATTGCCGGCCTATTGGCTTGGAAAAATCCGCTTGAAACCTGTGTTTGTGGTGGCAGTTTTTCTTGCTTTGATGGCCGTGGGCAGTTACTTTCAAGACACGTTCACTCTTCTTTCAATGTATGTGGGAGGAGATTTGGGAGAGAAGGCTTTGGGATACACAGAGAACCAAACAGAAGGTTATCTTGTTGAAAGAGGTTACCTCATAGGAAACGCCATCGCTTTATTTCTGCTGATTGCGTATCTGAAGGTGAGAGACCTGAAGATAGAGGATGAGCGATGGATGAACACGTTGATAAACTGTTTCGTACTTTATTATGGCATAGCGTTTATGTTCCGTGAAGGTATGGGCGACCTGACTCGGTTGGCATCGTATTATTTTCTGCCGAATGCCATTCTGTTCATGTATTCCTTGAAGTATCTGGAATTTTATGGCAAGATATTCAAGCTCGCAAGTACAATGTTTTTTGTGTTCTACATGGCTTATCAGGTATCAAAATCTTGTTCTGGATATTATTTCAAGGAAGCGAATGTACCATACAAAACCATTTTTGATTACCAATATATACGTTGATGAAAATACTTGTCATATCTAAATGCCCGACGCATCCCACTACGGCAGGTAACCGTTGGGCTGTGCTAGCACAGGCAAACATACTGGCGTCTTTAGGTTGTGAGATTTATTTCCTCTTTATTGACGAACGTCCGTTGCGTAAGGACGCAACGTTGTATGAAGAGGATTTCCAAAAGACGAAAGCGTATTGGGGCAACAGATTTTTCCATTTGCGAATTAGTAAGGCGGAGAAGTTTAGGTTTAACGCGATGAAAGTATTTAATACGAAATTTCGTAATGGCTATCAGTCGTGTGATGTCAACTATCCGCATGCTCTTACAGCAATGGTGAACAGGATCGACGAACAATATCACTTTGACGCTTGTATCGTGAACTATTATTATCTGACGAAGCTGTTTGAGCACGTAAGAATACCGAAGAAAGCCCTTCACACGCATGACTGCATAGCATACAAAGATTTGAAGATTGGCGAAAAGACGATGTGCATTGATGCCAATACCGAGGCAAAGGCTATGCAACGTTCGCCTTACATCTTTGCATTGCAAGATGAAGAAGCGGCATATTTCCAGCTCCTTTCTCCTCGGAGCAAAGTGTATAACATATACAGTAAGTACGAATATCAGTCCCAACCGACAACAAACAATCACAATATCTTATTTTTATCAGGTAACAATGGTTTTAACCAAAACGGTATACGTTGGTTTGTGGATGACGTATTTCCGTTTATCCGTGAAAAGTTTGAAGATACCCGGCTGTTGATAGGCGGAGCCATTTGCAACACAATGAAGGATTTGAAAGATGTGGCGGGCGTAAAATTGTTGGGTTTCGTTGATAAGCTATCAGACTTCTACAGGTTAGGCGACGTTGCAATAAACCCCGTCTTTCAGGGTACAGGACTGAAGATAAAAACGTTTGAGGCTATATCATACGACAAAGTGACATTGGTTCATCCGCACAGTATGGCGGGTATATTCCATAAAGACAGAGCACCGCTGTTTGCTTCAGACAAGCCGGAAGAGTGGGTGGGCTTCCTGAAACAGGTGTGGGAGAAACCCGGATTCATTCCGGCATGGAAAGAACGGAATAAGGCGTACATGGAAAGGCTGGACAGCTACGTAATCAGTGAATACAAACGTTTTATAAAAGAATGAATATGAAGATTTTGCAAATCTGTAACTACCCGGCATGGATAAAGGTGTCGGAGCGTAAACAGCCGTCCCACCATTTGTTCGGAACTTATCAGGAGATTGAAAAGTTCATACAAATTAAGGGGGGGTAAAATAAGAGGTCTGTTGAAAGGCAACAAAGGATATATAGACTTCCAGCTCTGGATGGGTGAAAAAACTATGTTTGATTTTATCAAACTTTATTTCATCTGTTTCAAGTACGATATTCTTTATGATACGCTTTGCTGCGTGACAAAGCAGATGGGGGTTTTATTCCGCTTGTTCCGCCCCTGCAAGTTGGTCACAATCATGCACCATCCCCCTTTTACCAAGATATTGCGTTATACACGTTCTGATGCTTATATCTTTTTTGACATAACTTATCGTAACATGGCTGTCAGAGATATACCCTCGATGAAAGACCGCTACAAAGCTATCCGTTGGCAGCCCGACAAGGAATGGTATGCTGGGATGCTTGCCAAGATTGGCCGGCCGGAAACGTCCTATGACTTCATAGACAATGGCAAAACCGCACGCGACCATGAGCTGATGGCGAAAGCCGTGTATGAAACAAATTCTCGTACCGTGCTGATAAACCATCCCGACCTGCGCCCCAAGAATTATCGTGAAGGCGGGTGCCTTACATTTATCAATCAGTTTCGTCCTGATGACACAATATTGTTGCATTATCTGTCGTCGTCGGCTTGCGTCCTAGTCCCATGCAGGAAAAAAGAAGGACAAACTTTGCTCGGTCCGGTGGGCAGCACATCTTTTATGGATGCTATAGCTTTGGGTAAACCAGTGATTTGTTCGGACAATCTGTATTTTGCCGATGAGGTTAAGAGATATGAGCTAGGCTTGGTGTACGAAGCTGGCAATCAGGACAGCTTGGCCGCATGTATGCGAAAAATGAAAGACGATACTGTCTTCAGACAAGCCTGTGCCGCGAATATGCGACGATATGCAGAGGGTAAGAGTATAGCGAACTACAGCCGTGAGCTGTTTGTTATTTTCGGTAGGATAGTGGATTAAAACCACTTAAATAAATATTTGTAGTTATGAGACTCTAGTGAGAGTAGATTACAGTGATAATCCATAATATTTAGTTAGAAATGAGCAAAAAAATAGTATGGATAACAGGAGATTGGGCGTTGGACACTGATCTTTCTGTTGTCCTTTATCTTCGTGAACATTCGGAATATAGCATAAAATGGTGTGTGATATGTAATCATGCTTCGAAAGTTTCAATTCCGGAAGACGTAATTGATAAAATTTACTATCTGAAGTTTCGAAACAGGGATATGAGATGCGCAAAGCAGTATTATGAGATATTCAGGGAACTGCAATTGGATAAAGCTGATTTAATCTATTCGGACAATCTGGGTTTCCCCTATTATTATCCTATTTTGTATCGGATGAAGAAAAGAGGGACTCCTATAGTCCATGGCGCTCACAATGTGATACCATATCCGGTGTGGCCATTGTGGCTTAAAATGTATGTGAAGTATATATTCAGAACTAATGGACATTTTCAATTATTCTCCAAATTCACAGCCGAATATTTCAAGCGTAATTATCCCAGCAAGTCTTTCTTTTATTCTCCGATGACACTAAAGAGCTTTGGTAAGGTGAGTACCGATAATTATAATGTAGACAAATCAAAGCTGAATCTGCTTTTTTTCGGCAATGTGGTAATGAATAAACGGCTTGACTTGCTGATACAGGCCGTAAAGAATCTGCCTTCCGATATTAAGCAGAAAGTACACTTGACAATAGCCGGTAAATGTAATAACCCTCAACCTTATTTGGAACAGATTGATGGTGATTCGTCAATATCAGTTTATTTCAAGCGCATAGATGATTGCGAGGTTGCAGAGTTGTTTGCTAAACACGATTTTCTTATGCTCCCTTATCAAGACGTGGCACAAAGTGGGCCGCACATGATTGCATATTATTACAATTTGCCGGTTATTGCCAGTGACATTGAAGGCTTTAAAGAAAGAGTTGTTGATGGTGTAATCGGTTTCCTTTTCAAATCAAAGGATGAAGAGGATTTAAAAGAGAAAATCATTAAAGCGGCAACAATGTCGGATGAAAAGAAGGCGGAAATGAAAGTAAACTTGAAAAAATTTTCAGAGGACAACTTTAGTCTGGAAGAGGTCTGTAGAAAGTATATAAAATATTTTAATTCGTTAATTAGATGAATGTCAAGCAATTTTTAAAAAACTCTCGATTCATATTATTCATCAGGCTCCTTTATGAAAAATGGTTCGAAGTGTTAGTCCTGACAAAATATATTGCCAACGGTAACAGATGGAATGATAAGGTAAAAATGCATACGGACCTGGCAATAAGGACTCATGCTTTGGAAAAAGGAATGTCAATAGGTAATGTGCGTGTTGGTTTTGGGAAGCCCAAAGCAAATTCACTTATACACGATTTGCAACGATATTTACATATAGGTGGTGACAAAGTATTTGTAACCGAATCATGTTCTGTTATTGATAAATATTTGCTTTTCAATGAACGAAAAGGAGCGGATATGTCAGCGGTTAGGTCTAAAATGACAGAATTTTGCGCCAGCAATCACATCAATCCGGTCGGATTTGGAGGGGTGTATATACTAAACAATGCCGATATAGAACGTAAATCGAAAGGTCCATTTAGTATATTTTCTCAAAGCCGGTTTTCCGTCAGGGATTTTGGCACAGATAAAGTATCCTTGGAACGAATAGAAAATGCATTAAAGTTGGCTGAAAAAACGCCATCAGCTTGCAATCGGCAAAGTTGGAAGATTTACATTTATGCAGATGAAACCTTACGGAATAAAATTTTTTCCTTACAAGGTGGGTGTAAGGGGTTTTTTCAAGATATGCAATACGCTATCCTTATTTGTGGGGATATAAGAGGATACAACATCAATGAATTATCGCAGGTTTATGTTGACGGCGGCATATATGCCATGAATCTTTTGTATGCCTTACATTATGAGAATATAGCAGCAATCCCTCTTACAATGGCAAATAAACAGGTGAAAATGAGAATGATAAAAAAAGAAATGAGCATACCTGAAAATGAGGCTCCCGTTTTACTTATCGGGGCAGGCTCATACAAAAACGAATACAAGGTGGCGGTTTCAGAAAGGCAGAATTATAAAAGTTACACTATCATACGATAAGTAAAAATGAAAAAAATAAGGCTATTGCTTGGGGCTCTAACAATGATTCCCCATATCGTTATTTTTTTATTATGTAAATATAATTTAATGTCAAGGGGGGGTGATTCTTGAAGACTTTTACAGATGGAAAGCAATTAAGGGAATTGAAGGGAACGATTTGTTTGCTTTCGTAAAGTTGTTAATAGAAAATAAAGAGTTAAGAAGTGTCTTCTATTGGAGGCTCGGAAAACTTGCCCGATACTTGTTCTTTTGGTTTCCCGGACGTATAAATTTATACTTATTCACTAATCCCCATAATGTCGGCGGAGGGTTTTATGTGGGCCACGGTTGGGGTACAGTGGTAAATGCAAAATCCATAGGGAAAAATTTTAGGGTAGGACAAAATGTAACAATAGGTAGCAGAAATGTAAAAGAGCCAATCATAGGAGACAATGTTTCTGTATGGGCAAATGCTATAGTCATAGGTGATGTTACCATTGGCGATAACACTCATATTGGTGCTGGCGCAGTTGTCGTTAAAAATGTTCCTGTAAATTGTGTTGTTGTTCCACCAAAATCAACAATCATCAAGAAAGACGGAATGCGGGTTGACATTCCATTATAAATTAATTATGAAAATCGGCTTATTGACTTATTATGGTGATTTGAACTGCGGTACGAATCTCCAGGCATACGCTACGCTCCTGGCGATAAGAAAGGCGTATCCTAACGACCTTGTAGAAATCATCCCGTTTCATGGCTTTAGGCTCAGGATGATGCCTTACAAGACATTCTCGCTGAAAAATATGTATTATGATGTTTTAAGATTCAGAAAATATGCAACCTTTAAACAGGAACGGCTCGAAGTTAGGTACGACCGCACAATCACAGACGTGAACAAGGCGTTAAAATATATCACAGACCGCAAGTATGACGTGATTTATGTGGGGGCAGATACCCTGTTGGAATTAGACAGGCTGCCGAAAGGTCATGATGGTATCTCGGCGTACTGGCTTAAAGACATTAAGGCTAAAAAGGTTCTGATTGCCGCTTCGTCAAAAAACGTCTCGTTTGAACAACTGACAGACAAACAGAAAGAAGAATTGAGAATAGCCGCAAACCAGTTTTCGCATATTGGGGTAAGAGACAGGGCTACGGTAAACTTATTCAATCATTTGTGTGGAAACGAGGTGAGAATAGAATATGTCCCCGACCCAACTTTCACATACGAGATAGATTATTCACCTATCGAGCGGTATTTAAATCTCCGTAAAATCCATATTCCAGCTAAATCGGTATTCATCCAGTTTTATGGAGATGACACATGGCTTGCCGATGAAGTGAAAGAACTTAAACAGCGTGGTTACACGATTATAACAAACCGCAGCGTATCGTGGAGCAGTATTGTTCTTATCGATATGTCACCATTGGAACAGGTCGGGCTGTATAGGTATGTGAGTTTCGTCATAACTCACCGTTTCCACGATGGCGTGTTTTGCATGAAAAATCATACTCCTGTCTTGATTTATGTGAAATCAGGAAAAGCAATGATGACGGGTGGTGAAAGCAAACATATTTCGCTCCTAAAGGATTTCGGACTATATCCGCAGGCTTTTCTTGGATCTTTAGACTCTGATGTCCCTTTGAAAAACACATGGTGTAGCTATAATGAAGTAATGAAATGTTTTGACGGGAAACGTGTCGATGAAGTACTTAAAAGCAATCACAAAGCATACATTGACTATTTAAACAGTACACTGTCAAAATAAGTAATATGAAAAAGTTTTAGCCGCAGCAACGTCACATGACGTACGAGGTGGCATTACGTCTGTCATAAAAATACTCATACGTATGATAAGTAAGGACATATCTTCAAAAATTCTTTTTCTCGGAGTGTCGATGAAAACCAAAGGTGGCATGGCAGCTGTACTGGTGTCTTATAACCAGTACATTGAACAAATGCGGTTCATTCCGACATGGAGGCTTGGCAACAAGCTTGTAAAGTCGTGGTATGCGCTGCAAGCATGGGTGCGGACATGGTGGTTATGCCACTTTAATCGTGAGTTGAAGATTGTACATATACATGGGGCGGCCAATGCTTCGTTCCAAAGGTGCAGGATGTTTATCAGACTGGCTAAGAAATGTGGCAAGAAGGTAATATTGCACGAACATGCGGCAGATTTTGTGGAGTTTTATAATAACTCCAAAGACAAGGAAGGTATAGTGAGTACCATAAACATGTGCGATTGTCTGATAGCGCTGTCTAAATCGTGGAAGAATTATTTTACTTCCATCGGGGTGGAGGGTTACAAAATCCATGTGCTGAACAATATCGTCTCACCGCCTGCCACAGAGGGCAAACATCCCGATGACGAGAAGCTTCATTTGATGTACATGGGCGAGATAAGCAACAGAAAGGGGGCTTTCGACTTGCTGAAGGCATTGGCCGACAATAAAGACTACTTCAACGGCAAACTGTTTGTACGCATGGGCGGGAATGAGGTGGATGGTGACATTAAGACGTACATACGTGACAATGGCCTGTCTGATTTCGTGTCGTTTGAAGGTTGGATTTCCGGGAATGCAAAGGTGGATTGTATGGTGTGGCAGGACGTGTATATCTTGCCGTCCTACAACGAGGGGCTTCTCGAAGCCATGAGCTACCGACATCCCATCATATCTACTCCTGTGGGCGGCATACCCGAAGTGGTGGAGCACGGTATAAATGGTTTGTTGGTGCAACCTGGACGTGTGGATGAAATAGCAGATGCTATCAAGTATTTTATCAACAACAGGCATGTCGTTGACGAATGGGGAGCAGCATCTTATGAAAAGGTGAAGGAGTTCTTCCCTGATGCCGTCTTCTCAAACCTGAAACGAATCTACGAGACAATATAATAAGAAGCATATCACGGAAGAGAAAAGAAAGTCAAAGAAACCCTTCCAAACTGATGAACGCTTCTTGGTGTTATGAAAACCTGATGAATATCAATGTCCTGAATTAAAGTCTCTTGTTTTAAGATATTATATATTGTTGATTTTTAGCAATTTAATTGAAGATATTTTTATGATTATTCGAAGTAAAGCCCCCCTTCGCCTTGGATTGGCCGGGGGAGGAAGCGATGTCTCGCCATACAGTGACATCTATGGCGGTTTGGTACTTAATGCCACCATAAACCTCTATACCTATACTACTATAGAGGATACGGAAGATTGTCTGATTACCATAGACAGCTATGATGCCGATT
>ENA-OPSF01001261-OPSF01001261.1-human-gut-metagenome-genome-assembly--contig:-NODE-1261-length-19994-cov-2.935202_pt1 | contig 19994 bp, 19 predicted proteins | sample MGYA00241452_ERZ501896 | MGnify/ENA primary metagenome ERZ501896 (study PRJEB25962, sample SAMEA2042111) | human gut metagenome | biome: human gut; feature: human-associated habitat; material: faeces... | reverse complement strand
ACCAGGTCAAGACACCGATCGCAGCACTGCGGCTTCTGCTTCAGAATAAAAATGATGAGGGGCAGATGACAGAGGAACTTTCCGAGCTGTTTGGGATTGAACAGTATGTGGAGATGGCATTGCAGTATCAGCGTCTTGATTCGGAAACGACGGATTTTGTATTTGAGGAGACCGATTTAGATGAGATCATACGGACTTCCGTGAGAAAATACGCCAGGCAGTTTATTGCAAAAAAAATCAGTCTGAGCTATGAGCCGGTTGAAACAACGGTGCTCACCGATAAAAAATGGCTCTCATTTGTCATAGAACAGGTGATATCGAATGCGGTCAAATATACAAAAACAGGCGGTATTAAAATTTATCTGGAGGATGGGGATGGAACCATGTCGGTGCCAGTGCAGAAAGCATCTCATAGAAAAGAAGATGATGGGGAGAACAGCGGCATGAAATCGGTTCGCCTTGTCATTGAGGATACCGGAATCGGGATCCGGGCAGAGGATCTGCCGCGTATCTGTGAGATGGGATATACCGGCTGTAACGGACATGAGGGACAGCATTCGAGTGGAATCGGTCTGTATTTGTGCAGCCGTATTTTAAAGAAACTGGGGCACACATTTTCCATTACTTCAAAAGAAGGGGTGGGAACGGTTGTAAAAATTGGTTAAAGCGGCTATTTCAGGTAAAAATGTATAATGGAATAAAAATGCAATCTTACAGGAATGTAAGATACGGCAGGGAAATGTAAGCTGGTTCGATGGCATACATTTCCCTGTTTTGCTATACTGGGTACAGTCCTTGAGGAAATGAAATAAAATTGCTGCGGTAAAAACGATGCTTACAGCAGCAGAAAAAATATGAGAGTAGAAAAGACGGGGAGGAACCTGATATGGCACTTTTAGAGGTAAATAATTTAAAGAAAATATATACCACGCGGTTTGGAGGAAACCAGGTGGAGGCATTAAAATCGATGAATTTTTCGGTGGAGGAAGGCGAGTATGTGGCGATCATGGGAGAGTCCGGCTCTGGAAAAACGACGCTTCTCAATATTCTTGCCGCACTGGATAAGCCGACTGCGGGAGAAGTCCTTTTGAACGGGAAAAATATTGTGACGCTCCGTGAGAAAGAGATCTCTGCATTCAGACGGGATCATCTCGGATTTGTTTTTCAGGATTTTAACTTATTAGATCAGTTCTGCTTAAAGGACAATATCCTGCTCCCGCTTGTACTTGCCGGTGTAAAACCGGAGCAGATGGAGCCAAAGGTATATCCGCTTGCAAAAAAACTTGGAATTGAAGAACTTTTGGAAAAATATCCGTATGAAATCTCCGGTGGACAAAAACAGCGTGTGGCAGTGGCGCGTGCACTGATTACAAATCCACAGCTGATCTTAGCGGATGAACCGACCGGGGCACTTGATTCGAAGGCGACCGACAGTATCCTGGCATTATTTAACCAGATCAATGAGGATGGACAGACGATCCTTATGGTAACACACAGTATCAAGGCAGCAAGTCATGCGAAACGGGTGCTGTTTATCAAAGATGGAGAAGTATTCCATCAGCTGTACCGCGGAGATATGAGTACCGAGGAACTTTATGCGAAAATATCCGACACACTCACTATTTTAACGACAGGTGGTGAGCGTCATGAATAAACTTTATCTGAAACTTGCATGGAGCAACTTAAAAAACAGCAGACAGTTTTATCTGCCATATGTGATCGCAGGAATGTTGTCAGCCATGATGTTTTATACGATGTGTGCGATCCAGGGGAATGAAGGGCTCTCAAAGATGCGCGGAGGAACCAGTGTCCAGATGGTTCTTTTCTTTGGAGTGATCGTCGTAGGTGTGTTTGTCAGTATCTTTTTGTTTTATACGAACAGCTTTATTATGAAGCGCAGAAAAAAAGAACTTGGGATCTATAATATTCTTGGCATGGAAAAAATCCATATTGCCAAAATCATGGCATGGGAAACGTTTTTTTCTTTCCTGATCGCAGTTGGCGGCGGCCTGATACTCGGTATCGTATTCCAGAAATTACTGACCATGTTTTTGTACCGGCTGACCGGATTAGATGCAGCAATTCCGTTTTACATTTCAGGATGGGGATGCCTTCATACCGCAGAACTTTTTGGTGCCATTTATGTATGTATTCTTCTTTACAATCTGATGCAGATCCGGCTTTCAAATCCGGTGGAATTGCTGCATAGCGGAAGTACGGGAGAACGTGAACCGAAAACCAAAATTCTGCAGGCAGTGCTTGGAGTAGTTTGTATTGCAGCCGGTTATTATATGGCAATCACTGTGGATAACCCGGTAAAGGCGATTACTCTGTTTTTCGTTGCAGTCATGCTGGTTATTATCGGAACCTACTGGCTGTTTAATGCCGGCAGTATCGCATTTTTAAAATTACTTCGGAAAAACAAGCGTTATTATTACCAGACCAGACATTTTACAACGGTTTCCGGCATGATCTACCGGATGAAACAGAATGCTGTGGGACTGGCAAATATCTGTATTTTGTCAACAATGGTACTGGTTGTGATTTCTATGACAGTATGTATGTACGTCGGACTTGAAGATGAGTTAAAAACACAGTATCCGGCAGAGCTGGAAGTACTGTTTTATGACCCGGATGGACAGCAGGATTCCGGGACATTTGACCGGATGACAGATGAGATTGAAAATGTGATAAAAGAAAATGGCAGAGTAATAACAGGCAGACAAAAAGGAATCTATGCGGGGGCGGCAGTCATGCTGTCTGGAGATAAGGTTATAGCACTGGATCGTTCGAATATGGATTTTTCCAATATGTATATGTTTGAAGTTATGACAAAACAGGGATTTGAGGAATATATGCAGGAATCAATCCCGGATATTTCAGATGGAAGCGTGGCAATAATGGCAGATCCTGTGTATGAGCTGGAAAGCATTGTGATTGGTGATGATGAGTATCCGGTGGAACAGACCATGAAAATTCCGGGGAAAGATGCAATGACGGAATTAGTGGGAGGTACCGTAATCGTAATTGTAAAAGATGAAACTGCATTAGAAAAGATGCGTCAGCAGTTATCAGATATGGAGACGGCTGCCTATGGGGAAGATCGAAAAGTTGACCTTACCTATATGATGAACTTTGATATGAGTGGATCTGTGGAAGAAAAAATTGCCTGCGCAAATGCTGTGCGGGAGCACCTCAATGAATGGCAGAATGATGAGACAAATCCACAGATTATGCGGTTGGAGTATAATGTAGTATCAAGAGCGGAGGGCCGCATAGATTATGAGTCAAGCAATGGCGGTTTGTTTTTCCTTGGACTGTTTTTGGGAAGCATGTTTTTGATGATCACGGTACTGATTATTTATTATAAGCAGATATCCGAAGGCTATGAAGACAAAGAGCGGTTTGCCATCATGGAGAAAGTCGGAATGAGCAACGCCGAGGTGAAAGCCTCGATCCGTTCCCAGGTGCGCACGGTATTTTTCCTGCCGCTTGTCACGGCGGCATGTCATCTTGCGGCAGCATATCCGATGCTGAAAAAAATGCTTGCACTGGTGGCATTGTATAACGGCACTCTGTTTGCATGGTGCTTAGCAGGTACAGTACTGGTATTTGGACTGATCTATCTGGCAGTCTTTGCAGTTACATCAAGAAGTTATTATAAAATTGTAGGAAATCAGGTATAAGACGGCTGCCGCATCTGTTTTGCAATGGACAGATGCGGTATTTTTGACATTGGAATCCGTTCTGTGTTAGAATCAGTCGAAATTAAAAAATGAGAGTTTGAAGATGGAGATCGTGTGACTGTGCATTGTCCCTAAAAGGATAGAAACGAGGAAGATTATGGAACAGATAAAAAATATTATTTTTGATGTGGGGGATGTTTTACTCTCCTACCGGTGGAAATATATGCTGATGGATTATGGTCTTACAGAAACGGAAGCAGTACGCATTGGAACGGAAATGTTTGATGATCCGGAAGGATTGTGGGGACTGCTTGATCTGGGAACCGTCCCGCAGCAGGAGATCATTGAGCGTTATTGTAGAAAATATCCGGCAGATGAAAAGGTGATCCGCTGGTTTATCGGGCATGGAGAGTATATGCCCGTAGCAAGACCTGCAGTCTGGGAACTTGTACACGAACTGAAAAAGCAGGGGTACGGGGTGTATCTGCTATCCAACTATTCAGAGGAATTATTCAAAAAGCATACAGAATATGCGGATTTCATGAATGATATTGACGGACTGATCGTGTCCTATATGGTGCACAAAGCAAAACCGGATCCGGCGATTTATGCGGCACTCTGCGAGAAATATGAGTTAAATCCATCCGAGTGCCTGTTTTTTGATGACCGTCTGGAAAATGTACAGGCGGCGATAAGCTACGGCATGCAGGCGAAGCGGGTATTGTCAAAAGAGGGGCGGATATATATGTGACGGTGAAAATTGTCAAAAGAGGGGCTTGTGGAGGATCTGGAGAAAATTGTGCAGGTGTATGAGATTTCGCAAAAGAAATAGGGGTTGTTTTTTTGCCTATTATCTCTAACAAGCGTAATGATCGCACATATCAGGATAACAAATGTAAATAAGTCTGAGTATGTAACCATATTGCCGTCCTCCTATATCAAGACTCGGAGGAGCAGGTGCAACCGTCCACCGGCTGCCTGGGTAAATATATTATATTGTCAATGTGTCACAAGGGAAAATAAGAACTTCTATGAAAAATAAAAGAGAGCAGACAACGGGAATCGAACCCGCCTCCTCAGCTTGGGAAGCTGATATACTACCGATGTACTATGTCTGCCCGTAATGAAATAACTACTAATTATTATAGCAAAACGAAAAAAGATTGCAACCGTTTTTTTGACGGTGTAAACTGAGAGAGAGAGAAACATTGGAGGAAACGATAACGATATGAAATATCCAGAATTTTTACCGGAAAACGGAACGATCGGTTTTGTGGCACCATCTTTTGGCTGCAGTATAGAGCCGTACCATACAGCATTTTTAAATGCACAGAAGAAATTTACCGGACTGGGACATAGATTAGAACTTGGACCAAACTGTTATGCGTCGGAAGGAATCGGCATCAGCAACACTCCGGAAGCATGCGGGGCGGAGCTGACAGAATATTATTGCAGCGATAAAAATGACATACTGATCTCCTGTGGCGGCGGTGAACTGATGTGTGAAATCTTAGACAAAGTAGATTTTGACAGGATCAGGGTGACAAAACCAAAGTGGTATATGGGATTTTCCGATAATACTAATATGACATTCCTGCTTGCCACGCTGTGCGATACAGCATCTATATATGGACCATGTGCGGCGGCATTCGGCATGGAACCGTGGCATGAGAGCCTTTGGGATGCCTATCATCTTCTGCGTGGAGAAAAAAGCAGTATAGAGGGCTATGCACTGTGGGAAAAAGAAGGAAAAAAAGATGAGGAACATCCTCTGGAACCATACAATGTGACAGAGGCGAAAAAGCTTATGGTATTTCTGCCCAAAAAACAGAAAAATAATGTACAGTCCAAACCATTGGTGCAGCCGGCAGAGGAATTACAGGAAGAAATCACCATGCAGGGAAGACTGCTTGGCGGCTGCATGGATTGTCTGGTCAACCTGCTTGGAACAGAATTTGATAAAGTACAGGAATTTACGGAAAAGTATCAGGATGACGGAATCATCTGGTTTTTAGAGTCCTGTGATCTGAATGTGATGTCTATCCGCAGGGCGGTCTGGCAGATGAAACATGCCGGATGGTTTTCGCATGTAAAAGGTTTTTTGATTGGAAGACCGGCGGTGTTCGGACAGGAAATGATGGGATTAGACCAGTACCATGCGGTTACAGACCTGCTTGCCGGGTATCAGGTACCGGTCATTATGGATGCGGATATCGGACATATCCCACCGATGATGCCGCTTGTCTGCGGAAGTTATGCGGACATCAGTGTCAGTGGAAATGCGTTGAAAGTAAATATGCAGTGGAAATAGATTTCCCCCAAATTATAAAATGACATTCACATTGCTGCCGATTCCGGTGTTGAGCAGTGTGTTTAAATCAGCAGTTACCGGTGTAACAGATGCGATATTAAGTGCATTCACAGCGGTAGAACCGGTATCAGCAGAATCGGTTTTGCCGGTGGTGCTGTCGGAAACAGACGGGGATGTCTGTTTATTTGCATTGCGCTTTGCCAGTGCATCATTGTATTCGATCTGTGTCAGAATATTGCTTCTGTTTTCAAGACGTCTGGCATAGGAATTGACACGCTGCATGTACTCTGAATCTGAAGAAAACAGAGACTCAAATTTTGAAATATCCGCGGAACCAAAAAGAGAACTGCGCGATTCGAGCGTGCCGTTGCCTTTTACGGTAATACCGATCTTGTCAAGCTGGCTTTCATACTCTGCAGTCAGATTCTTCAGATTTTTCTGGGTGTTTTTGACGGTACGGTCGTCTGATGCACCGGATGAGTTTATCATATTATTGTAGGTGCTGATGAACGCTGAAACACTGTTTTTGATATTTATTTCATTATCGTCATCATATGTAAATGAGCCAAGGGAACGTATCGCACGGCGCAGCGCATGCGAATCGGCACCCGTGAGGGTGGAATTGGTCAGATTACTGCGTGATGTGGTGGTACGTGCATCCGCATTTGATGCATAAAAACGGCGCATATAATAGGATGTACCAAGTGTGGTTCCGGCTCCGACATAAGCGGTATTGGCCATAAGAAAGACCTCCTTAAAAATCATCTGTTATATGTTTCGGTCGAAAAGCGTAGATAATTAACCATGGCATTGAAAATTTATTTGCGTTATACTACTATAGAAACAGCAGAAATATTACGACAGGAGGGAGAAGATTATGGAGATAATAGTTTGGTTGGCATTGATCATTTTCTTTGTGGTATTGGAGATCGCTACCGTTGGTCTGACATCAATCTGGCTGGCAGGAGGAAGTCTTGCAGGACTGATTTGTGCGGCATTTGGAATGGGAATCACGGGACAGATCATCGTGTTTGCAGCAGTGTCATTTGTACTGCTTTATTTTACAAGACCCTGGGCTCTGAAATATTTAAAACCGCATCTGGTTAAGACAAATTATGAGGAAGCAGTTGGAAAAAATGTCTGTGTCACAGAGCAGATTGATAATGTCAGGGGAACCGGAACCGCGGTTATGAATGGTCTGGAATGGACAGCCCGCTCGGTGGATGATGAAAAGACCTTCGAGCCGGGGATGATTGTGATGGTAAAGGAAATCAAGGGTGTCACTCTTTATGTGACGGAGAGCAGTGATATGCCTCAGATGAATGGAGATAAATAGAAATGAAACTTGGAATGGTATTTGAAGGCGGGGCAAACCGCACGGTTTTTTCCTGTGGAGTAATGGATAAATTTCTGGAAGAAAATATCATGCCGGATTATTACATCGGTGTTTCCGCTGGAATGGCATATGGATTGTCGTATCTTTCCGGGCAGAAAGGACGTAATCTGGAACTGATGGAAAAATATATGGCGGATAAGCGCTATATGGGTATGCGCCATCTGCTAAACCGCAAAGAACATGCGTATTACAATACGAAGTTTGTGTTTGAAGAAGTACCGAATGAGCTTCTTCCGCTTGATTATGATGCTCTGGCACGTTTTCCGGGAGAGATTGAAGCGGCAGTCACAAATATTCACACAGGAAAAGCAGAATACATGGAAGTCCCGCGTGGGAAAGAGATGAAGGATCTGCTGATCGCAACCTGTTCACTGCCGATTCTTTTTCAGCCGGTAAAGATCGGCAGACATTATTATCTGGACGGCGGACTTGCAGATTCGGTTCCTTATGAACATGCTATGGAAATGGGCTGTGAAAAACTGGTTGTTGTTCTGACAAGGGAACGCGGCTATGTAAAGACACAGGAAAAGGCGGCAGGCGTTATGAACCGTCTTTATCAGCGATATCCGAAGATCGTGGAGGATATGAAACTTCGCGCGGAGCGCTACAATGTTTCCATGGAAAAACTGATGCAGTTAGAGAAAGAGGAAAAAGTATTTGTGATCGCACCGGAGTCGACCTATGGAGTTGGCAGGACGGAGACGGATACCATAAAATTGCGCAGGCTTTATGATGAAGGTTATCGTATTGCCACAGAACAGACAGACGCCCTTCGCGCCTATTTGAATAAATAATGCAAAGGAGAAAAAAGATGAACATTGTATTTCTGGATGCAAAAACTATCGGGGAAGACATTGATCTCTCCGGGTACGACAAACTTGGAACAGTTATAAAATATGGATTTTCCACAACGGAAGAGGCGAGAGAGCGCACCAAAGATGCCGATGTGGTGATCGTAAATAAAGTACAGATCAATGAGACATCGATCGGTGAGGCAGAGCACTTAAAACTGGTCTGCGTGACTGCAACCGGAACGAACAATCTGGACAAAGCATATCTGGATGCACATGGCATTGCCTGGAGAAATGTTGCCGGATATTCCACGGAGACGGTGGCACAGCACACATTTGCCCTGTTATTCTATCTCTGGGAAAAATTAAGATACTATGATGACTATGTCAAATCAGAAAAATACGTTGGAGATATCACATTTACCCATTTTGATAATGTATTCCATGATCTGAATGGTAAGACATGGGGAATTATTGGGCTTGGAGCGATCGGACGAAGAGTTGCGGACATTGCCAAAATGTTTGGCTGCCATGTGATCTACTATTCTACAACAGGGAAAAATAACCAGCCGGGTTATGAGCGTGTGGAGTTTGATGAGCTGCTTGCAAAATCAGACATCGTGTCCGTACATGCGCCGCTGACAGAGCAGACAGAAGGGCTGATGAATGCAGAGGCATTTTCTAAAATGAAACCGTCTGCCATCTTTTTAAACCTCGGCAGAGGACCGATCGTTGTGGAAAGAGATCTTGCAGATGCGTTGGAAAATAAAACGATCGCAGGAGCCGGACTTGACGTACTTACCGTAGAACCGATGAGTGCAGAAAATCCATTGAAACGGATCAAGGACAGCGACCGTCTGATCATTACCCCTCATATTGCGTGGGCAAGCCTTGAGGCGCGCACCAGACTGATGAAAATCATTGAGGGACAGATCCGTGACTTCTTTGGCGGAAGTGATAAATAAACACTGGAAGGTACACTTTGCAAACAGCCTATTAGCCTGTTATCAGAAGTAATATACAAAAACAAAATACAGAAATAAAAATACCGCGCAGATTTGCGCGGTATTTTTATTTGAGGTGAGCTGCCTTTTGTCACATGGATCTTCATAGAAAATTGTAGAGTCGTTACTTCAGGCAATCAGCTCGGAATCGTAGCACTCAACCCGCTGTGAAACGAAAGATTTCCATATTCCTGCAAAAAATCCTGTATAGCAGCGTCCTGCCTTGCTGAATCAGCACCTGCATGAAGTGCAGCATACAGCAAATGGATCCGGGACAGGTACAGCTCTTTGGATTTATTATACAGTTCAAAGAAACTCTCATTGGAAGTAATGGAAGAATCCCATGGATTTTTCCACAGTGCATGTCTTAAATTAAATGGATCCGTGCGGAAAACAAGGTATCACTCGGGATCAGTGGTGAAAACAGCGGATATCCGAGACAGATCCGCTCCGTCAGCCGGACAATGGCCTTTTTCTTTCCGGAATCATCGTGCATCAGCCAGAGACCAAGCTGCATGGAAAAAATAGCAAGGTACATGGTATATTTGCGGAATTTGACATCCGGAAAGGCATAGCGGTAGGCATAATAGAGCATACTTGCAATAACATGTTTCTGGCGGTGTGTCAGCCGGATCGTGTCCTCGGTATGGAAATTGCAGGGCTGGCGGTGCAGTTTTAAATCGAGCAGTGCGGTATCGATATCTGTTTCCAGATAGGCATGTCTTGAAAAATAGGCGTTTTCCTTTTTATCCTTATAGTGTGTCATGGCATAAATATACGGATGACATATTGTATCCAAGGTATAGTGCCCGAGAAAACCAATCAGGTAGGCTTCTGCAATGTTAAGATCCGTGCGGGAGGAAAACTGGTTACGGCTTTCAATCAGACCCTGGAAAAAGGCACTGGTCTCGCGGACATGGGCAAGAGCACCGATATTGTGACCTTCTAACACATAGGAAGGAAGATAATAAAAGAAAATATCCGGTCCCTGAAGTCCGAGACCGTAGGCAGCGCGATTATAATAAAGATTCTTTTTTAAAGAATTATTTTTCAGGTTATGATAAACCTCTCTTCCGAATATATAATGGGTAACATATCCAGGCATGATTAAAAATCTCCTTTCCATGAAATGAACCATCGTTATTATAACCAGTTTGGAAAGAACTGTTAAGCATGGTAGTTAAGATTTAAGAAAAAAGTAATAATCGCTGATTGACAAAGTTTATTGGAATGATATAATACAACATAGTTATCAATACTACATGATGACACATGAATGCTATGCAAATATTGTCTGATGTAGTCGGAAAATAGACAAAAAAGCAAATTTGTATATTAGATGGCTACATTAAAAAGTCATTGCATATTTAAAAAAGAGTGCAATTTTTTTATACTTGCTTCTAGTAAAAGAATGTGAAAAAAATAACGGAGGTCGGAGTTATGGCAAATTTAGCACTGACAGTAGAGAGAAAAGCATTCAGCGTCGCAATCGATGCTGCACTGAAAAGTCTGAACAAGGATCGTGAGAAAGGATTGTTACAGATCGTAGATCTTACAGAGAAATTTATGGGAGATAACTTCCGTAAAGAAGCTTATGATGGTGTAAGAAAAATGATCCAGAATCCGGATCACAAATGGATGCGCTATGTCAATCGTCTGTTGGATGAGACAGATCCGCATGTTGCAAAAATGACCGCATTAAACCTTGGTTTTCAGGCTGCATTTTATGGAACAAAGACCATCCGTAAAATGAGAGAGGTTCATGACTGTAATATCCCGTGGCTGATCTTAATGGATCCGACAAGTGCATGTAACCTTCACTGTACCGGATGCTGGGCAGCTGAGTACGGTAATAAATTAAATCTTTCCTTTGATGAGCTTGACAGCATCGTAACACAGGGAAAAGAACTTGGTATTTATTTTTACATGATGACCGGTGGAGAGCCTCTGGTTCGTAAAGCGGACATCATCAAACTCTGTGAGAAACACAATGACTGTGCATTCCACTGCTATACAAATGGTACACTCGTAGATCAGAAACTCTGCGATGATATGAAACGTGTCGGCAACCTTTCCTTATCCATCAGCCTTGAGGGATTTGAGGATGCGAATGATTTCCGCCGTGGAGAGGGCGTATATGATAAAGTTCTTCATGCAATGGACCTTTTACATGAGAACGGATTGATTTTCGGAAACAGTGTATGCTATACTAGCAAAAACATGGATGCTGTTACATCTGACGAATTTTTTGATCTTCTGATCGAGCATGGAAGCCGTTTTGCATGGTATTTCCATCTGATGCCGGTAGGTATGAAAGCTGCTCCGGATCTGATGCCGACCAAAGAACAGCGTGAATATATCTATCACAGAATCCGTGAGGTTCGTGCGATGGAAGGTGGAAAAGAAATCTTTGTTATGGATTTCCAGAATGATGGTGAGTTCGTAGGCGGATGTATTGCAGGAGGAAGAAACTACTGCCATATCAACCCGAAGGGTGACGTGGAGCCATGTGTATTCATTCATTATTCCGGTGCAAATATCCGTGAAAAATCACTGTTAGAGTGTTTGAAACAGCCATTATTCATGGCATACAGAGATAACCAGCCATTCAACGACAACATGCTGCGCCCATGTCCGATGCTTGAGAATCCTGAGATCTTACAGCGTATGGTACATGAAACAGGTGCGCACTCCACAGATGTTGAGGAGGCAGAGCCGGTAGAACATTTATGTGGAAAATGTGAGGCATATGCATGTGAATGGAAAGAGACTGCAGACAGACTCTGGAAGGAGCATCCATACAAACAAAAAGGCTACACCAATTTCAAAAAGAAATAAGTTTTGTTCACAGTTGCAGTGTGAGCAGCAATAATAAGGGGCGATTGTTATCAGTAAAATACAAAAGCAGCTTTTAAAATGGGGACTGGTTCTGGCAGTCATTGGTATTATCGTGTATACTTTCCGTGATTCGGCAGGACCGATTTTAGAACAGCTTACGAAAACATCACCAGCCGTTGTCATTGGCATTTGTCTGATGGCAGCGGTATATCAGATCATAGAAGGCATTATCACGACCGTGCTCGCAAAGCAGTATCGGTCGTCTTTTGCATATAAAAATGGTATTACGAATGCGTTCCTTTGTTCTTTTTACCGGGTGGCAACGTTAGGAAGCGGTTCCGGAGTTGCAGCGATCATTTATCTGGGTGAGCATGGAATTGAATATGGCGGGGGATTTGGACTGTATATGATACAGTATGCGCTCCACAAAATAAGCATTGCATTGTTTTCTGCAATCTTTTTTGTGATGAACTGGGAATTTATGAGAAACTGGTTTGGAGATTACGCGGGACTTTTAGCAGGCGGATATGCGGTCACACTTGTGATCACCATCGGTCTGTTCCTGTTCTGCTGTTCAAAGAAATTCCACCGGCTGATCTTCCGGCTGCTGGATATCGTAAATCAAAAATTCCACGGAAGATTTGAAATAATGGAAGCGGAGATCAAAAGACAGTGCATGATGCTTGAGGATGCCTCGAAGCATTTACTGAAAAATAAAAAAGCAACCACAGGCGTGATCTTTCTTTGTCTGTTGAAATGCTGTTTCTGGTATGGAATCCCGTATCTTCTTTTTAAAGGCGTCCAGTTTCAGGGAAATCCGGCATTGACTCTGTCGCAGGTGCTTGCGATCACGTCACTGTCCGTTATGCTTGCGGCGGTGATTCCGTCTCCGGCGGGAATTGGCTCTACAGAGTTTGTGTTCACGACACTTTTTGCCGGAATCGTCGGCACGGGCATGGCGGGGTCAGCATCGCTTTTGTACCGCTTTGGCACATTTGTATTTCCATTTCTGGTGGGAACCGTTGTCGTGCTTATCAGGCATTTTAGAAGAAAAAAAATATCTGGTAACCGCATATGAAAAGATTAGTTGTAATCTCAAAGTAAATATAGTAATATGAATAAAGGCACAAAACAGATAGTATACTGTATTTAAAATTGAATTAGGGAGGAGTTTTATATGCCAGGAGTAATTGTAGCACTGATTATTTTAATTATTGTAGCACTGCTGATCGCAGTATCCTGTGTTAAGATCGTTCCGCAGGCAACTGCATGCGTGGTAGAACGTCTGGGAGGTTATCTTGCAACATGGTCTGTAGGTATTCATTTCAAAGCACCGTTTATCGACCGTGTGGCAAAGAGAGTTGTGTTAAAAGAGCAGGTGGTAGATTTCCCGCCGCAGCCGGTTATCACAAAAGATAATGTAACGATGCAGATCGATACTGTCGTATATTTCCAGATCACAGACCCGAAGCTTTATGCATATGGAGTCGAAAATCCAATCATGGCGATTGAGAACTTGACCGCAACTACACTGCGTAACATCATCGGTGATCTTGAACTTGATGAGACACTGACATCCAGAGAGACGATCAATACGAAAATGAGATCTTCTTTGGACGTTGCAACGGATCCATGGGGAATTAAAGTCAACCGTGTTGAGTTAAAAAATATCATCCCTCCTGCAGCAATTCAGGATGCGATGGAGAAACAGATGAAAGCAGAGCGTGAGCGCCGTGAAGCGATTCTCCGTGCAGAAGGTGAGAAAAAATCAACGGTACTTGTTGCAGAAGGTAAGAAAGAATCCGCAATTCTTGATGCAGAGGCTGAAAAACAGGCAGCGATCTTACGTGCAGAAGCCAAGAAAGAGGCAACGATCCGCGAGGCAGAAGGTCAGGCAGAAGCTATTTTAAAGATTCAGCAGGCAAATGCAGACGGACTTCGCATGATCAAAGAAGCTGCACCGGATCAGAATGTGATCCAGTTAAAGAGCTTAGAGGCATTTGCAAAAGCAGCAGATGGAAAAGCAACCAAGATCATTATTCCATCTGAGATCCAGGGAATCGCAGGTCTTGCAAAATCCGTTACGGAAATTGCAGCAGATCATAAATAAAATCAGAAAAAATTTATCAGAACGGATGGTGCGCGTGGTGTACCATCCGTTGTGGCATAAAAAGAAAATATGCGCAGCCATGCAAAAGGAGAGAAAAGGACATGAACTTAAAAGGACGTAATTTTTTAAAACTAATGGATTTTACACCGGAAGAGATTACATACATGATCGACCTTGCGGCAGATCTGAAAGCGAAGAAAAAACAGGGCATCCCGCATGACAGCCTGACCGGAAAAAATATTGCACTTATCTTTGAAAAGACAAGCACCAGAACACGCTGCTCTTTTGAGGTGGCAGCACATGATCTCGGCATGCATGTTACTTACCTTGAGGTTCCCAGATCGGCAAAAAAGAGAGCATCCCGGATACCGCCCGTGTGTTAGGACGTATGTTTGATGGTATTGAATACCGTGGATATGGACAGGATATCGTCGAGGAGCTTGCAAAATATGCAGGCGTACCGGTATGGAACGGCCTGACCAACGAGTTTCATCCGACACAGATGCTTGCAGATATGCTGACGATCCGTGAGCACCTTGGCAGATTAAAAGGTGTGAGACTGGTTTACATGGGCGACGCACGTTATAATATGGGTAATTCCCTGATGGTGACCTGCGCAAAACTCGGCATGGATTTTGTTGCATGTACGAGTAAAAAATACTTCCCGGATGCAAAACTGGTAGAGTATTGCGAAGGTGTTGCAAAAGAAACGGGCGCTTCTATTACCCTGACAGAGGATGTTAAAGAAGGAACAAAAGATGCAGATGTTATTTATACGGATGTCTGGGTATCCATGGGTGAGCCGGATGAGATCTGGGAGGAGCGTCTCCACGATCTGATGCCATATCAGGTAAATAAAGAAGCTATGGCAAATGCAAAAGAGGGTGCCATTTTCATGCACTGTCTGCCGGCATTCCACGACTTAAAGACCAGGATCGGCAAGGAAGTTTATGAGAAATTCGGTTACAGTGAGTTGGAAGTAACGGATGAAGTATTTGAGAGCAGACAGTCTGTCGTATTTGACGAGGCGGAAAATCGTATGCATACGATCAAGGCAGTGATGCTTGCAACGCTCGGAGATTAGTGTGAAAATTTGTGCTGGCACACAAATGTAAGATGAGCAAAGAACAGTGTACCGGGTATGGATATTTTGGAGGAAACAGATGAGGACACAGCTACTAGCGGCATTAAAGGAAGCCGATGATTATATTTCCGGTCAGGAACTGTGTGAGCACTTTGGAGTATCGCGCACTGCAATCTGGAAAGCGGTGAAGCAGTTAAAAGAGGCTGGATATGTGATCGAGGCAGTGCAGAATAAAGGATACAAGATCGTGTCGACACCGGACTGCCTGAATACGGCAGAACTGGAAAGCATCCGGAAAACAAAGTGGGCAGGTCGTGAAATTTTTTATTTTGATACAATTGATTCCACAAACACAAAGGCAAAACAGCTTGCGGAGGAAGGACATCCGACTGGAACGCTGGTTGTTGCGGAAAAACAGGAAGCAGGCCGCGGCCGCCGTGGAAGAGGATTTGAATCACCGGCGGGTGTCGGGATATTTATGACTCTGGTGCTCAAACCGGATTTTGCACCGGATCGCGCTTCTATGTTGACGCTCATAGCAGCGCTTGCAGTATCGAAAGCCATCTCGGAGAAAACTGGACAGGAAGCAGGGATCAAATGGCCGAACGATATTGTGATGAACGGCAAAAAAGTTTGTGGAATTTTAACCGAGATGAGTGCACAGTTAGACTATATCAATCATGTTGTCATCGGTATTGGTATTAATGTCCAGAATGAATCATTTCCAAAAGAGATTGAACAGGTGGCGACCTCGATTCTGATGGAGACCGGACAGCATGTGAACCGTGCAGAGCTGATCGAAGCAGTATTAGAGCAGTTTGAACGTTATTATGGGATATTTTTAGAGACAGAAGACTTAAGTGGTCTGGTCAAGGAATATGATGCACACCTGATCAATATGCATAAGCAGGTCAGGGTGTTAGATCCCAAAGAGCCTTATGAGGCAAAAGCAATGGGAATTACGCCGCATGGAGAGCTGATCGTGGATACTTGGGAAGGCAGAAAACTGGTATCCTCGGGCGAAGTTTCCGTGAGAGGAGTATATGGATATGTCTGAGAGAGAAGAAGTAGTGCTCTGCGGAGCGAGCGCTTACAATAAAAAATTTTATCTGAATCAGGATTTTAAGGGACTGCCGGACTCGATCAAAGATGAATTAAAGATTATGTGTGTCCTTTTTACGGAGGATATCGGTGGTATTTTTCAGGTTGTATTTGATGAGGAAGGCAATTTAGAGTTCCGTACTTCCAGTGATGAGAACGATCTTTTATATGATGAGATCGGCTGTGGATTAAAAATACGTGAGCTGCAGCGCACAAAAGAAGAACTGCTTCGCGCTTTAGAGATGTATTATAAAGTGTTATATATTGGTGTGGACGAATCAGAAATGTAAAGAAAAAGGTAGGAAAATACGATGGTAATCACGATTGACGTAGGAAATACAAATATCACTGTAGGAGTATTCCGTGGGGATGAGGTAATGGCAACTTTTCGTATCACGACGAAGATGCCGCGTACTTCGGACGAGTATGGAATGCTGCTGTCAAACCTGTTAGAGCAGAACAACATCAGACACGATGATATTGAGGATGCGATCATAGCATCTGTTGTTCCGAATGTGATGCATTCCTTAGAGGGTGCGATCATCAAATATTTTGGCATCAATCCGATCATTGTGGAACCGGGTACAAAAACGGGAATCCGTGTGGTAACAGAGAATCCGCGCCAGATCGGCGCAGACCGTATCGTAGATGCAGCGGCAGCGTATGAACTGTATGGCGGACCGGTACTGGTACTTGATTTTGGTACTGCCACAACTTATGATCTGGTCGATAAAAACGGTGCATTTGTTTCCGGTGTGACTGCACCTGGAATCCGTATTTCTGCAAAGGCACTGTGGGAAGATGCGGCGAAACTGCCGGAGATCGAAATTCGCAAACCGGAGAGCATTCTGGCGAAAGAGACGATCTCAAGCATGCAGGCTGGTCTTGTATATGGACAGATCGGACAGACGGAATATATCGTGAAACATATGATCGAAGAGGCTGACATGGGACCGGTCAAGGTTGTTGCAACCGGTGGATTGGGACGTATCATTGCAAATGAGACAGATGTGATCGATGTGTATGATCCGAACCTGACATTGAAGGGAATGAACCTTATTTATAAGAAGCAGAACCGTAAATCAGGTAAGATTAAGAAATAAGAGATATCTGACCGGGAGATTCAGGATGCCCGGATCGGGTATAAGAGAGCGAATTATTTAGGAAATGGTGGCATGGGAGAAATCAGACGACTTCAGATTGGAAATGTAACGTTAGAAAATAACCTGATATTAGCACCGATGGCAGGCGTGACAGACCTGCCATTTCGTTTGCTTTGCAAGGAACAGGGAGCGGGACTGCTGTGCATGGAGATGGTCAGCGCAAAGGCGATCCTTTATAAAAACAGAAATACAGAAGAACTTTTGACGATCGACAAACGCGAGAATCCGGTGTCGCTGCAGCTGTTTGGCTCTGACCCGGATATCATGAGTGAGATTGCAAAACAGATCGAGGACAGACCATTTGACATTTTAGACATCAACATGGGCTGCCCGGTGCCGAAAGTGGTCAACAACGGCGACGGTTCTGCGCTTATGAAAAATCCAAAGCTCGCCGGGGAGATCATTGAAAAGACTGCCCGTGCAATCAAAAAGCCGGTTACGGTCAAGATCCGCAAAGGATTTGACGAGGAACATGTCAATGCGGTTGAGATGGCTCACATTGCGCAGGAATCCGGTGCTGCGGCAGTGGCAGTCCACGGCAGGACAAGGTCACAATTTTATTCGGGAAAGGCTGACTGGGATATCATAAGACAGGTAAAAGAGGCAGTTTCCATCCCGGTGATCGGAAACGGAGATGTGACTTCCGGGGAAAAAGCAATCGCCATGCGTGAGCAGACAGGGTGTGACGGGGTGATGATTGCCAGAGGTGCTCAGGGGAATCCGTGGATCTTTTCGGAGCTTTTAGAATACGAAAGAACAGGACGGCTTCCTGACAGACCGGATGTGGAAGAAATCAAACAGACAATGCTTCGGCATGCCAGACTCCAGATCGAGTATAAAGGTGATTTTACAGGAATCCGGGAGATGCGCAAACATGTGGCATGGTATACAAAAGGACTGCATGGGGCAGCCCGTCTGCGGGATCGGATCAATCAGGTTGAGAGCTATGCAGAACTGGAAAATCTCTTGACATCGTTATAACGATTGAGTATAATATTGAAATTGTGAAATATACTTGAATTAGAGATATGGACAGGCAGAAATGTCCTGTAAATACAGGAAAAAGCCGAAGATAAAGTTTTAAATAAAAGAGCAAGATCAGGAAAGAAAGGAAGCAGACAGGTATGGCAGAGGCAAAGAAGAGATTACTTACTTATGCAGGATTGAAAGCGCTGGAGGATGAACTGGAAAATCTGAAAGTTGTAAAACGTAAAGAAGTGGCAGGAAAGATCAAAGAAGCCAGAGAGCAGGGAGACCTTTCAGAGAACGCAGAATACGATGCGGCAAAAGATGAGCAGAGAGATATCGAAGCCCGTATCGAAGAGCTGGAAGGCATTTTGAAAAACGCAGAAGTTGTAGTAGAGGATGAAGTTGATTTAGACAAGATCAATGTAGGATGTAAAGTAAAAGTATTTGACATCACATTTGACGAAGAGATGGAGTTCAACATTGTAGGTTCTACAGAGGCGAACAGCCTGGAAGGAAAGATTTCCAATGAGTCGCCGGTTGGTCAGGCTCTGATGGGTAAAAAAGTCGGAGAGACTGTAGATGTAGAAACACAGGCAGGAGTGATCCAGTACAAAGTACTTGATATCAGCCGTTCTATGTAGTAGAAACCAGACCCCTTTATTACAAGGGGTCTTAATTCGCATTTAGGGAACACATAAAAGTGTACCGGATGCCCGAAAAGGAAGGAGAAAATATCGTGTCCGAACAGCAGAAAAAAGCACAGCAGGAACCAGATTTAAATCAGTTGAGAAAAGTTCGCCGCGAAAAACTGGCGGATTTACAGGCAAACGGAAAAGATCCGTTTGTGATCACAAAATATGACCAGACACATCACAGTCTGGAGATCAAAGAGAATTTTGAAGAGCTTGCAGGAAAAGAAGTTTCTATCGCAGGACGTATGATGTCCAAACGTGTGATGGGAAAAGCATCTTTCTGCAATGTACAGGATTTGCAGGGAAATATTCAGTCTTACGTTGCAAGAGACAGTATCGGAGAAGAAGCTTACAAAGAGTTTAAGAAGATGGATGTCGGCGATGTGATCGGAATCACAGGAGAAGTGTTTGAGACAAAGACAGGAGAAAAATCCATCCACGCTTCTTCCGTGACATTGCTCTCCAAGAGTCTTCAGATTCTGCCGGAGAAGTTCCACGGACTGACAAATACAGATATCCGCTACCGTCAGAGATACGTGGATCTGATCATGAATCCGGATGTAAAACAGACATTTATCAACCGCTCTAAGATTTTAAGCGCGATCAGAAGATATCTGGACGGACAGGGATTCCTGGAAGTAGAGACACCGATGCTCGTATCCAATGCCGGAGGTGCTGCTGCAAGACCGTTCGAAACACACTTCAACGCACTGGATGAAGATTTCAAACTCCGCATCTCTCTTGAGCTGTACTTGAAGAGACTGATTGTCGGAGGAATGGAGCGCGTATACGAGATCGGACGTGTATTCCGTAACGAAGGTCTTGACACAAGACATAATCCGGAATTTA
>ENA-OPSF01001251-OPSF01001251.1-human-gut-metagenome-genome-assembly--contig:-NODE-1251-length-20138-cov-8.137230_pt1 | contig 20138 bp, 13 predicted proteins | sample MGYA00241452_ERZ501896 | MGnify/ENA primary metagenome ERZ501896 (study PRJEB25962, sample SAMEA2042111) | human gut metagenome | biome: human gut; feature: human-associated habitat; material: faeces... | reverse complement strand
CGCCCTCCGCACAAGTCCTTTTTCCAAATCCCAGTCCGGGACCAAAAGAGGTACACTCTGCGGATCGATTGCAGCTTGCAGCATCTGCAAAGGCGCCGGAGGTGGAGACCTCCGGCGCCGCTGCGTCTCTATTTTCTCGCCGCCTTCAGCCGGGCCATAGCCCGGGCCAGTGCGGCCTTGGAGTTGTAATATTCCTGAATGCTCAGCTTCTGGCGCAGGCGCTCCTCCGCCCGCTCCTTGGCGGCCTCCGCCCGCTTCCAGTCGATCTCCTCCGGCCGCTCGGCGGAGGTGGTCAGCACCATCACCCGGTCGGGCATGATCTCGGCCAGGCCCTGGCTGACCACCGCATGGGTCCATGCCCCCTCGCTGCGGTACTTCAACTCACCGGGGACCACGGCGGTGACCACCGGCTCGTGGCCGGCCTCCACCCCCATATAGCCGTCGATGGCGGGCAGGACCAGGGAGTCCGCATCCCCGATGTAGAACTGCCGGTCAGGGGTCACCACCTCCAGGTGGAAGCACTTTCCTCCCGCCATCTCACAGCACCCCCATATCCCGGGCTTTCTTCCGCACCTCGTCCACATCGCCGGTCATACTGAAGGCGGCCTCAGGCAGACGGTCCAGCTCGCCGCCCAAAATAGCCTCGAAGCTGCGCAGCGTGTCCTCCAGCTTCACGAAGCGGCCCTCCAGGCCGGTGAAGGTCTGGGCCACTGAGAAGGGCTGGGAGAAGAACTGCTGGATGCGGCGGGCCCGCTCCACGGTGCGCTTGTCCTCCTCCCCCAGCTCCTCCATGCCCAGGATGGCGATGATGTCCTGAAGCTCCCGGTACCGCTGGAGCAGCTCCTGCACCGCCCGGGCCGCCTTATAGTGGCGCTCTCCCACCACGTCGGGCTCCAGAATACGGGAGGTGGACTCCAGGGGATCCACGGCGGGATAGATACCCTGCTCCACGATTTTGCGGGAGAGGACCGTGGTGGCATCCAGGTGGGCGAAGGTGGTGGCGGGAGCGGGGTCGGTCAGGTCGTCGGCGGGGACGTAGACGGCCTGGACGGAGGTAATGGCCCCGTCCTTGGTGGAGGTGATGCGCTCCTGAAGGGCACCCATCTCAGAGGCCAATGTAGGCTGATAGCCCACGGCGCTCGGCATTCGGCCCAGCAGGGCCGACACTTCCGAACCGGCCTGGGTGAAACGGAAAATATTGTCGATAAAGAGAAGAATCTCCTTGCCGCCGCCGTCCTGGTCGCGGAACTGTTCGGCAACGGTCAGTCCGCTCAGGGCCACACGCAGACGTGCGCCCGGCGGCTCGTTCATCTGTCCGAACACGAGCGTTGCCTGCGACTTGGCAACTTCGTTCATGTCGACATCGTTGAGGTTCCAACCCCCCTTCTCCATGTCTTTTTCGAACTTCTCGCCGTATTTGACAACGCCGCTCTCGATCATCTCGCGCAGAAGGTCGTTACCCTCGCGGGTGCGTTCGCCGACACCGGTGAACACCGAGAAGCCGTTGTGTCCCTTGGCGATATTGTTGATGAGCTCCATGATAAGCACGGTCTTGCCCACGCCGGCGCCGCCGAAGAGGCCGATCTTACCGCCTTTGCTGTAGGGCTCGAGAAGGTCGATGACCTTGATGCCGGTGTAGAGAATCTCGGTTCCGATCGTCAGGTCGTCGAACTTGGGCGCGGGCTGATGGATCGGGCGCAGATTCTTGCGGTCGAGGGCCGGAAGACGGTCGATGGCGTCGCCCATGACATTGAGCAGGCGTCCTTTGACCTGATCGCCCGTCGGGACAGCGATAGGATGGCCTACGTTGATAACCGGAAGGCCGCGCTGGAGGCCGTCGGTGCTCTCCATAGCAACGCAGCGAACGGTGTCTTCGCCGATATGCTGCTCGACCTCGAGTGTCAGTTCCTGGCCGTCGGCATCGCCGGGGCGTTTAACTTTCAAGGCGGTGTAGATAGGCGGTAGGTCTTGGTTGCCGTCGAAGCTGACGTCGACCACCGGGCCGATGACCTGGGCTATTTTTCCGAATTTGTCGCTCATGGTTTTTATTGGTCTGTTGAGAAGGATGGTTTTCTTTATTGGATTTTATTGAGGGTTCCGGGGAATCAGAGATACCAGCCGAAGGTTACTGTCAGCACCATCAGCACGAGGTTGAACAGCGATATCGGCATGAGGTATTTCCATTCGAGCGTCAGCAGCTGGTCTATGCGCAGGCGCGGGAATGTCCATTTGAACCAGATAATTATGAAGCTGATGACAACGGCTTTGCCGAGGAACCAGACAATGCCGGGGATATAGTCCATTACGGCGTTGAAGCTGTCCCAGCCGGGGATGTGGAACGGCATCCATCCGCCGAGGAAGAGCAGTGAGGCTACGCCGGCCACGATGAACAGGTTCAGATATTCGGCCAGATAGAAGAAGCCGAAGTGGATACCCGAATATTCGGTGTGGTAACCGGCTGTCAGCTCGCTCTCGGCCTCGGGAAGGTCGAACGGGCCGCGGTTGGTCTCGGCTGTGCCGGCGATGAGATAGATGACGAAAGCGATGATTGCCGGAACGTGGCCGCTGAAGAGGAACCAGAGATGGTTCTGCTCATTGACGATTCCGCTGACCGACATTGTTCCGGCCAGAACTATCATCGTTATTACGCTGAGACCTATCGAGATTTCATAGCTGACCATCTGGGCGCCCGAACGGAGGGCACCTATAAGGGTGAACTTGTTGTTCGACGACCATCCGGCCAGAAGTATTCCCAGCACTCCTATCGACGACACGGCCAGCAGGAAGAAGATACCGACATTGAAGTCGAGAACCTGCATTCCGTTGCCCCACGGCAGAACCGAGAAGGCGAGCATCGAGGCCAGAATTACAAGATAGGGAGCAAGGGCGAACAGGAACTTGTCGGTATGCTTGAGGTCGATAAGCTCCTTGATGAGAATCTTGAACATATCGGCGAAAGGCTGGAGAACGCCGCAGGTGCCGACGCGGTTCGGGCCGAGGCGGCACTGGAAATAGGCACACACCTTTCGCTCGAACCAGATATAGAAGAGAGCCAGCAGAGCGTAGGCCAGAAGCAGGGCGACGCCGATTGCCAGACACTCGAAAGTGACGGCAAGCCATTCGGGGATGTATGTTGTCAGGCCTGTGTGGATCCACTTGGTTACAAACGTGAAATCTTGCATAGTGAAATGGATGGATGATTGGGTTTCCGGTTACTGTACTGTTAGCGGTCCATGTCAGGGACGATATAGTCGAGCGAGCCTCCGATTGTGATGAGGTCGGCGATTTTCTGTCCGCGCGTCATCTTGTCGACGGCGGCGGCAAGCGGCAGGCAGGGGGGCACGAGCTTCAGGCGGTAGGGGTTCGTCGTGCCGTCGCTCTCGAGGCAGACGCCGAAGACGCCGCGGCAGCCCTCGACCATCTTGAACCAGCGGCCGGCGGGCACTTTGACTACTTTGGGAACCTTAACGCAATACTCTCCTTCGGGAATGTTGTCGATAAGCTGCTCGATTATGCGCGCGCTCTGCTCCATCTCGGCCACACGCACTTTGAAGCGGGCCATGGAGTCGCCTTCATGGGCGATGACTTCGTCGAAGTCAAGCTCGGAATAGATCGAATAGGGGTGGGTCTTGCGCACATCGCAGGCCCAGCCGCTGGCACGTCCCGAGGGGCCGGTCACGCCGCGCTGGATGGCCTCTTCGCGGCTTATGACGCCGACGCCTTCCATTCGGCCTTTGGCGATGACGTTACCGGTGAATATCTTGTTATATTCCTTTATATTGGCCGGCAGAACGGCAAGCAGAGCCTTGACGTCGGCAACGAAGTCGGGGGCGAGATCCTGCATGACGCCGCCGATACATTCGTAGTTGAATGTCATTCGGGCGCCGCAGGTCTTCTCCATGATGTCGAGAATCTGCTCGCGCACGCGCAGGGTGTAGAACAGCATCGTCGTGGCACCGAGGTCCATGCAGTAGGTTCCGATGAACAGGCAGTGAGAGGCTATGCGGCCGAGCTCGTCCATGAGCACGCGGATAACCTGGGCACGGCGGCTGATCTCGATTCCCAGAGCCTCTTCATAGCAGAGGCAGAGGGCGTGGTGGTAGTGGTGGCCCGAGAAATAGTCCATTCGATCCATGAAATGGAGCGTCTGGGGATAGGTCAGCTGCTCACAGATTTTCTCTATTCCGCGGTGGATATATCCCATATAGACATCGATGCGCTTGACATCCTCGCCGTTGATGGCTGTGCGGAAGCGCAGAACGCCGTGGGTGGCGGGGTGCTGCGGGCCGATGTTGACAACGAAGTCGTCTTCCTCGAAGATGCGCGGTTCGGTCTTGACGATCGTGCCGTCGGGCTGCTCGACCCAGCTCTGGGTGAAGTCGCTCTGGCGCTCGTTCTCGATCGACACGGGGTTGATGTCGGGGTTGGCGTCGTAGTCTTTCAGCAGCGGATGTCCCTTCCAGTCGATGCTGAGGAACAGACGCCGCATATCGGGATTGTTGATGAAGATGATTCCGAAAAAGTCGTAGACCTCGCGCTCATAGATGCCGGCAACCTCCCAGAGATCGCTGACAGAGTGGATCATGGGCTCCCGGCGGTCACCGCGGGCGATGACCTTCACGGCGAGCATCTCGCCGCCGCGGCCCGTTGAGCTGAGATAGTAGATACAGCCCAGACTCTCTTTCCAGTCCATGCCGACTATCGTGACCAGATAGTCGAAGGCTGTCGAGCTGTCGTCGCGGAGCGTCATGGCCACGGTGTGCCATGCTTTCTCATCGACGCTGAGCGTTGTTATTCCGTCGGGGCCGACCTCGAACGTCGCTGTCGGGTCGAGCTTGAGAATCTTTTCCTTAAAGTCTGCCATTGTCTGCTTCTTTCGAGATGATAAGATTAATCGGCAACGCCCTCAACGGGGTGGGCCTTGAGGAATTCCTCCTGTTTCTGCTGGCGGTTGACGCCTCCGAAGAAGCGCTCTACCTTTATCTTGCGCGACAGCTGCATGATGCCGTAGATCATAGCTTCGGGACGCGGCGGACAGCCGGGCACGAAGACGTCGACGGGCACGATCTTGTCGATGCCCATGGCAACATGGTAGCTCTTGCGGAACGGGCCGCCCGAAATAGCGCATCCGCCGCAGGCAATAACATATTTGGGCTCGGCCAGCTGGTCGTAGAGGCGGCGGAACACGGGAACCATGCGGTGGACGATCGTTCCGGCGACCATCATGAAGTCGGCCTGACGGGGCGACGAACGCGCTACTTCCCAGCCGAAGCGGGCCATGTCGAAGCGGGCGGCGCCGAGCGACACGAACTCAATGCCGCAGCAGCTCGTGGCGAACGTCAGCGGCCACAGAGAGTTCGAACGGCCCCAGTTGATGAGTTTGTCGAGCGAACCGACAATAACGTTGGTTCCCGACGCGCGAAGCTCTTCGACGAGCTTCTCGATATATTCGTTGTCTTTCCATGCCTCGTAGGGCATGCTCTTCGTTGTCACTTCCATTCCAATGCTCCTTTACGCCAGGCATAGACAAGACCCAGCACGATAATACTGAAAAATACGGCGATACATACAAGGCCGTCAAGGCCGAGGTCGCGCATTCTGACGGCCCACGGATAAAGGAACACTGTCTCGACGTCGAACATCAGAAACAGGATGGCGAAAAGGTAATAGCCTACCTTCATCTGCACCATCGAGCCGCCACGCGTCGGAATACCGCACTCGTAAGGCTCTCCCTTCTGTGCGTTATACGACTTCGGCGAAATCAATCCCGCGATCCACATAGCCAAAGCCACCAGACATACGCCCGTCAGCCCGGCCACTACCGCAAGAGTAACATTTTGAATCGATAATGACAACATTGTCGTGTTTAAGTTTTTACTTTTACTTTTTCTGTATGCTTCGGGCAACTCCTTGCCCTGCGACTATGATTGCTTTAATTCTGTGTCAATCATGGCATTAAATTGCCCGAAAGCGTTTTCGCCGGACATTTCAAGCCAAATTTTGGTGCAAATATACAAATTTTTGCATTTTCCCCGCCCTTTTTCCATAAATTTTTCCGTAATCTTTCATCGGCAGGGGAGTCGGCCGGAGGCGCCATCGCGCACTCACATCCGCGCGCCCGTAAGGACCTGACATTCGAGTCCTTGCATTTTTTTCACAATTTCAGGGGCGCCCCCGCTCGGCGCCGTCGGATTTTTTTGTACCTTTGCACCTTGAATAAAATTTCAGATCCCAAGCGTGGAAACAAAGTATATTTTTGTCACCGGCGGCGTCGTGTCGTCACTCGGTAAAGGAATTATCTCGGCATCGCTCGCCTGCCTGCTTAAGGCTCGCGGCTACCGCGTCACCATCCAGAAGTTCGACCCGTATATCAACATCGACCCGGGCACTCTCAACCCCTACGAACACGGCGAATGCTACGTAACCGTCGACGGTCAGGAGACCGATCTCGACCTCGGCCACTACGAGCGGTTCACCAATGTCCGCACAACGCGCGCCAATAATGTCACGACCGGTCGGATCTACCAGAACGTCATCAACAACGAACGCCGCGGCGACTATCTCGGCAAGACCGTCCAGATCATACCCCACATCACCGACGAGATCAAGCGCAACGTGAAGCTGCTCGGCAACACCGGCGACTACGATTTCATAATAACCGAAATCGGCGGAACCGTAGGCGACATCGAGAGCCTGCCGTTCCTCGAGAGCGTGCGCCAGCTGCGCTGGGAGATGGGCCGCAACGCCGTCTGCATCCATCTGACCTACGTTCCGTTCCTCCACGCCGCCAAAGAGCTGAAGACAAAACCGACGCAGCACTCCGTCAAACAGCTTCAGGAGGTCGGTATCCAGCCCGACCTGCTGGTTCTGCGCACAGAGCACGACATTCCCGCCCCCATGCGCAAGAAGATAGCCCAGTTCTGCAACGTCGACCCCGACTCGGTCATCCAGTCGGTCGACCTGCCGACAATCTACGAGGTTCCGATGGCCCTCCACGCCCAGCGGTTCGACCAGACTGTCCTCCGCAAGGTAGGCATCGAGCCTCAGGGCGAGCCCGACATGAAACGGTGGATCAACTTCATCGACAAGATGCAGAACGCCACAGAAAAGGTCACCATAGGACTCGTCGGCAAATATGTCGAACTTCAGGACGCCTACAAATCGATCAACGAATCGCTCTTCCAGGCCGCTACCTACAACGACCGACGTCTCGACCTGCGGTATATCCACAGCGAACGTCTCAACGACTCCAACGCCGACGAGCTCCTGAGCGGTCTCGACGGAATAATCGTGGCGCCCGGATTCGGACAGCGCGGCATCGAGGGCAAGTTCACAGCCCTGCGCTGGGCGCGCGAGCACGATGTTCCGACCTTCGGAATCTGCCTCGGAATGCAGTGTATGGTAATCGAATGGGCACGCGACGTGCTCGGCCTCGCCGACGCCAACTCAACCGAGATGGACCACACGACCGCAAACAACGTCATCGACCTCATGGAGGAACAGAAACATATCTCGAACATGGGCGGAACAATGCGCCTCGGAGCCTACGACTGCGAGCTGCGTCCCGACTCACGGGCCGCCCGCGCCTACGGCTCGACACGCATAAGCGAACGCCACCGCCACCGCTACGAATTCAACGAAGACTACCGCGAGCGCTTCGAAGCTTCGGGGATGCGCTGCACAGGCATCAACCCCGCCAGCGGCCTCGTCGAAGTTGTCGAGGTCCCCTCGCTGCGCTGGTATGTCGGAACGCAGTATCATCCCGAATACTCGTCGACGGTCGAAAGCCCGAGCCCGCTCTTCCTCGACTTTGTGGCAGCCGCCGTGGCCTACCGCAACGAACGCGCCGCCAAAGCCTGACGGCAACTTCCCCACCCCTTCACGAAAAACTCTAACGCCTTAATATAAAAAAAGACATTACTGTGGACAAGAATTCCATTCTGGGCATAGTGCTGATGGCGGCCATCATCATCGGCTTCATGCTCTACAATCAGCCGAGCCCCGAAGAGCTCGAACAACAGCGCCGCGAAGCTGCCGAGCAGCAGAAACTCGAACAGCAGAAGAGCGACGCCGAAGCAGTGGCGCCTTTCGACTCGATCAGCGCCGCCGAAGCTCAGACAATAGCCGCCACCGTGCGTGAACTCGGAACAACCGACAGCCTGACCCACTCGTCGACGCTCAAAATCGCCGGCGCAACACTGACTGCCGCTGCCGACGGAAAAATCGGCGGCACCGTCGAGGCCGGCGGGAAAGTCTTCGACGTAGCCTCGCTCACTGCCGGAAGCACCCTGCCCGCCGGAGGCGCCGAAGCCTGCAAGGCACTGCGCAAGGCGCTGGCCGACGCCGCCCGCTACCGCGGATTCGCCAAGTATATCAGCGGCGATTCGGCCACGGTCAAGCTCGCCAACAAGCTCGTCAGTCTCGAAATCTCAAACAAAGGCGCCGAAATCGCCCGCGCCGTGCTCAACGACTATTCGAGCTACGACTCGACAGCCGTCGAGATGATGAGCCCGGCCACAAACAGCTACGGCTTCACCCTGACCACAGCCACCCAGCGCTTCGACACCCGCGAATTCTTCTTCACCCCGCATCAGGTCGGCGACAGTATAGTCGAGATGAGCCTCGACCTCGGCGACGGCGCAACATTCGCCATACGCTACACCCTGCTGCCCGACAGCTACCTCGTCAGGATGGACGTGCTCCAGAACGGCATGCAGGCCGTGATTCCCTCGACCGTAGCCTCGATGGACTTCAGCTGGAAGCAGAAGATGCCGCGCAACGAGGCAGGCCGCGTGTTCGAGGAACGCAACAGCGCCCTATATTATATGTTCATGGACGGCGACGTCGAAAACCTCTCCGAGAACAAATCGGAAGCCAAGGAGGTCAGCGAGCGCTTTAAATGGGTCGGCTACAAGAACCAGTTCTTCTCGGCCGTCATGATGGCCCGCACGAACTTCTCGTCGGCGGAATTCGACAGCGAAGTGCTCGAGAACGACCCTGACTTCATCAAGACAATGACAACCGAGGCCACTCTGGAATACAGCCCCTCGGCTGCCAACCCGGCGTCGTTCACCTTCTATCTCGGCCCCAACTCCTATCCTCTGCTGAGCGATATTCAGGAGAATATCTACCCCGAGTCGAACATGAACCTGACAAAGCTCATTCCGCTGGGCTGGAGTCTCTTCCGCTGGATCAACACCCTCATAATAATCCCGCTGTTCAGCTTCCTCGGCTCGTTCATCTCGAACTACGGAATCATTATCCTGCTGCTGACGATATTCATCAAGATTATCCTCTTCCCCTTCACCTACAAAAGCTATATGTCGCAGGCCCGCATGCGTGTGCTCGCCCCCGAAGTCAAGGCCATCAACGACAAATATCCCGGTCAGGAAAACGCCATGAAGCGCCAGCAGGAGACAATGGCCCTCTACTCGCGCGCCGGCGCCAACCCGATGAGCGGATGCCTGCCGATGCTGCTTCAGATGCCTATCCTCATCGCCATGTTCAGCTTCTTCCCCAGCGCCATAGAGCTGCGCGGCGAATCGTTCCTCTGGGTCAAAGATCTCTCGGCCCCCGACGCCATAGTGTCGTGGACAGCCAACATCCCCTTCATATCGTCGACCTTCGGTAACCACATCAGCCTCTTCTGTCTGCTGATGACCGTCACCAATATCCTCTACACGCGCATAACGATGCAGAACCAGCCCTCGTCGTCGTCGATGCCCGGAATGAAATGGATGATGTATCTGATGCCGCTGATGTTCCTCTTCTTCTTCAACAACTACGCCGCCGGTCTCAGCTACTACTACTTCCTGTCGCTGCTGATCACCATCGTCCAGACCTACATCTTCCGCCGCGTCGTCAACGAAGAGAAAGTGCGCGCCAAGATGGCCGAGAACGCCAAAAAACCGCGCAAGAAGAGCGGCTTCATGGCACGCCTCGAAGAAGCTCAGCGCAAACAGGAGGCCCTGATGCGCGAACAGGCCCGTCAGAACGCTAAAAAACGCCGTTAAACAAGCCCTATGATAACTCAGGAACAACTCAAAGACTGCGCCGAACGCCGCGACGCCCTGCGCCGCTATCTCGACATCGACAACCGTCGCATAGAGCTCGAGGAAGAAGAGCTGCGCACCCACGTGCCCGACTTCTGGGAACACCCCAAGGAGGCGCAGGCCCAGATGAAGAAAATCAAAGACATCCAGGGCTGGATAACAGGCTTCGAAGAGGTCGACAAGGCCGTCGAGGAACTGACCCTCGGCTTCGACTTCATAAAGGAAGGACTTATCGAAGAGCCCGAGCTCGACGCACTCGCCGCCGATGCCCTCTCGAAGATCGAGCGCCTCGAGCTGCGCAATATGCTGCGCCGCGAAGAAGACCGCATGGACGTCGTGCTGAAAATCAACTCCGGAGCCGGCGGCACCGAAAGTCAGGACTGGGCCGAACAGCTCATGAGAATGTATATGCGCTGGGCCGAGAAACATGGCTACAAGACCTCAGTCGCCAACCTTCTCGAAGGCGATGAGGCCGGAATAAAATCGGCCACCATCAATATCGAAGGCCCCTACGCCTACGGCTACCTCAAGAGCGAGAACGGAGTCCACCGCCTCGTTCGCGTCTCCCCCTACAACGCCCAGGGCAAACGCATGACCTCGTTCGCCTCGGTGTTCGTGACTCCGCTTGTCGACGACACCATCGACGTCAAGGTCGAGCCGGCCCTGCTATCGTGGGACACCTTCCGAAGCGGGGGCGCCGGCGGCCAGAACGTCAACAAGGTTGAATCGGGCGTGCGCCTGCGCTATCAGTTCACCGACCCCCACACCGGCGAGAAAGAGGAAATCCTCATCGAGAACACCGAAACGCGCGACCAGCCCAAGAACAAGGAGAACGCCATGCGTCAGCTGCGCTCTATCCTCTACGACAAGGAGCTGCAGTGGCGCCTGCAGGAGCAGGCCAAGGTCGAGGCCGGAAAGATGAAGATCGAATGGGGGAGCCAGATCCGCTCCTACGTCTTCGACGACCGCCGCGTCAAAGACCACCGCACCAACCATCAGACCAGCGACGTCGGCGGCGTCATGGACGGCGACATCGACGAGTTCATCAAAGCCTACCTGATGGAATTCTCGGGCTCCGCCGAGGCTAACTAAGTTTTATAACTTTTATAAGACTTATAAGTTAAATTTATTCTACATAGCGGCGGATGAAGTCCTCGAGCGAGTCGCCGGGGGCGAGGCCGAAACGTGTTCGCAGTCGGTAGCGGTTCGTACGCACCGACTGCACTGTTATATTGAGCAGTTTGGCTATCGAGGCATTCGACATTCCCGCGCCGATATAGGCGCAGAGTTTCACCTGCCCTTCGGTCATCGTAGGGAAATCGGCTTTCAGGCGGCGCGCGAGTCCCGGAAGAAGATGGTCGTAGATGTCGAGAAACGCCTTGCGTTCCTCGCGGCCCGAGGCATGGACTTTCAGTGTTGTCAGAATCTGCCCGGCTCGGTTAGGCGAGAGGTCGCCCGACTCGGCGGCAGCCTCGATACGGTTCTGAAGGTCGTCGATAAGCTTCTCTTTCTGCTCGAACAGAACCGATTCGCGCGCCAGACGGCTCTGCGACTCGCGCAACATGGCGGCAGCCATATTCTCTCTCATCTCGCGCTCTTTGGCGCGCCGGTAGAGCATGAACATCGCCGTCGAAGCCACGGTGACGATTACCAGCACAATGATAAGGAACGTCCGCTGCTGACGCTCTTTCGATATGCGTGCCGTCAGCCGGGCTTCGGCGGCGGCATGACGTCCCGACTCGATCGAGATAGAGAGCGCACGCTTCTGCTCGGCTCCGAAAGCGTCGTTGAAATGGCGGAGATACCACATTGCCGAGTCGATATTTCCTACAGCCATCCATCCCTCAACGAGCACCTGCGTTATAGCTATTCCCTCGCGGGTATCGGCTTCGAAAGCACCGCTGCTGAACGCTTCTGAGGCCATTTCGAGAGCGAGACGCGGATCGGTGGTCAGATAGCGGCGCGCAAGCAGCCCTCTGTGGATAGCGACACGCGAGAGGTAACGCGGATTGTTTCCGGCCATGGCTATGGCACGCTCAGAATAGGGATATGAGGCTGGGGTGTCGACGGCCGCCGCTATGTTCTGGAGCAGAAGCTGATATGCGGCGGTATCGGCCTGCATGGTCAGCGACCCGTAGAGACGCCGGTAGATCGAGTTTCTGACGCTGTCGCGGCTCGACAGGGCAACGTTGATGAGGTTCTTTGTGTAGTTCGACGTCATTCCGGCGCGCCGCCATATCTCACCGGCGCGGCTGAACGCGTCGGCGGCGCTGATGCTGTCGGCAGCCTTGAGGCATATCAGACCGAGCGAGAGAAGAGAATGGGCCGCCGAGAGCGAATCGCCCACACCGAGGAAATAATCGACATTCTCCTGAGCCAGACGGAAACGCAGGGCGCCGTCGGTCTCGGTTCGCTCGAGCTCGGAACGCAGCTTGAAAAAATCATACGACTGGGTGGCCGAGTCGAGTCGCGAGATGGCCGAGCGAAGAGTGTCGCAGGCGGCTCCGAAACGGTTCACCTTGAAAAGATAGCGTGCACGCCAGTATGAAGTGCGCGTTGCCAGCAGAAGATTGTCGGGATGGCGGCGCGATTCGGCGGCAAGCTCGTCGATGCGGCGCGCCAGAAGCTCGAGCGATCCGCTGCGTCCGATAATGTCGTGGAGGCGCAGCATGGCGGTGTCGGCCGCGGCCACCCCGCTGACAGGCCATGGATAGCGCGATGACAGCACTTCGGGCGTCTTCCGGCAGGCCGGGACGATGAACAAAAGGGCCGCAAACAATACGGCTATAGCTTGTCGCATCTTCATGCCGCTAAGTTACAAATTTTATATTTCAGCTCCAAAAACCGACGAAAAAAGGCTCTAACACACAGATGTCTATTGTTTGTCTATGCATTTTTTATTGCAAAAAGTTGCTTCGCGCCTAACTTTGGCAATGTCAATTCATCCGAATTAATCTGAACATACATATCATCAATCCATCAATTAAAATGCTTATGAAGTATTTACTCACATCAGCACTGACATTGCTATTGGCGGCAAACGGATTTGCGGCCGACAGTGTGCCATGGTCTCAGGATTTTACGGCCTACAACACAATCAGCAACTGGACCAGTTCTGCAATCGCAAGGAACAGTTATAACTTTCGCTGTAGCAGCGGTGAACTACAGGTCAACGGTGCGAGGTCCAATTACCCTAATGAAGCGATCATCTTCTTCACGCCCGACGGATTCGAACTTACCGCCGGAAAAGACTACCGCTTCGATATCGACGCCAAGTCGAACTATGCTGACCCGACGGGCACGAACCGCACTTTTGAAATACGCCTGTATAAGAAAGGTGCGAACAAGCCTGTCTATACCGACGAGCACACCGTGCTTCTCGAAGTTAAGAACGAACCGGCTGAAGCCAGAGCCTACAAGACCTATTCGACCTATTTCAATGTCCCGGAAAACGGCGAATACTATCTTGCGCTCCACATGACATCGAAATCGAGCGCCGGCGCTCAGTACTGGGACAACTTCAAGCTCATCGAGCAGTCGATGGATGCTCCCGGAAAAGGCGTTATCAGCGCTATAGCCGACCCCAACGGACTTCACAAGGCAACAGTGACCTATACCGTGCCTACGCTGAACATCCGCGGCAATGCACTCTCGTCGGACACGAAAGTCGAGCTCTACCGCGACGGCGGCGTAGCCAACACATGGGAATCGCCTGCACCGGGCGCAACGCTGACCTTCAGCGACCAGCTCGCTCAGCCGGGCGCCCACCGCTACGGCGCCATAGCCTATAACGACAAAGGCGCGGGAGCAAACATCGAATATGACGTTACGGTAGGTAACACCATAGCCGATGCAAAATATCTCTACAAAGCCATCTACACCGCCGACGGAAAGGTCAGAATCGAATGGCCGGCAGCCGCCGAAGGCACCGTCTATCAGGTTCAGGCACCCGGCGGACGTGTTCTGACCGGCACAGCCACAGCCTCGGAAGACGGCACGACAATGTCGCTCACCGACGACGCCTTCACTCTCGGCACCGAGCCGACCGGCTGGCAATATAACGTCTACTCCGTCGCCGACGACAACACCACCTCGCTGTTGGGCGCCACAAACTATCTCTGCCTCAACAATGATATTCCGTATTATCCGGTAATGAACAACGACAAGTCGCTGACAGCGTTCACCCTCGACCAGGACCGTCAGTATGGCTGGCAATATTATGGCGCCAACGGCGGCCATGTCGGCGTCAGCATAAGCCGCGAATACGGAACAAACCGTCAGTATAAAGACTGGCTTATTTCTCCGGGTCTGCTGCTGAAGAAAGACAAGTTCTACCGCGTGAAACTCAACGGATGTTCAAGCAACGGCGCCGTGAAATATACCATCAAGGCAGGCAAGAGCAACACCAACGAGGCCCTCGACATTTTGGTAGCGGAAGACCGTCCGCTCCCCGCCGGCGGCATGGACATGAATCTGACCGTCACCGACGAATCGTTCCTCTCGGTTCCTGAGGACGGGATGTATTTCGTGGGCCTCCTCGGCAATCTGCCCGAGACAGTCAGCAGCGACTATCTGCGCGTTAAGCGTTTCGACATTATCGAAGTCGACGCCTCGCTGCCGAGCTTTCCCACCGACGTCAAAGTCCACTACAGCGCCACCGGCGGAAGCGACGGCAAGGTTTCGTTCAAGCTTCCGACCAAGTCGATCAGCGGCACCGACCTCACCTCATTCACCAAAGTCGAGATTCTCAAAGACGGCGAACCCTACAAAACAATCACCGAAGACCTTACTCCGGGCGCCGAGCTCTCGTTTGACGTAGAGATCGTCGCAGGCAGCCAGAACGTCTACACCATCCTTCCGTTCAACGCCGCCGGTCAGGGCGAGAGCGCAGCAGCCAGAGTGCTCGTGCTGACAGCCCCCTACTCCAACGACTTCGGAACCAAAAGCTCGCTCGAAGGCTTCACGACCATCAACAACACAGGCTCGACCAACAATATCGACCTCCGGAGCAACATGGTCCGCATCTATCCGAGCGATCTCGGCAACGACCACTGGCTCATCACGCCTCCCGTTACCCTCTCGGCCAACATGTTCTATGACCTCAGCTTCATAGCCAAAGCCGGAGGCGACGAAGGCGGCAAACTCGACGTTTATCTCGGTAAAGCTGCCGATCCCGAACTTCTCATGGGCGACGAAAGCACCGCAGTGCTCAAAGACATCACCCTCGACAAGGCCAACAATATCTTCGCCGGACTGCGCGAGGAATATATCACCGTGACCGAGAACGGCCAGTATTTCCTCGGCTTCCACTTCACCCGCGAACCGGGCAACCGCAGCGGTTCGGAAGTCTTCCTCGACGACCTCACAATCTCGTCGGCCATAACGGGTACAGCCCCTGACCGCGGCATTCTTGAGGTTATTCCGGCAGCCGACGGTTCTCTCAAGGCCGAGCTGAACTTCACCGTACCGACCAAGTCGCTCAACGGTGCCGACCTCAATGCCAATTCAACGCAGTCGTGCATGTTCTTCGTCAACGGCGTTCAGACACCCGCCAACCGAAACTTCAGCGGCTATCCGGGCCAGAAGATCGCCATCACCGTCGACGTCGAACAGGATCTGCCCTACATCTTCTCGGCCCGTGCAGGCTGGAACGGCCGCATGACCTATCAGGACGCCTTTGTCGGCATCAACCGTCCCACCTATCCCGACCCCGACAAGATCGAGCTGACCGAGACACTGCCCTACGGCACAGTAGTCATGGAATGGGAAGCCCCGACAAAAGATGTCGAAGGCTATCCCCTGAATCCCGAACTGCTCACCTACGACATTTCGCGCTTCGACGTTTCGATTCAGACCGGCCAGCCCTACGAGACCCCGATTCTGAAAGACTTCAAGGGCACCAAAGCTGAGTTCAAGGCTATGGAATCGACAGGCTCCCAAAAGATGATGCGCTTCGTTATCCGCGCCCGCAACTCCAAAGGAGACGGCTCGTCGGGCGTCATCACCCCATATATCAACGTCGGACGTCCCTACCGTATGCCTTATAAGGAATCGTTCGTGACCGAACAGGGTTATCCCGGAGCAGCCACCGCAATCTTCGACGAAGCAGTCGAGGGAATGTGCCGGTGGGGCATCATGACCGACGGAATCGACGGATTCAAGTCGGCCGACAACGACGGCGCCTATATCGCTCTCGAATCGCCCTATATCGGCTCGACCGGACGCCTCTACACCGGCAAGGTCAACCTCGGCAGCAGCGAATCGCCCTGCATGACCCTCATGGTCTACAACCCCAACGCCGACGGCTCCAACCCGAGCAAGAACACCCTCGAATTCAAGGTATTCTCTTATCTCGACAACAAGTGGCATTCGCTTGGCGAGCCGCGTTCGATCGAAGACCTCACAGAAGGGAAAGCCGGCTGGAACAAGATCACCGTCGACCTGACCGACTACACCGACAACGTCGTCACCTGCGCCATCGAAGCGACATGTAACAACTACAAGTTCACCTCGATCGACAACATCAACATCCGCGAGATTCCCGCCAACGACCTGAGCATCCAGAGCTATGCCGTCCCTGTCAGCGTTGTTCCCGGCGAAAAATTCACCGCGAGACTGAATATCAGCAACAACGGCAAGACCGACGCCACTCCCGAATCTGTCGAGATGTATGTCGACGGTGAACTCGCCGGAACTGCCGAGGTATCTGCCATTGAGGCCGGCAAGACCTCAGCCTTCACCATCGGACACTCCTTCCCCTCGGTCGACATGGCAACCGAACATCTCCTGAGCTTCAAGGTCAACTACGAAGCCGACGAAGAACCGGCCGACAATGAGGTCAACGACATCGCCATACTGACCGTGGCCGGAAATCTGCCCGCAGTGACCAATGTCGAGGGAACGGCCGACGACGATATGTTCGTCACCCTCAAATGGGACGCTCCCGAGGTTGCCGAAGGCGGCGTGAAGACCGAATCGTTTGAAGACTGGAAGCCCGGCGTGGCCTCTCAGAACGGCTGGACAGCCTACGACGCCGACGGCCGCAATATTCTCGGAATCAACGACGGCACAGGCAATGCCATCGTAATCCCCGGCCTGACAAGCAACGAGCCCGCATCGTGGGCCGTCATCGACAACGCCGAAGGCGCACTGCCCGCAAGCCGCTTCCCTGCCAAGACAGGCTCGAAGTTCCTCATGTCGATCAACCCCGCCGGCGGAACAGGCTCGGCCAACGACTGGTTCATCTCGCCCGAGCTCTCCGGCAAAGCCCAGACCGTCAAGATGTTCATGCGCAACTTCCCGAACTACCGCGCCGGCTATGAAGTTCTCTACAGCGACGGCCCGATGTTCACCGACAAGTTCACCGCCGTCGACCGCGACGCCGTCAACACCAACGGCGACTGGGCCGAATTCAGCTTCGACCTCCCCGAGGGCACCAAGCGTATGGCAGTCCGCAACATCAGCTTCTGCGAAGACGGCTTCATGCTCATGCTCGACGACATCACCTATGAGGCTGCCGGCCGCGAATCGACCGAACTTCTCGGCTACAACATCTATCAGGAAGCCGAAGTGATCGCTCAGACCGAGACAGCCGCCTACAAGAGCCCGACAGCCCTTCCCGAAGGCACCTACACCTACGGTATCACCGCACGCTACAGCAACGGCGAATCGCCGATGACAGCCGTCGACGTTACCGTCAGCGCCAAATCAGGCATCTCGACAGCCACGGCCGAAGGTGTCCACGTATTCGGAAGCGAAGGATGCATCAACATCCTCGGTGCCGAAGGCATGGAAGTTACCGTCTGCGACCTCTCGGGACGCATAATGGCCGGCGGCACAATGGGCGCAGAGACACGCATCGCCGCCGCTCAGGGAATCTATATCGTTACCGTAGCCGGCAAGAGCTACAAAGTAGCCGTCCGCTAACCGCTCCGAAAGGGAGGCCGGGCGGCCTCCCTTTCTTTTCCCCAATGCCCCCGTTTTATCGGGATTAATCAGGATTAATCCCGATAAAACGCCGCCGAGTTCATAATTCCAGAAAGGAAAGAGGCCGCGCGATGGCGCGACCTCTCGGCGTGTGTTTTATGCCGGTGTATTTTGAGATAAATCTATTACAGCACCGAATATCAGCGATAGTCGGCAAAACGCTCCTGAAGCTTTTTGCGAGCGAAGAATATGCGGCTCTTGATTGTGCCGAGAGGAAGATGCATCTCGTCGGCTATTTCATTGTATTTATAGCCGGCAACGTGCATCGAGAAAGGAATACGATAGCAGTCGGGGAACGAGTTGATGGCTTCGGTGATTTCCGAGGCGGCGTAGGAACACTCCGGTGAGGATATGCCTGAGTCCTGGCTGATGTTGAGATGATAGAGGTCTTCAGTCTGATCCACTACTGTTGCGCAACGAACCTGACGGCGGTAGTTGTTGATAAAGATATTACGCATTATCGTGAACACCCAGCCCTTGAAGTTGGTGTTGTCAACGTACTTCGCCTCGTTGTCGAGAGCCTTGAGGGTGGTGTCTTGCAGAAGATCGTAAGCATCATCGCGGCTGCCGGTAAGCATATAGGCGAAATTAAGAAGATTGGACTGAAGGTCCATCAGTTTGCTCTGGAAAATTGTTGAAGCTGCCATAATAGAATTTTTTTTATCGTTGTAACGTCGTTTTTTCGATTGGTGATTATCGACAACACAAAATTACTTCGAAAATCAGGAGATGAACAGCTAAAAGCGCAAATAAATGTTAATTCTGTTACAAAATAATGACACATCGTATTATAATTCTGATTTTCAGTATATTGCTGATATTTTTTTACTATTACAATACTGTAACAGTAAATTGTAGCAGACTGTAACAACACCGTTACTTCAGCTCTTTAAAAATAAGTGAGTATCTTTGCGGAGTAAATCTCCAACACCTTTAATAAAACGGAAACCTATGAAAATGCCCCAGATATTCTCTTCAATCCTCGCCGCAGCGGCTCTGACTTTCAGTTCATGCTCCGACGGCGAGCCCTCCACTCCCCAGCAGCCCGATCCCGACCCGGTAATCCCCGTCAAAGAGACAGGCTTCGCCCGAGGAGCCGACGTCAGCTGGCTGACGCAGATGGAATCTGAAGGGCTGCGCTTCTACACTCCCGCTCCCGAACGACGCGAGATGGAGCTGATGGCCCTTCTGCGCGACTATTGCGGAGTCAATTCAATTCGCCTGCGCGTATGGGTCAATCCCGCCGACGGCTGGAATTCGACCGACGACGTCGTCGCTAAAGCGCGCCGCGCCGAAGCTCTCGGCCTGCGCACGATGATCGACTTCCATTTCTCCGACACCTGGGCCGATCCCGGCAACCAGAAAATGCCCGAAGCATGGAAAGGTCTGTCGTTCGACGGATTGAAAGCCTCGGTCACCAACCATGTCGACGGGGTGCTGAAAGCCCTGAAAAACGCCGGAGTAACCCCCGAATGGGTGCAGATCGGCAACGAGACTACGCCGGGGATGATGCTACCGGCCGGCTCGGTCGACAATCCGGCACAGCTCACAGCTCTCAACAACGCCGGATACGACGCCGTTAAAGCTGTCTTTCCAGAAGCGAAAGTCATTGTCCATCTCGACGCCGGCAACGACCGCTGGCGCTACGACCGCATGTTCGGCCTGCTCGAAGACAACGGCGGTAAATACGATATGATCGGCATGTCGCTCTACCCCTACTGGGCCGAAGAGCAGGGGCAGCCTGGCGGCTGGAAAAAGATTGTCGACGACTGTGTCGCAAACATCTCGTATCTCAAAGAGCGTTACGGCCGACCGGTTATGATATGCGAGATCGGCATGCCTCACGACAAGGCCGAACTATGCCGCGATCTCATCGCCCGTATGATAACTACTCCTGTCGAAGGCATCTTTTATTGGGAACCTGAGGCCCCGGCCGGCTATAACGGCGGCTACGGCATGGGGTGCTTCGAAAACGGCTCGCCGACCGTGGCCCTCGACCCATTCCGCAAATAACAACCGACGTGTAGGGTCGCGGCATGCCGCGGCGTAACTATTCAGCCAAAGAACCGATATGCCGGAATGGCTCGCCTTTATCAGACG
>ENA-OPSF01001249-OPSF01001249.1-human-gut-metagenome-genome-assembly--contig:-NODE-1249-length-20166-cov-3.004028_pt1 | contig 20166 bp, 20 predicted proteins | sample MGYA00241452_ERZ501896 | MGnify/ENA primary metagenome ERZ501896 (study PRJEB25962, sample SAMEA2042111) | human gut metagenome | biome: human gut; feature: human-associated habitat; material: faeces... | reverse complement strand
ACCAGACCCGCAGCCCAGAGCTGATGAAACTCTAATGGATATTACTGTTTTATGGTTTCGATTGTTCATAAAGCGAATTAAGAACATTAGCTAAAAAACTACAGATCTTAACTGGAAAATGTGCTATACTAACGTATATAAACTCGCCAAGGAGGTACAGCTTATGAAATTAGTGTATGCTATTGTGAGAAATGATAATGAAGATGATGTTGTAAGCCAGCTGACCCAGCATCATTACAGTGTTACAAGACTTTCCACCACAGGAGGTTTCCTGAAAAAAGGAAATACAACATTGATGATCGGTACAGAGGATGAGAAAGTTCCGGAAGTAATTGAGATTGTGAAAGAAGAATGCGCAAAGAGACAGCAGATCGAAGTGCAGGCTCCATATATGGGAAGCGGTGCTCCTGTGAGCAATTATTCTTTTGTGCCAATCACAGTAGAAGCCGGAGGAGCCACCATCTTTGTGATCAATGTAGAGGAGTTCCATAAAGTATAAAGAATGTGCCAAGGCACATTCTTTTTATATTTGACAATATTACAACAAATTTATATAATAGACGAGAACCGGTATGTTTTTCTGAAAATGCAGTCAGATGCTTGCCGGTAAAAATGAGAAAGAGAGAAAGGAGAACTTATGAGAGTAATTGCAGGAAGTGCGAAAAGATTACAATTAAAGACATTGGATGGTCTGGATACAAGACCGACAACGGACCGTATTAAGGAAACGCTGTTTAATATGATTTCTCCTTACTTATATGATTGCAGATTTCTGGATCTGTTTGCCGGAAGCGGAGGAATCGGGATTGAGGCACTTAGCCGAGGAGCCGGGGAAGCTGTATTTGTGGAGCGGAATCCGAAAGCGATGGCGTGTATCAAAGAGAATCTGAAGAAAACAAAATTGGAAGAACGCGCGGTGACGATGGCGACAGATGTTATGACTGCGCTCAGACGCATGGAAGGAAGCGGAACATTTGACTATATTTTTATGGATCCGCCATATAATAAACTGTTGGAAAAGCAGGTGTTGGAGTATCTTGCAGAATCGAAGTTGATTGATGAGGACAGTGTGATCATCGTAGAGGCATCTAAGTCGACGGACTTTTCTTATGTAGAATCTTTTGGATTTTCGGTGTTGAAAAAGAAAGAATATAAGACCAATCTGCATTTGTTCCTCGCGCTGGAAGGAAGCGAAAGAGTATGTTAAGAGCAATTTATCCGGGCAGTTTTGATCCGGTTACATTTGGACATCTGGATATGATCCGGCGCTCCGGTCAGATCGCAGATGAATTAATTGTCGGTGTGCTGAATAATAAAGCAAAAACGCCGTTGTTTTCTGTGGAAGAACGTGTTAGAATACTAGAAGAAGTGACAAAAGATCTGCCAAATGTCAAGGTGATGGCCTTTGACGGATTGTTGGTAGAGTTTGCAAAGCAGATCGGTGCAAAGGTAATTGTAAGAGGACTGCGCGCGATTACAGATTTTGAATATGAGTTGCAAATGTCACAGACCAATCACAAGTTAGAACCAGAGATAGAGACGATGTTTCTGACCACAAGTCTGGAGTATTCGTTTCTTAGCTCGACAACTGTAAAAGAAGTGGCAGCATTTGGAGGCGACATCACACAGTTTGTACCAGAACTGGTCGTAGATAAGATAGAAGAAAAGATGAAAACCAAAAGGAGAGTGTAACTATGAGCAGCCGTATTGAGCAGATTATTGAAGAGATTGAGGAGTATATTGACGGATGTCCGTTTAAGCCATTATCTACATCAAAGATTATCGTAAATAAGGATCACATTGATGAATTACTTCGGGAACTTCGTATGAAGACACCGGATGAGATCAAGCGTTATCAGAAGATTATTTCTAATAAGGATGCGATTCTTGCAGATGCGCAGGCAAAAGCAGACAGTATGCTGGAGGAAGCGCATGTACAGACAAACGAGCTGGTAAGTGAGCATGAGATTATGCAGCAGGCTTATGCGCAGGCAAATGAAGTGGTGATGGCAGCGACAGAGCAGGCGCAGCAGATTCTTGATAATGCTACAAATGATGCAAATGATATCCGGTTAGGTGCTGTACAATATACAGACGAACTTTTAGCAGGTGTTGAAAGTATTGTCGGACACACAATGGACAGTTATACATCTAAATTTGATGGACTTGTAAATTCACTGAAAGAATGCTATGACGTTGTACGTGCAAATCGTGCGGAGCTTGTTCAGCCGGAAGAAGCAGAGTATGACGGAAATGCAACTCAGAACTAAGGCTAGACGAAGAGTTGGAAAAAAAGAGCTGACAACATCCCACAGAGAATTGAGGTGATCAGTTTTTGAAGGAAATAAGGAAATATGGAAAGTCCGGTTCCTTCTAGCATACAGTTTGTCTGTGCAATCGAGCAGACACCGCCAAATGCCGTGAGAGAAAGTGTCAGAACGAAGCGTACAGCGCAGGAAGTGTCAGCGGCGCATAACAGTGGAATCCCGTTTGTGATTTCTAGAAACGGAAGTGCTATGTGCAGAAGCGGAATTTTCTGCAGTGGGGCAGAGGACAATAGTGAGATCAGGATGGAGAAGAGCATGATATAACCTCCAATCTTTGTGATCGCTTCAAAACTATTCATAATGCAGGTATCCAACATTTGAAATTTGATGCAAATGTGGGGTGCCTGTTTTTTTGTGTTGTCAGAACTGTTTTTTTCTGGCGAAGAAGTCTTTTGCTTTTTATGGTAAAAAGGATAGAAAAGAATACTTGATAAGATCGGAGTCAAAAACAAAAGGAATAAAGTCGGGACAAGAAGGGATTTGTCCTGAAAATTTTGCCAGACGATGTAGCTGATGATAAACATCGGACTGGTATTATTGCAAAAAGAAAGCAAGTATTGCCCTTCTGTCTTAGAAATTCGACCTTGCCGGAGAAGGTCTGCGGTAACTTTGGCGCCCATTGGATAACCGCAGAGAAATCCTGCGATAATGGCAAAAGAAGCGTTTTCAGAAGTGCAGAAGAGTCTTCGAAAAAAAGGTCCGAAGATTCGGTCCAGGTAGACGATACTGTTTGTAGAAATCAAAAGTCCGGACAGAATCATAAATGGAAGCAGTGTTGGAAGAACTGTTTGAAACCAGAGAAGAAGTCCTTTGCTTGCTCCAAAAAATACTTCCTGCGGGCACAAGAGCATGATGAGGAAAAAAAGAATGATTCCAAAACTTGCAGCTTTACGTTTCATAGTATGACCTCCTGTGAATGTCCAAATAGATTTTCTGTAATTATTCATATGGGAGAAAATTACTTTTTATGTCCAATGTTCCTCGAGATTAGAAAATAGGAAGTATGGTCCGGATGCGAAAAATATCATAAGCAATGAAAGGATGACGGATAAAGTCACAGGAAGATTCATAGAATGGTGGTGAAGAAAAACTGCAGGGCGGCAGATAGTATGAGACAGGGAGTATTTGGACGGGAAAGGATCAGACGGATTTTGTTTGTGTTTCTGGCAGCATTTTTCTGTCAGATTGGGCTGCATGAAGTCTATGAAGAGGGGAAATCTGAAAGACTGCATGCGAATGCAGTTCAGACAGCAGCGTTTCGGAGACAGTATGTGGCGGAGGAAATGGAGTCCTACATACAGAAAGCAGAAGATCCCGGCAGAGACCTTGGAATCTACTGGCTGGAGACAAAATTCGGATACGAAACATTCCCGTGGCAGATTTCCGGTGAAACATTTCAGGAGAGAGAAAAACGCTGGAAGAGAAACCCTTCCTATGAATCATACAGAAATACCTGCCGCGCAATCTGGAATACAGTGAAGTATTTTCCGATACCGGAATCAGAAAAGCCTGGCAGAAAATTTGTGTCCTTTGCAGATTCATGGATGGAAGAGCGAAATTATGGAGGAAAAAGAGGACATGAGGGGACGGATCTGATGGCGGGAGAAAATGTAAGAGGGCTGTATCCAATCATCAGTATAACGGATGGAACTGTGGCAAAGATCGGATGGCTTGAAAAAGGCGGGAACCGGATTGGAATCTGGACTGAGGCGGGGGCGTATTTTTATTATGCACACTTGGATTCCTATGCAAATTTGAAGGTTGGCGATCAGGTGAAAGCCGGGCAGCTTCTTGGATTTATGGGAGATACTGGGTATGGAGAAGCCGGGACAAAAGGAATGTTTCCGGTTCATTTGCATCTCGGTATTTATATTTATCCGGATGGAACTGAGATGAGTATCAACCCGTATGCAATTTTGAAGTATGCAGAGCAGAAAAAGCTGAGATATCGATATTAACATTAGACTACCAGTGCATCAAAAGTGTATTTTTCTGCGCGGGAACGGGATACTTTTCTCTGAGGTTTGGGGTGGTGTAATAAAATGGAATATGATACAATATATTGGGTGATTTTTTTGAGATAATACCATTTGGAGGAAAAAATGAATTTACCAATTAAATTTGAAGAAAAAATGAAGGCTTTGCTTCAGGAAGAATATGAAGAATATATAAAATGTTATGATGAGCCGCGTTTGTACGGGCTTCGCGTAAATACGAGAAAGATCAGTGTGGAGGAGTTTCTGAAAATTTCTCCGTTTGAACTGAAGCCGATTCCATGGATTGAGAATGGGTTTTACTACGATGGAGACCATGTACAGCCGTCAAAGCATCCGTATTATTTTGCAGGACTCTACTATCTTCAGGAGCCAAGTGCGATGACTCCGGCAAATCGTCTTCCAATCAATCCGGGAGATAAAGTATTCGATGTGTGTGCGGCCCCAGGAGGAAAGGCGACAGAGCTCGGAGCGAAGCTGGATGGGACAGGTGTACTTGTTGCAAATGATATCAGCAATTCCAGGGCGAAGGGATTGTTAAAGAATATTGAATTGTTTGGAATTGGAAATGTACTTGTGCTGAGTGAGGAACCTGGGAAAATAGAGGAATATTTTGAGGAGTATTTTGATAAGATTTTGATTGATGCGCCTTGCTCCGGGGAAGGGATGTTCCGAAAAGATAAAAAGATGGTCAAGGCATGGGAAGAACATGGACCGGAATTTTTTGCAAAGATTCAGAGAAGTATCGTGACACAGGCAGCGAGGATGTTAAAGCCGGGTGGAATGATGCTGTATTCCACTTGTACATTTGATTCGGAAGAAAACGAAGGGACGATCGAATATTTGTTAGAGCAGTATCCGGAATTTCAAATTTGTGAGATTGCACCGTACGAAGGATTTTGTCCGGGACTTCCGGAAGTTTCCAGAAGCAAACGGGGAGACTTGTCCAGAACTGTGCGGATGTTCCCGCATAAGCTTCATGGAGAAGGACACTATGTGGCACTGTTGCAGAAAGGGGAACAACCAAAGGAAGAAAACGAAGAGCAGACGAGACAAAGAAGGATAAAAGCAGACAGAATTGCGAAGACAGGTGTGAGAAAGATTCCGGAGGAACTCGAAGCATTTTTTGAAAATGTCAGTTGGGACTTAGAGAAAAGCCGTTTGGAAATCCACGGGGAGTGCGTCTACTATATGCCGGAGGATCTGCCGGATGTCAGAGGGATTCGATTCCTCCGCACGGGTCTGCTTCTCGGAGAACTGAAGAAAAACAGATTTGAGCCAAGCCAGGCGTTTGCGATGAATTTGAAAAAGGAAGAATACAGGTACTGCCTTTGTCTTTCAGCAGAAGATGAGCGCGTGGTCAAGTATTTAAAAGGAGAGACGTTGGATGTGGAAGATCTTGTCTCACCGAAAGAAAAAGGATGGTATCTGATCTGTGTCGATGAGTATCCTCTGGGATGGGGAAAGCTCTCTGCCGGAACGGTGAAGAATAAATATCTTCCAGGATGGAGATGGCAGTCATAATGTTGAGATTAGATAAATATCTTGCTGATATGCAGGTCGGGACAAGAAGTGAAGTAAAACAGATGATCCGGAAGGGATTGGTTACCGTGGACGGTCTGATTGTAAAAAAACCGGAAGAGAAAGTGGATTGTGAGAAGCAAGTAGTTGTATGCAGCGGAGCGATTGTCTCTTATCACCAATATGAATATTATATGCTGAACAAACCGGCAGGAGTTGTATCGGCAACAGAGGATCCAAGAGATAAGACGGTGATAGACCTTATCGAAGATCGAAGGAGAAAGGATTTGTTTCCTGCAGGAAGACTGGATAAGGATACCGAAGGACTTTTACTCATTACAAACGATGGGGCATTGGCGCATGATCTTTTGTCACCGAAAAAGCATGTGGATAAGAAGTATTATGCCAAAATAGAGGGAACCGTGACAGAAGAAGATGTGGAGTTGTTTGAAAAAGGAGTCGATATTGGTGAAAAGAGAGCGACTCTTCCGGCAGTACTTACAATTTTATCTTCCGGTGAGGAGTCGGAGATTACCCTTACGATCCGTGAAGGGAAGTTTCATCAAGTCAAAAGAATGTTTGAGGCGGTCGGAAAGAAAGTGACTTATTTAAAACGTCTGTCGATGGGAAGCCTTGTGCTGGATGAAAAACTTCTTCCTGGCGAATACCGGAAATTGACAGAACAGGAACTTACACAATTAAAACAAATGAGGTAGAAAGAATGAATCAAGGATTTTTGCCAGTGTGCAGAAAGGATATGGAAGAACGAGGATGGGATGCAGTAGATTTTGCTTATGTGATCGGGGATGCCTATGTGGATCATCCATCGTTTGGCCCGGCGATCATCAGCCGGATTCTGGAGGCAAATGGATACCGGGTGGGAATCATTTCCCAGCCGGACTGGAAAGATAATACAAGCATTATGGAATATGGAGAACCGAAACTTGGATTTCTGGTCAGCGGGGGAAATATGGACTCGATGGTCAACCATTATTCTGTATCTAAGAAAAGAAGAAAGACCGATGCCTTTACACCAGGAGGAGTCATGGGGAAACGTCCGGATTATGCGACAATCGTCTATGGAAATCTGATTCGGCAGGTCTATAAAAAAACACCGATCATTATCGGGGGGATTGAGGCAAGTTTGAGGCGGCTTGCACACTATGATTACTGGTCGAATCATCTGAAGCGTTCCATCTTGTTAGATTCGGGAGCAGATCTGATCTCCTATGGGATGGGAGAACGATCGATCGTTGAGATCGCAGATGCGCTAAAGAGTGGAATCGCAGTCGGGGATATCACCTTTATCGATGGGACGGTGTACAAGGCGAAAGATCTGAGCAGTGTCTATGATGCTGTTACGCTACCGTCTTATGAAGAGTTGAAAAAAGATAAATTAAACTATGCAAGAAGTTTTTATGTACAATACTGTAATACAGATCCATTTTCAGGGAAACGACTTGTGGAACCTTATTCGGATCATCTGTATGTTGTGCAGAATCCTCCGGCGAAGCCTTTGTCACAGCCGGAGATGGACAGAGTGTATAGCTTCCCGTATATGCGGACCTATCATCCGTCCTATGAAGCCGCAGGAGGAGTTCCGGCGATTGAAGAAGTAAAATACAGTCTGATCAGCAACCGGGGATGCTTTGGAGGATGTAATTTCTGTGCGTTGACTTTTCATCAGGGGCGTATCATCCAGACGAGAAGTCATGAGTCGCTTTTGGCGGAGGCAAATCAGTTTATATGGGATAAGGATTTTAAAGGATATATTCATGATGTCGGTGGACCGACAGCAAATTTCCGTGCACCGTCCTGCGAAAAGCAGCTTCAGTACGGGGTGTGCAAAGAAAAGCAGTGTCTTTTCCCAAAACCGTGCCGAAATTTGAAAGTGGATCATAAGGATTACTTAAAATTGCTGAGAAAATTACGTGAACTTCCAAATGTGAAGAAAGTATTTATCCGTTCCGGTATTCGGTTTGATTATCTGATGGCAGACAAAGACGATACGTTTTTCAGAGAATTGTGCGAGCACCACGTCAGCGGTCAGCTGAAGGTGGCACCGGAACATATCTCGGATGCAGTGCTTCAAAAGATGGGGAAACCGGAGAACCGGGTATATGAGGCATTTACTGAAAAATATAAGAAGATCAATCAGAAGTTGGGGAAAAATCAGTTTTTAGTTCCATATCTGATGTCCTCTCATCCGGGATCAACGATGAAAGAGGCGGTAGAGCTTGCAGAGTATTTAAGAGATCTCGGCTATATGCCGGAGCAGGTACAGGACTTCTACCCGACACCTTCGACGATTTCAACCTGCATGTACTATACGGGGGTGGATCCGAGAACAATGGAAAAAGTATATGTGCCGGTGAATCCGCATGAGAAAGCGATGCAGCGAGCACTGATCCAGTACCGGAATCCAAAAAATTATGATCTGGTGATGGAGGCGCTGAAAAAGGCGGGACGTATGGATCTGGTAGGATATGACAGGCATTGTCTGATCCGTCCAAGACAGCCAAAACAAGGATCCGGGGAAGGCTTCAGAAAGCAGGCACAGGGAAAGTCTCAGGCGAAAGCACAGGGGAAAGGAAAGCAGAAGAAAAAAGCAATCCGAAACGTGCATAAAAAGAAACAGTAGCCTATAAGAAACAGTAAAAGATAAGGGGAGTGTAAAAATGAAAATTGTAATTGTAACAGGAGCATCTTCCGGACTCGGAAGAGAATTTGTACTACAGATTGAATCGCTGTACAAAGAACTGGATGAGATCTGGATCATTGCCAGAAGAGAAGACAGACTTCTGGAAGTAGAGAGCAGGATGATGACAAAAGTAAGAATCTTTGCAGCAGACTTAAGGCATCGGAGTGCATTTGACAAAATAGCAGCAGCGCTTCAGGAATTTAATCCAGATGTCCGTATGCTCGTCAATGCAGCAGGATTTGGCAAAGTCGGAGAAGTGGAAGAAATCTCTTCGACCGATCAGGCAGATATGGTCCGTCTAAATTGTGAAGGGCTGACCTATATGACATGTATAGTTCTTCCATATATGAGTACAGGCAGCAGAATTGTCAATGTGGCATCTGCGGCAGCATTCTGCCCACAGCCAAAGTTTTCGGTATATGCAGCGACGAAGGCGTATGTGAAAAGTTTTTCGGATGCGCTCGGCGAGGAAGTGAAAAAAAGAGGAATCTTTGTGACGGCAGTGTGCCCCGGACCGGTTCGCACCGAATTTTTTGAGGTAGCTCGTACGGAAGAAGATGGTCAAAATGCAAAAGATAACTTTATGAAAGAGCCGGAAGTCGTTGTACGGCAGGCATTACTTGATGCGGCAAGAGGTAAAAAATTGTCTGTTTGCGGCATTTCAATGAAAAGTGCTAGGATTGCAACAAAAGTCCTGCCGCAGAAGGTTGTGCTTGGTGTGATGCAGCATTTCTGGAAGTAAATCAGAGACAGGTGAGAAAATGAAAAAAGGGAGACCAGGTTATCTGGATTCACAGAAGAAAAAAGAAATTTTAAAAACAGCGATGATGTTTGGTCTGGTCATCGCGATCATGGCGACGGGTTACCTGACGACACATACGAAGAAAAATTTATTGACTGTCGTTGCAGTCTTGGGATGTCTTCCGGCAGGAAAATCTCTTGTCGGCGTGATCACGAGGTGGCCGTACCATTCGATAGGACAGAAAGAAGCAGAAGAGATCGGACGGGTAGCAAGGACCCTTCCGGTTGTCTATGATCTGGTTGTGACAAGCTATGAGAAAATCATGCCGATCGACTGTATGACAGTTTCTGATCATGTGATGATTGGTTATACAAGAAGCAAAAAGACAGATCCGGCATATGCCCAGAAACATATTACCCAGATTTTATCGCAGAACGGCTATCAGAAAATGACAATCAAGATTTATGAAAATTACGAGACATTTTTGCAGAGACTGCGGGAACTGGAAGCACTGGGACATGAGCGAAATGAGGAAAGGGAACAGAAGCTCTTAGGCATTGTTCTGAATATTTCTCTGTAAAATCAGACTTGAAAAAGAGCGGGAGAAAAAAGATGCAGGAAATTAAAGTGACAAAAAATGAGGCTGGCCAGCGTCTGGATAAACTGCTGGCAAAGTATTTAAATGAAGCGCCAAAGAGTTTTTTCTATAAAATGATGCGAAAGAAAAATATTGTCCTCAACGGAAAGAAAGCAACTGGAAATGAGAAACTGGAAGAAGGGGATATAGTAAAATTGTTTTTGGCAGACGAGACGATTCGGAAATTTTCCAGCGTAAAAATTCAGAGAACAAAAACAAATTTATCCGTAATCTACGAAGATCAAGATGTTGTTCTGATCAATAAACCAGTAGGAATGTTGTCGCAGAAGGCAAAGGAAAGTGATGTTTCTCTTGTGGAACATCTGATTTCGTATCTGCTTGACGCAGGGGAACTCTCAGAAGAAACACTAAAAAGTTTCCGTCCGTCAATCTGCAACCGGCTCGACCGCAATACAAGTGGAATAGTCGTGGCAGGGAAAAGCCTTCCGGGGCTTCAGAAAATGGGAGAACTTTTCAAAGAGCGAACTCTCCACAAATATTATCGATGTCTTGTGCAGGGAGTGATCCGAGAAGACCAATATCTGAAAGGATGGCTGAAAAAGGATGAAAAGACTAACAAGGTGCAGATTTTAGACAGACCATCGGACCCATCTGACCAGCCGATTGAGACGGAATATCATCCGTTGTGGACAAAAGAGGGTGTGACATTGCTGGAAGTACGGCTGATTACCGGAAAGACGCATCAGATTCGCGCGCACCTTGCCTCAGAAGGCCATCCGCTGATCGGAGATTATAAATATGGGGACCGAAAATTAAACGACTTTTATCAAAAAAAATATGGATTGAAATCGCAGCTGCTCCATGCGTACCGGTTAGAGTTTCCGGTGATGGAGGGAGTTTGCAGTCAGCTGTCTGAGAAGGTGTTTATTGCAGACGTCCCACCGCTGTTTGCAAAAATCTGCAAAGAACTAAGGAGTGAGCGCTGATGGGGACATGGAATTCCAGAGGGCTTCGGGGATCTACGCTGGAGGATATGATCAACAGGACTAATGAGAGATATCTGGAGAAGGGACTTGCGTTGATTCAGAAGATACCGACACCGATCACCCCGGTGCGGATTGACAAGGAACACAGGCATATTACGCTTGCGTATTTTGAGCAGCGGAGTACAGTGGATTATATCGGAGCAGTTCAGGGGATCCCGGTTTGTTTTGATGCAAAGGAGTGTAATGCAGATACTTTCCCATTGCAGAATATCCATGAACATCAAGTGGAATTTATGAAAAATTTTGAAAAGCAGGATGGGGTCGCATTTTTATTGATCTATTTCAGTAGACGGAATGAATTGTATTATATGCGCTGTGCCGAGATGGAACGCTTTTGGGAGCGGGGGCAAACCGGCGGCAGAAAGCATTCGAAGGGAAGAGCTTTCGGAGCACTTTTTTCTAAAGATGGCAGGAGGATATGTACCGTATCTTGATGCGCTTCAGAAAGATCTAGAGGAAAGAGAATAAAAAGAAGTACAAAAGATAAGGGAAGATAAAAAATGATGCCAAAAGATAAGTAAAAATTGTAAGGAGAAGGGGAGAATGGCTATGAGACAGAAGATTTTGCATACACCAGAGGGAGTCAAAGATATTTATGGAAAAGAGTGCAGAAAAAAGTTGTTGCTTCAGGAAGAACTGCATGAAATGCTTCATTTGTATGGATATGAAGACATTCAGACACCTGCTTTTGAATTTCTGGAAGTATTTGGAAGAGACACCGGAATCGTATCTTCCAGAGAACTCTATAAATTTTTTGACCGGGAGGGAAACACACTTGCATTGCGACCGGATATTACACCATCGGTAGCAAGAGTTGCAGTGACACAGTTTGAAAAGGATTCTGTACCGCTTAGGATGTGTTACATAGGAAATACATTTTTAAATCATGGAAGTCAGCAGGGAGAATTGTGTGAAAGCACACAGCTTGGTGCAGAACTCATTGGAGATGGAACTGCAGGGGCAGATGCAGAGTTGATCGCGCTTGCGGCAGATAGTCTGAAGCGCGCTGGGATGAAAGAATTTCAGATCAGTGTCGGGCATGTGGAATTTCTGCAAAGCCTTTTGGATGCGGCACAATTCCCTGCCGAAGTCAAAGAAAAGGTGCGGACGATGATTGCGAGGAGAAATTTCCTTGGTATGAGAGAACTTCTTGAGAAACTTCCGGTAAAGCGTCCGATCAGAGAAGTTTTTTATCGCCTTCCAGAATTGGTTGGAAGTGTGGAAATTTTAAATGAGGCGAGAGAGTTGGCACCGGACAGGCGGGCAATTCTTGCTTTGGAGCGTTTAAAAGAAGTTTATGAAATTTTGAAACTGTACCACATGCAGGAGATGATCACATTTGATCTTGGCATGTGTGGAAAATATGCTTATTATAGTGGAATGATTTTTAAGAGCGATACTTTTGGAGGCGGGGAACCTGTCGCGAAAGGCGGACGGTATGACAGGTTGATGGAAAGATTCGGAAGAGAGCTTCCGGCAGCAGGGTTTGCAATCGGTACAGATGAGCTGATGAAAGCACTGATCCGACAGAAAATCCAGATTCCGGAGGAACCGGAGCAGATAATCCTGCTCTTTGACCGGGAGCAGAGGAAGTACGCAATCTCTCTTGCGAAGGACTTCCGCGGAAAAGGGAAACGAGTAGAGCTGCTTGAACGGGAAGAAAAGAAAAATCTGTCGGTATATCATATCTATGGGCGCAGAAAGCAGGCGGGCAGCTTAATCTATCTGAGGAGAGACGAGCAGATCATCATGGTGAATTTACACACGGGAGAGAAAAAAGTCGTAGACTGTGCGTAAGGCGGTCTGAAATTGATAAAGGAGCGAATTGTAAAAATGAGTTATAAAAAATTAATTCCTTGCATTTTCATCGATGAAGGGAAGGCAGTAAAATGGTTTGACAACAGAGAAGTCCTTTCAGAAAATGTAGTTTCTCTGGCAAAATATTACAGTGATCATGGTGCGGATGAACTTTTTGTGTTTGATCTGTCTTCTTCTGACGAAGAACATGAGGAAGCAATAGCAATTATGAAGAAGATCAGCCGGGCAATACGCATTCCGATGGTGGCAGGAGGAAATATCAAGCGGCAGGAAGATATCAAGAAAATCTTGTATGCGGGTGCGAAACGGGCAGTATTGAATTTTTCGAAAGCGATTTCCTTTGAGTTGATCGAGGAGGCGGCAAAAAGGTTTGGAAAGGAGAAAATCTCAGTTTCTCTCAATGATTTTGATGCGCTGTTCAAGCAACAGCATTTGATCGAAGAGTGCAGCAGTGAAATTTTATTTATGCACAGACTGGATTTGGATTCAGTCATGAACGTGACAGATATTCCGTGTGTGGTGCTTACAGATACGAATGAGAAGTCAGAACTGTTTAAAATTTTGAAATGTCCGGGTGTGAAAGGACTTTCCGGCGCTTATGTAAGCCGGACGACAATGGATTTTGTTGCATTTAAAGAGCAGTGCGCCAAGGAAAATATTAAAATGACTTCGTTCGAGAGCATGATGGAGTTTTCAGAGTTTCACCTCAATGAGGAGGGGCTTCTTCCTGTGATCGCGCAAAGTTATAAGACTGGAGAAGTGTTGATGTTTTCCTATATGGATAAAGAGGCATTTTACAATACGATCAAAACCGGAAAGATGACTTATTATGACAGAGAAGCGAAAAGAAGCAAAGTACAGGGAGAGGAAAGCGGCCATTATCAATATGTGAAGGCACTTACGATCAACTGTGATAAGGAGGCTTTGCTTGCAAAAGTAGAACAGATCGGACCGGCATGTAAGACCGGGAATGCAACGTGCTTCTTCCAACCGCTTGTCGGTACGGATTATGACGGCACAAATCCGCTTCAAGTGTTTGAAACGGTTTATGAGAAGATTCTTGAGCGCAAAAAAAATCCGAGAGATGGATCTTATACGAACTATTTGTTTGACAAAGGAATTGATAAGATTCTCAAGAAAGTTGGGGAAGAAGCGACTGAATTGATCATTGCAGCAAAGAACCCAAACCCGGATGAGATCAAAGGAGAGATTTCTGATTTCCTTTATCATGCGATGGTACTTATGGTTGAGCGAGGCGTGAAGTGGGAAGATATTATTAAAGAACTTGCGGAGAGATAACAGATGGACTGGTCTGTCAGAAATTAAGCGGGCATACACTTTATAAAAGAAGTGTATGCCCGCTGTTTTAGGAGCAACTACAAACATGTCGGGACGGAGAGGAGAGACTCGTATGAATGAGACAGAAAAAAGAAGAGAAGAACTACTTGCACAGGCAAGAAATCTATATGGAAATGGACGAACATCCAATCCGGCGATCCATCCGCGCTGCCAGGGAGCGTATCATCAACTTTATGAGAAAGAAGAGGCACTGCCCCGTTCTACTTTTGTGCTGCGTGTCTGTGTCAGTCTGATTTTATTTTTGATTTTTGCGGGGATCGATTATGAGAAAACTTCTGTTGGAACATACGATAGTGCAAAAATCATAGAGGCAATTACATATCAGCAACCTATGGGAGAGTTCTTAAAGTAAGTTAAGGCTGTTCTTGCGGGAAAAATGTTTCCGTGACGATTTTTCCCATTTCTTCCGGAGACTCGTTCATACCGGTATCCATCCATGTAAGAATCACTCCGCATAGTCCGAAGGAGATGAAAATCTGGCGATAATATTCGGCGCAGTCTTGTGTAAAAACGTCGCCAAAGCGTATGATGAGTGCGTTGAGAAGCAAAAGTGATAGTTTCGCCTGAATCAGAGTCTGAACGATATCCCGGATGGAGTAGAAAAACTGGAAAAAGCGGATTGCAAGTTCACAGGCAGAAGTATTCCGGATTGTTTTTTCGTGTTCAATCCAGTCTGTCATTAGTTTGTCCAGCTTAAATTCAATCACTTCTTCTTTGGAAGTAAAATTCCGATAGTAAGTGACACGACTGACATTGGCGAGTTCAGTGATCTCACGGATCGTAATTGCCTCAAGGGGCTTTGTGCGCAGAAGTCTTAAAAGCGAATCGGCAATGCATTCCTTTAGAAAATCGCTTGTGCGTTGGGTTCTTTTCATAGATACAAAATCTCCTGTTTTGTTTCATTTGTAAGTTTCTGCATTGATTTTTTTTGCAGATATGCTATATTGTTTAATTGATATATTTGTATCATCTATTTTAGAAAATCAGACAGAGGTTGTCAATCTGTTGAAGGAGGAAATTTTACAATGATGATTATTACAGATTCCGCTTCGGATATCACAAAGCAGGAAGCAGAGGAGATGGACATTCGGATTGTCTGGTTAAAGACAAAATTTTCAGATGGAGATTTTCCATTGAAAACAGAAGAGGATTTTATCCATTTTTTTGATAAGCTTGCTGAAGAGAAGGAACTTCCGGTTACCAGTCAGCCGTCTCCGGAGGAATTTTTGCAGTTGTACGAAGAAGCAAAAGAAAAAAATGAGGAAGTGCTTGTGATTACTCTTTCCAGCGGATTGAGTGGGACAGTCAACGCAGCAAATCTTGCAAAACAGATGAGTGAATATGAGAAAATCTGGATCATTGATTCTGAGCAGGCGATTGTTACTCAGCGTTTTCTGGTACAGAAGGCGGTAGATATGCGTGCTCAAGGGAAAAATATGGAAGAAATTGTTGCGGCCATAGAGGATTTGAAAAAGCGCGTCACAGTATGCGGCATGTTAGATACACTTACCTATTTAAAAAAGGGAGGTCGGATTCCGGCAGCACTTGCTGTGTTAGGAAATGTTCTCCAGATCAAACCTGTGATTGAACTGAAGGATCGCGAATTGACGATGTTAGGGAAGGCACGCGGAAGAAAAGGTGGCGTGAAGTATCTGTGGAAAGAATATGAATCCTATGAAATCGATGAGAAGGAACCGGTCTATTTTGGATATACATCCGATAAGGAGATTGGGGAAAAGTTCATGGAAGAGACTGTTGAAAAGTATGGTCTGACAAATTACCACCTGTATCCGGTAGGTGGCATCATCGGGACACATGTTGGTCCGGCCTGTGTTGCGATCAGCTTTGTAAAAAAGAAGAAAGATGAAAAAGAATTGTTTTAAATAATAGTGGAGAGTGTGAATGACATCAGATCACACTCTCCACTAAATTTTTGAGAAAAAGACAGGTTTTTAGCTGCCACTTGACAAGTAGTGAAAAACTGAATACGATAAAGAAAAATTAAAAAGTGATCATGAAGGAAAAAGTGTGATGTGGGAAGAAAAGAAAAATAAAGAAAATGTGTCTGTCAGAAGAAAAAGAATCTTTGCTGCAATCTTATTGTATTTTTGCCTGCTTCTTTTTGTGGCAAATGATGCGTGGGTATATCAGACACCTATTGTTAAGATTACGGAAGTGCATACAAAGGAAAGCAGGAAGGAAGAAGATGTTCGGGGAGGGAGAGAACCTTATTATACGCAAAACATCAAAGGAATTTTGCTGAACGGAGAAAAAAAAGGAAAGACAGTACGGCTGAACAATGAATATTCTTATTCCGGGGTACTGGATCAAAAATATGCAAAGGGAGATAAAGTACTCGTGACTCTGGAGGGAGACTCTTTGAAAGGAACGATCAAAAGTTTGAAAAGGGATACCCACCTGGCAGTGCTTGCAGGGGCGCTTATTTTCCTTCTGCTTGCGGTTACGAAGGAGAAAGGGATGCTTACCATCCTCACGGTTGTGGCAAATTTTGGAATTTTTTTCCTTGGGTTTACAGGGTTCCTGAAAGGAAGAGAAGTGCTTGTTGTCTGTAGATTTATGACAGTTCTATTTGCGGTAATACCTCTTGTGATCCTGAATGGATTCCATAAGAAAACGTGGGCGGCAGTGTTATCTACGTTAAGTGTTTTAGCGCTGATCATGGGACTCTTTGATCTGACAGTACGGTATACCGGAGGGCTTGATTATTCTTCGATGGAATATCTTGGAAGTATGGATGATCCAGGAGAATTATTTCGTGCAGAAATCATGTTGGCAGGACTCGGAGCAATTATGGATGTCACTGTGACGATTTCATCAGCGCTCGGAGAAATTACGAGGAAGAATCCATCTGTTTCTGTGCGGGCGCTGATCCGTTCAGGAAGAGAGATCGGTTATGATATTATGGGAACAATGATGAATGTACTCTTGTTTGTATTTGCATGCAGTCAGATTCCGACCTTTTTGATTCGAATGAACAATGACGTAGATTTTTTTACGATCCTTCGTCTGCATATTCCATATGAGATCTGCTGCTTTCTGATAGAAAGTATCGGAATTGTACTGGCAATTCCAGTTTCGATACTTTTTGCTTCAGTTTTTATGAAAACCGGCAAAGTTAGAAAAGATCGGAGGAATGAAAGATGATGATAGGAATACTTGCGCTGATTTTATTTGGATTGATGATGGTGATCGGTGGAGACCGGGGAGCAGTATCTGTTATGTCTCTTGCAGGAAATCTGCTGGTATTGTCACTGGCGATCATTTTGATGGCAGGCGGGCATTCACCTCTTATCATTACTGGAATTGCAGCCGGTCTGATCAGTTATATTACACTGGTAAAACAAAATGGGAAAAATCAGAAGACAGAGATTGCATTCGGAGCAACCGGGATAGTTATCCTGTTATTGCTTGCAGCAATTTTTCTGCTTTTGTGGGATGCAAGAAGTGGTGGATTAAATGAAATACAGGCAATCCAGGAAGATGTGATGTATTATTACAATACCAATCTGCATATTAACATGCTTCAGATTACTGTGTGTATGGTATTGCTCAGCACACTTGGGGCAGTGCTGGATACCGCGTTATCTATTACGTCTTCTTTGTACGAGGTGATTTTACACAAACCAGATATGAGTAGACGTGAAATTTATCATTCGGGACTGCAGATTGGGAAAGACATTATTGGGACTACGGTGAATACGCTGTTCTTCGCTTACTTAGGAGATTCCTTACTGCTCTTTTTCTATCTGAAAAATGTGAAATATACGGCAGAAGTAATTTTAAATTCCAAAATGTTATTTCAGGGAGTGTCTGCGATGCTTTTCAGCGCGATTGCATGTCTGTTGACTGTGCCGGTTGCTTCGGCAGGGTGTATGCTTTTTCTGAAAAAAGAGGAGAAGAAGGAAGAAAAATAAGAAATTTTTTCAAACTAGAGTGTATGGACAAAACAGTGGAAAAAGTATAAACTCACGTTAAAGCGGAGAAAAACTAGAAAGGTAAAGGAGAATTTTGTGATGTTAGTGCCAAAATACTACGAGGACTTAGAAATTATGCATGAGAACACCATGCCGTATAGAGCTTATTACATACCGGCTTCCTGCAATATGGGACCGTTGGTGGAAGACAGATTTTCTTCCGACCGAACAATCTGTTTGAATGGAAGGTGGAAATTCCAATATTTTGACAGTCTCTATGATCTGCAAGACAGATTTTATGAACCGGGATTTGATCTTGATTGTTTTCGGGAGGTGGAGGTACCGGGAAACTGGCAGAATTATGGTTATGATAGCCATCAGTATACCAATGTACGATACCCGATTCCATTAGATCCGCCGTATGTACCTCAGGAAAATCCATGTGGCGCATATGTGTACAAATTTGATTACAAGAAACAGGCAGATGCACCAAGAGCCTATTTGAATTTTGAAGGGGTAGACTCTTGTTTTTATGTTTGGATCAATGGAAAGTATGTCGGGTATAGCCAAGTTTCTCATGCTACAAGTGAATTTGATGTCACAGATGTGTTGCTTGACGGAGAAAATACGCTTGCGGTACTTGTTTTGAAATGGTGCGATGGAACTTACCTGGAAGATCAAGATAAATTTCGCATGAGCGGAATCTTCCGGGATGTCTATCTGTTAAGAAGACCGGAAAATGTAGTCTACGATTATTTTGTAACAACTACATTGGGAAGGTCTGATGCAACTGTTACTGTCCGGGCAAACTATATTGGAGAGGAAGTGCCGGTAAAGGTTACGCTTTGTGATGAGGAAAATAGAGAAGTAGCCTGTGGAATGTTTGTGAAGTCGGAGAAGAGTGGCTATACACATCAGGTAATCCTTTCGGTTAAAGAACCAAAATTGTGGAATCCCGAACAGCCATATTTGTATACAATGGTTTTGAAGAGTGCCGGGGAAGTCATCACAGACCGGGTGGGAATCCGGGAAATCTGTATCAAAGACGCAGTGATATACGTCAATGGAGCACCGGTGAAATTTAAAGGGGTGAACCGACATGATTCGGATCCGGTAACGGGCTTTGTCGTTGGGGCAGCACAGATGAAAAAGGATCTGCAGTTAATGAAGCAGCATAATTTTAATGCGATCCGCACCAGTCATTATCCGAATGCACCGTATTTTTATCAGCTCTGTGATGCGTACGGATTCTTCGTAATTGGGGAGGCTGATAATGAGAGCCATGGAACGGAAGCTCAGTATTTGAAGGATTCTAGCTGGGAGAATGCAAGCAGGCGTTGGAATGAGCGGATTGCAGATAATCCAGAATTTATTTTGGCAACAGTAGACCGCACAAAACTTTGCGTACATCGGGAGAAAAACCGCCCTTGCGTGGTCATTTGGTCGATGGGAAATGAGTGCGCTTATGGATGTACCTTTGAGGAGGCATTAAAATGGACAAAGCAGTTTGATCCGTCAAGGCTTACCTGTTATGAAAGTTCAATTTATCAAAGTGAGAAGAGAACGTATGATTGCAGCAATATTGATATTTTCAGCAGAATGTACCCGGAGTTAGAAGAGATTGACACCTATATGGAGCAGAATCCGGAGAAGCCGTTTTTATTGATCGAGTATTGTCATGCGATGGGAAATGGACCGGGGGATCTCGAAGATTATTTCCGCAAGATTGATCAGTATGACAAGCTCTGCGGAGGATTTGTGTGGGAATGGTGTGATCATGCAGTGTATCGCGGAGAAACTTTAGATGGGAAGACAATGTACTTTTACGGTGGTGATTTTGGGGAAGAAGTACACGACGGAAATTTCTGTGTCGATGGACTGGTGTATCCAGATCGGACACCACATACAGGTTTGAAGGAGTATTGGAATGTATATCGTCCGGCGAGAGTGGTCTCATTTGAGCAGGAGAGCGGCAGTCTTTGTCTGAAAAACTATATGAATGCGGTGGATCTGAAAGATTATCTTTTTCTGACCTACGAAGTGACATGTGATGGAAGCATGACGGAACAAGGGAAAGTTATACTGCAGGAGTCTATCCTGCCACGCATGAAAGGCAAGATTTCTC
>ENA-OPSF01001232-OPSF01001232.1-human-gut-metagenome-genome-assembly--contig:-NODE-1232-length-20335-cov-3.155079_pt1 | contig 20335 bp, 17 predicted proteins | sample MGYA00241452_ERZ501896 | MGnify/ENA primary metagenome ERZ501896 (study PRJEB25962, sample SAMEA2042111) | human gut metagenome | biome: human gut; feature: human-associated habitat; material: faeces... | reverse complement strand
CAAGCCGCTAAAACTATAATCATATCCTCCGATGTGAGGTTTGGCAAAAGAATACGCCTGCGGGTTTCCCTGACGCGCCAACCTGTCTATTATCGGTCCTCCGGGATAGCCCAGCCCCATCACTTTGGAACACTTGTCGATGGCTTCGCCTGCCGCATCGTCTATCGTCTGCCCCAACACTTCCATGTCATTATAGGCTTTCACCAGAATGATTTGAGAATTGCCGCCACTTACCAACAAGCACAAGAACGGAAATTCCGGTTGGTCATGGTCGCCCTCATCTTCTTTAATAAAATGCGCCAATACATGTCCTTGCAAATGATTGACCTCTATCATGGGAATACCGAGTGCGCGTGCAAATCCTTTGGCAAAAGACACCCCCACCAACAAAGAGCCCATCAATCCGGGGCCTCGCGTGAAAGCCACAGCCGAAAGTTCCTCCTTGGTCACTCCGGCGCGTTTCAGCGCTTGGTCTACCACAGGGACTACATTTTGCTGATGGGCACGGGAAGCCAGTTCCGGCACCACCCCGCCATACGCCTCATGCACGGCTTGGCTGGCTGTCACGTTGCTCAACAACACCCCGTTGCGAATCACCGCTGCCGACGTATCATCGCAACTCGACTCTATACCTAATATAACGATATCTTTCTTCTCCATTTCCTCACGTCCTATAAATTATGGTGTCTCAATAAGTAAGAATCTCCAAACCGTTTTCCGTCATCAGGAAAGTATGTTCCCATTGCGCACTGGGCAGTTCGTCTTCCGTCACGACAGTCCATCCGTCTTCCTCATCCACAAACACCCTCCAATCACCCATGTTCACCATAGGTTCTATCGTAAACACCATGCCGGGCACCAAGAGCATCCCCGTTCCCTTCCGGCCGAAATGCTCCACATCCGGCTCTTCATGGAACTCCAGTCCCACCCCATGGCCGCACAAATCGCGCACGATGCTGAAACCGTTCTTCCTGGCATGCTTTTCGATGGCATTTCCTATATCCCCCACAAAGCCGAACGGACGGGCAGCTTTCATGCCAATCTCCAGGCACTCTCGCGCGACGTCTACCAATTTCTGCTTCTCGGGTGTGGTCTGCCCGATGACAAACATACGTGAAGCATCGCTGTAATACCCGTCCAATATGGTGGAAACGTCCACATTGATAATATCTCCTTCCTCCAATACATCGAATTCATTAGGAATGCCGTGACAGACCACCTCGTTAATAGAAGTACATACACTCTTCGGAAAGCCCTCATAATTCAACGTAGCAGGAATGGCCCCGTGGCTTACCGTATAATCATATACCATCTCGTCTATCTCAAGTGTAGTCATTCCGGCATGTATCTCTTGGGCCACAAGGTCCAACACCCCGGTATTTACCACACCGCTCCTACGAATCCCCTCTATTTGTTCAGGAGTCTTAATCAATTTACGCGAAGGCACCAAAAAGCCTTCTTCCTGAAAAGCCAAAATCTTACGGTCCAAATCCGTCAGTTCGGCTCCTTCAGGGACAATCCAATTCCGTCTTATCTTTCTTCGCATTCTTTCTTTCACAGATTTATCATACAAAAGTACGATAAAAAAATCACTTTCCGACTGTAAAACCTTATAAATATCCCTATACCTTTATATTATTTAGACCAAACCGCCTAAAGCCATCAACACTCCCACACTTGACATGCCAAGTCCCGAATGGTACCTGTCGATATTCCAAGTGTCAATATGACAATCCCACCTCCTCGTGGCTCGCTTATTCGTGCCCTTCCCCCGCCGCCGTCGCAAATACGCGATTCTCGCGCATCGGGAAAAGTACAGAATGCCAGCCTGCCCCGCATTCCTGCTTTCATAATGCCGTATGAAAGTCCACGCCCGACGCAAGGCAATACGGAACACGTAAGCATCCGAGGCGTTCCGCCTCGCAAGAAGGCATTCCGGTTCAGCGTCCCTTTCCGCCCCAAATAGCGTAAAAACGGGGCATTTGCCGACCGCCGTGCCACCGTCTGCGTAGAACTTTCCGACAACATGCAGACGCCTCTCCCACGACATGCGGAGAAAAAAAATGTTTTTTCAGCCGAACGAAAAATCGTTCGGCTGAAAGTGTTTCCTAATTTTGCTTTAGATGCGTGAAAAACAAGCCCCGAAACATAAAAAATGTATCCAAAACCACCGTCAAGCCCCCTTAACAAAGACTTTTCGTAAAAGGCAGTCGTAACAGAAACATCCTTTTTGCTTTCTTTTTAATACTTCAAAACGGGCTTTAAACAACATTTTGTCCAAACAAAACATCCGTGCGCTCCCCTTGACGGGAACCGCACGGATGTATATGTTTTTCGGGAGTCGGCCACAGGTACGACCGCCAAGCCTTATGGCTTCCTATCGCCTTTTGCCCGTCAACGTTTCCAACTGGTCTCTTCCACACTGAGCGAAACAGACACGGCATCGGAGACCTTGAAATGCACCATTCCTCCAAACCGACTGCTGAAATTGTTCATCCACGGCATCGGAGGAATCCACGGCTGACGACCTTGCATCGGGAAAAAAGCTTTGCTGCCGTATGCGTACAAACTCACCCTGTCGGTCAACTGATAACCGGCCAGCAAATTGATTCCGAAACGGTTCTCATTCAAGCCGTTCCAAGACAAGCGGTCGTAAAAGCCTCCCACAGACAGCACCAACCGGTCGGTGAGGCTACGCACGTACATGGCAGAGATTCCGGTCCCGAATCCCACCCCGGGAAAACGGTTCTTGCCGAACGAGGCCGACACGCTCATGTCCAGACAGGCATTGAAACCTTCATGCAGTTCCCATAAGCCCCAATATCCACCATAATAACTTGCCGGGAAATAAGCTACGGTACCGTTCCGGTACAATGGAGGAAGCGAGGGGCGAAAAGTCCATTGTGCTGTATCGGTCACCAACGTGTCCGTCAAAGCCAACCGCGCGCCGACCTTCTCCGGCGTCACTTCCGATGCCGACGGCTGTATCTTCAGGCTCTCCTTTCCGGCATCCACACCCGTCACCGAATCCGAGCGCAAGACCTCCTGCGCCTGTCCTGCAACCGCGCAGGTCGCAAACAAAATGAGCAATAAAGCCCGACAAAGACCTTTCTGTTTCATTCTGACCTCCTTTTTTAACGTACACGCAAACGGTCATTTACTTGAATGGCATAATCTGCCGGCAAATTATTCATATCATACAGACTCTCCAAACGTATCCCGTAGCGTTGCGCAATATTATACATCGACTCACCGGCCTTCACCACGTGAGGCACATCCTTGTATTTCTTGGCGGCCTTTTTCCGCTTCCGTTCCAGATACAATACATCGCCGGCCTGGATTCGATACCCTTTCGGCAATTCATTGAACTTCCGGATGTCGCGTGCCGACACGCCGGTTTCTTCCGCCAACAAATCAAACGTATCCCCGGCGCGTGCAATAATATAATAATTCTCATTATTGCGGTACACCAGATGGGACGGCAACGACTCACTGTTCAGTTGACGGTCTATGCTGCTATAATCAAAATGCAACTTCGATGATTTGTACTTGTCGTATTGGTCTAAGTCGTACCGTTCTATCAAATCTATCAGCAAGGAAGCGTAACGCGGATTCGTGGCATAGCCACAACGTTTCAAACCACGCGCCCAACCTTTATAATCTTTCGGAGAAAGGTCGAACAACGAAGAATAACGTGCTTGTTGCAGAAAACGTGAATGGTCTTCGTACGACTCTTCCACGCTCCTGTATTTACGAAACTTTTCATTACGTTCGTCATCGTCCTGTAAGACGTAGGGGCCCTTCCAGGCCCGTCCGCATTTGATGCCGAAATGATTGTTGGCTTTCCGCGCCAATGTACTTGTCCCGGCTCCGCTTTCCAACAATCCTTGTGCCAATGTGATGCTGGCCGGAATCTTATAACGTAACATCTGGTCTATAGCCATTCCCTTGTATCTTTCTATATAATTAAGGTATTGCTGACTGACACCCTGTGCCTGCAGCAAAAAGCTCGTCACGCCGAACAACACGGATAGAAAAACGGTTTTCAATCGCATATCTCAAATATCATGAAGGATTTCTCACACACAAAGTTACCTCTTTTTTCTTCGTTGTGAATAAAAAAACATATATTTGTGCATTATTAACCAAAAGGAAACAGTCCTATGAAAGAGAAGGAAATTATCAGCAAAGTCAGAATATACGACTATGAAGAATTATCGGAAGCAGACCGCGAATTGATAGACAAGGCCAAGGAGGCCACACAGACGAGCTATGCACCTTTCTCTAAATTCTGTGTGGGCGCAGCCGCCCGGCTGTCCGACGGAAGGATTGTAACGGGAAGCAACCAGGAAAACGCCGCCTTCCCGTCAAGCCTGTGCGCGGAACGCACGGCACTCTTCTATGCCAACGCACGCTACCCGGAGAAAAGCGTGGAAGAACTGGCCATTGCGGCTTACGCCCACGGAGCTTTCCTGAAAGCTCCCATCCCTCCTTGCGGAGCTTGCCGGCAAGTCATTCTCGGAGTGGAAGAACGGTACGGACATCCCGTACGCATCCTGTTGTTCGGCGAAGAGGGTACCTACGTGGTCGATTCGGTCAAAGCCCTACTCCCCTTGCAGTTTACCGGAGAAACCATGAACGAATAAAATATTTTTCGTACCTTTGCCGAAAATATTCAATTCAAGGTATAATTTAAAGTATGATTAGCGTATCGAATCTTGCCATCCAGTTCGGGAAAAGAGTCCTGTACAAGGATGTAAACATGAAGTTCACCAATGGAAATATTTACGGTGTCATCGGGGCCAACGGAGCCGGGAAGTCCACGTTGCTGAAAGCCATATCGGGCGAATTGGAACCGACCAAAGGCAGTGTGGAACTGGGACCGGGCGAAAGGCTCTCCGTACTGAGTCAGGACCACTTCCAATATGACGACTGTACCGTGCTGAATACCGTACTGATGGGACACACCGTATTGTGGGACATCATGCAGCAACGCGATGCGCTTTATGCCAAAGCCGACTTTTCGGACGAAGACGGTATCAAAGTGGCCGAACTGGAAGAAAAGTTTGCGGAAATGGGCGGATACAATGCCGAAAGCGATGCCGCAGCCTTGTTGAGCGGCCTGGGTATCAAAGAGGACAAGCATTACGCACTGATGGGCGAGCTGAGCGGTAAGGAAAAGGTACGTATCATGTTGGCAAAAGCACTTTTCGGCGAACCGGACAACCTGCTGTTGGACGAGCCGACCAACGACCTCGACCTCGACACGGTGCAATGGCTCGAATCATACCTTTCCGATTTCGAGCACACGGTATTGGTAGTAAGCCACGACCGTCATTTCCTGGATGCCGTCTGTACCCATACGGTGGATATTGATTTCGGCAAAGTGACGATGTTCGCCGGTAATTACAGCTTCTGGTATGAATCCAGCCAGTTGGCCCTGAGACAAGCTCAAAACCAAAAGGCCAAGGCCGAAGAAAAGAAGCGGGAATTGGAAGAATTCATCCGGCGCTTCTCTGCCAACGTAGCCAAAAGCAAGCAGACCACCAGCCGAAAAAAGATGTTGGAAAAATTAAATGTAGAGGAAATACGCCCCTCTACCCGCAAATACCCGGGCATCATTTTCCAGATGGATCGCGAGCCGGGCAACCAAATCCTCGAGGTGAAAGGATTACGTGCCACGACGGACGACGGGACCGTGCTTTTCAACGACGTGAATTTTACCGTGGAAAAAGGAGATAAAATCGTTTTTCTGAGCCGCGACCCGCGTGCCATGACAGCTTTTTTTGAAATCATCAACGGTAACCGTAAAGCACAAGGAGGAGACTACAAATGGGGAGTGACCATTACTACGGCATATTTGCCTCTCGACAACACCCGTTTCTTCGAAAGCGATTTGAACCTTGTGGATTGGTTGAGCCAGTTCGGTGAAGGCAACGAAGTTTACTTCAAGAGCTTCCTCGGAAGAATGCTGTTCTCGGGAGAAGAGGTAATGAAGAAAGTCAACGTGCTTTCGGGAGGAGAGAAGATGCGTTGTATGATAGCCCGCATGCAGTTGAAAAACGCCAACTGTCTCGTTTTGGACACCCCGACAAATCATCTGGACTTGGAAAGCATCCAGGCTTTCAACAACAACCTGAAGCTGTTCAAAGGCAACATCTTGTTCTCCAGCCATGACCACGAGTTCATCGAAACCGTAGCCAACCGTATCATCGAACTCACCCCCAACGGCATTATCGACAAGATGATGGAATACGACGAGTACATTGCCAGCGACCACATCAAGGAACTTAAAACAAGAATGTACGGGGATTAAAAAATATTTTTGAGAAACAAAAGCCGAATGGCAAACTATTTGTAGGGTATTTAGCGACTAAATACCCTTTTAAAATATTGCATCATGGAAAAAAATAAAGATATGAACGAAGAAGAGTTGAAAGCCCAACAAGAAGAAACTTTGGATAATGTAGCGACCTCACAACAAGACGAAGGCGACAAAGCTGAAGAACAACCGGCAAAGGAAATGTCCGTGGAAGACAAATTGGCTGCAGCAGAAACCAAAGTGGCAACTGCAAGACAAATACCTGCGTCAGGTTGCCGAATTTGACAATTACCGCAAACGTACCATCAAAGAAAAAGCTGAATTGATTTTGAACGGGGCGGAAAAAACAATCACAGCCATACTTCCCATATTGGACGACATGGAACGTGCATTGAAGAATATGGACAAGATGGAAGACGTGGCTGCCGTAAAAGAAGGCGTGGACTTGATATTCCAGAAATTCGTGAAAATCTTGGGCGAACAGGGGGTCAAGAAAATAGAGACCGAAAATGCCGATTTCAATACGGATTTGCATGAGGCTATAGCCCAAGTGCCGGCTCCTTCGGACGAAATGAAAGGTAAAATTATCGACTGCGTCAAAACAGGCTATACTTTAAATGAAAAGGTGATTCGCCACTCTCAAGTGGCCGTAGGACTTTAAACCGCAATGAAATATGGCGAAACGTGACTATTATGAAGTGTTAGGCGTTTCAAAAAACGCCTCGGACGACGAGATAAAAAAGGCTTATAAGAAAATGGCTATCAAATATCATCCCGACCGCAATCCGGATGACAAGGAAGCCGAAGCCAAATTCAAGGAAGCAGCAGAAGCATACGACGTGCTCCGTGACCCGCAAAAACGTGCCCGTTACGACCAGTTCGGACCGGAAGGCGTAAATGGTGCAGGCGGATTCGGAGGCGGCGGAATGAACATGGATGATATTTTCTCTATGTTTGGCGACATTTTCGGAGGCCATGGCGGATTTGGTGGCTTCGGTGGAGGCGGCAGAGCCCGGAAACCCCAATACAGGGGGGGGGACCTTAGCCTTAAAGTGAGAATGACGCTTCAGGAAATAGCCACAGGAGTAACCAAGAAATTCAAGGTCAAAAAGAAAGTGGCCTGCCCGCATTGCCACGGGAGCGGAGCTGAAGGCAGCGGTGCTACCGAGACATGCCCGACATGCCATGGTAACGGCTTCGTCGTAAAAACCCAACAGAGTATTTTCGGCATGATGCAAACGCAAGCTGTTTGCCCCACATGCGGTGGAGAAGGAACCATCATAAAGAACAAGTGCAAAGAATGCGGAGGGGAAGGTGTCGTCAACGGCGAAGAAGTCATTGAAGTGAAAATTCCCGCCGGCGTAGGAGACGGCATGGTCGTCACCGTCACGGGAAAAGGCCATGCTGCCCGACGTAACGGAGTCCCGGGAGACATTCAAGTCTATATCGAAGAAGAACCGCACAAGGAACTCTTACGGGAAGACAATAATCTGATATACAATTTACTTCTGGATGTCCCCACTGCGGCATTGGGCGGCGATGCGGAAATCCCGACCATCGACGGAAAAGTAAAAATCAAAATAGAACCGGGCACACAACCGGGCAAGGTGGTACGCTTGAGAAGCAAGGGGCTGCCTGCCGTACAAGGTTACGGATACGGCACAGGAGACCTTATCGTAAATATCAGTGTGTATATTCCGGAAACTTTGAGCAAAGACGAAAAGAAGGCGTTGGAAGAGATGAAGAAGAGTGACAACTTCGCTCCGAATCCTTCCATTAAGGAAAAGATATTCAGAAAGTTCAAAAGCTATTTTGAATAAAAGCTATAAATAAGGAGATGACGTATAAAGAAGCCACAACATACTTGTTCGACAGTGTGCCCATGTTCCAAAATGTAGGAGGAACAGCTTACAAAGAAGGACTAAGCAACACTTTGCTGTTGGATGAACATTTTGGTCATCCTCACCGCAAATTCAGAACCATCCACGTGGGGGGCACTAACGGCAAGGGCTCGTGCAGCCATACATTGGCAGCCATACTTCAAACCGCAGGTTACAAAGTGGGCCTTTATACGTCACCTCACCTGACCGATTTCAGGGAGCGCATACGGGTAAACGGAAAAATGATACCGGAATGCGAAGTGGTTTCTTTTGTCGAAGACGAACGCTCTTTCTTCGAGCCTCTGCACCCTTCTTTCTTTGAATTGACTACGGCTTTGGCTTTCAAATATTTTGCGAAGGCCGAAGTGGATGTGGCCGTTATCGAAGTAGGCATGGGAGGACGCTTGGACTGCACCAACATCATTACTCCGGATTTGTCCGTCATTACCAATATCAGCTTAGACCACGTGCAATTTCTGGGAAACACCCTTACGAAAATTGCCGGAGAGAAAGCAGGAATCATCAAGCCCGGAGTTCCAGTGGTCATCGGCGAGACTACCGAGGAAACGAAAAAGGTCTTCAAGGATAAATCATTGGAGATGAATGCTCCAATAAGATTTGTAGAAGAAGAGCATGAAGTCATTTCATCCCGTTCGGAAGGCAATACACGTGTGTACGAGACTCTTCATTACGGAAGTTTTACAGGCGAACTGGGGGGGCTCTGCCAGGAAAAGAATACGGCAACCATACTCACGGCTATCGACGAACTTCGAAAAGCCGGTTATACTATCGCACAAGAGCATATCCGGCTCGGCTTTGGGCAAGTTTGCAAACTCACCGGCCTACGAGGCCGTTGGCAACAAGTCGGAATGTCCCCCACCATAATCTGCGACACAGGACATAACACAGGAGGGATAAGTTATATTGCCGACCAACTGAGAGGTGTCCAAGCCGATAAGCTCCACATTGTAATAGGTATGGTAAATGACAAAGACATTCATTCCGTTCTACGACAGCTTCCCCAATGCGCTACCTATTATTTCACGAAAGCAAACGTCAAACGGGCACTTGACGAACACACTCTTCAAACACTCGCTAAAGAAGCCGGATTAAGAGGAACTTCCTGGCCCGACGTAAGGTCTGCCTTTCAGGCGGCACGGCAATCTTCTACGGAAAAGGATCTGATTTTCGTAGGAGGTAGCACGTTCATTGTGGCCGACTTTTTAGCCTTTTATCACCCGGAACAAGCATAATCTGCAAATCTTCTCATTTCTGCATCATCTTTTTCCCCGAAATCTTTTGCAATAAGAAAGTTTTTTTCTTATTTTGCATAACGATAATTTAACTTTAAATCATAAGTCGGATGAGTTTAAAAAATATTAGTGGTCTTAAAAGAGAAGATTTTCAAGCAGAAGTTCAGGGCAAACAAACAGATTTGTTTATTCTGAGAAACAATAAGGGTTGTGAAGTTGCCATTACAAATTACGGAGGAGCACTGGTTGCCATTATGGTTCCTGACCGTGACGGAAAAATGGCAAATGTCATTCAAGGACATGACAACATCCAAGAGGTCATCAGTAGTCCGGAGCCATTCCTCAGTACTCTGATAGGCCGTTACGGTAATCGTATCTGCAAAGGTAATTTTACGTTAGAAGGAAAAGAGTATTCATTGACGATCAACAATGGTCCGAATAGTCTTCATGGTGGCCCCACCGGATGTCATGCCCGCGTGTGGGACGCAGAGCAAACGGACGAACGGACATTGCGCCTACATTACGTCTTCGCAGACGGCGAAGAAGGTTTCCCCGGAAAATTGGACATGAATGTCGTTTATTCGTTTACCGACGACAATGAATTGGTAATCGAATACAAGGGAACCACCGACAAAACAACTATCGTCAATATGACCAATCACGGTTTCTTCAGTCTGGCCGGTATTGCCAACCCTACTCCTACTATTGAAAAACTGCAATGTCAGATTAATGCCGATTACTTCATTCCTATTGATAACACCTCTATTCCTACAGGAGAAATCAAACCTGTAAAAGGTACTCCTTTTGATTTCACAACCTCGCATGAAATCGGCGAACGCATAGATGCCGATGACGAACAGACGCGGAATGGAGCCGGCTACGACCATTGCTTCGTACTCAATAAGAGAGAAGTAGGCGAACTGAGTTTTGCAGCTAAAATATACGAACCTGTTTCCGGTCGTACAATGGAAGTTTATACCACCGAACCTGGAGTGCAAGTATATACGGATAATTGGGCCGACGGATACAAGGGACAGTTAGGCGCAACATTCCCGCGTCGAAGCGCTATTTGTTTCGAGGCGCAGCATTTCCCCGACTCTCCCAACCGGCCGTATTTCCCGTCGGTCGTGCTGAAACCGGGAGAAACATATACCCAAAAAACCATCTATAAATTCGGAATTGAAAAATAAGTGAAACAATAATAGATAAACAAATCTTAAAAAACAAATTATCAAATGACTCAAAAAACACAACCGAACTACACGTTCGCTCTCACGGTGGTCATTATCGTTTGCTTCCTTATCGGTTTCGTAACGACAATGAACAATTCTATGATTGGATTCTGCAAGACTGTATTCAACCTGACAGAAGCACAGGGACAACTTGTTAACTCCGCTTTTTATGGAGCTTATGCCTTGTCTATTCCCTTTGCTCTTATGATGAACAAGATTGGTTATAAGATGACATTGGTTCTCGGCTTGGCCGTTGTCGGATTGGGTTTCGTAATCAATTACTTTGGTATATCAACGAATTTGGATGCCGCCCAGACGACCATCTATAATATCTTCTTAGCCAGTATGTGTTGTGTGGCATTGGGTATCGTCATGTTGCAACTTGTAGCGAATCCGTACGTAATGGTATTGGGTACACCAGAGAAAGGTGCATTCCGTATGACGTTAAGCCAAGCCTTAAATTCTGTAGCCACGACATTGGCTCCGATGTTTATTACCTATTTTATTATTGCAGGTAAATCGGAAGATCAATTAAGCGGAAATGATGTGACCGTTCCTTTCTTGGGATTGGGCATTTTTACTTTCCTACTTTGCATCATTCTTTACTTCTTGAAACTTCCGGAAATCAAAGAAGAAGAGCAAGCTGCCGACAATGGTGACACACGAGAATACAAATCGAGCGTGTTCAAATACCCCCACGTATGGTTCGGTGCTTTCGCCATCTTTATGTATATGGGATTGGAAATCGGTATCCCGTCCATGTTGTCTGCTTATTTCGACAGCAAGCCTGATTTGGGCGGCAAAGCCGAAGACTTCCTGCCGTTGTACTGGGGCGGTATGATGGTTGGACGTTTCATTGGTGCCGGTGTATTAAGCAAATACCAACCACGCCATTTGTTGACGGTTTGCCTTCTCGGAGGTGCGGCATGCGTCGGCATTTCATTCGTTCTGCCGGGGATGGCGGCCGTATACGCCATGTTGGCAGCCGGCTTGTTCCACTCCGTGATGTGGCCGCTTATCTTCAACCTCGGTTTACAGGAATTGGGTCCGCATACAAAAGCTGCCAGTGGTATCATTAACATGGGTGTAATCGGTGCGGCCACACTGCCTTTGTTGATGGGTGTCGTAGTAGACCATACAGGTGTAGGCATGGCTATCTGCATGATGTTCATCTACTACCTGTATGTCATTTGGTTCTGCTGGAAAGGTTCTAAAGTAGGACTTAAAGGATAAGAAAAATCTCTTTTTATTAACCTCATAAAATAAATGGATTATGAAATTGACAATAGATGATGTAAGAAGCCGTTTCATTGAACACTTTGATGGAACAACCGGTTCTGTATATGCTTCTCCGGGTCGTATCAACCTCATCGGTGAACACACTGATTATAATGACGGATTTGTATTCCCCGGTGCTGTTCAACAAGGCATGATTGCTGAAATAAAAGTAAATGGAACAAGAAACGTACGTGCCTACTCTATCGATTTGAAAGATTACGTAGAGTTTTCTTTAGACGATGAAAAAGGACCGAAAGCAAGTTGGGCCCGCTACATTTTCGGCGTATGTCGGGAAATGATGGCATTGGGTATTCCCGTAGAAGGCTTTAATACAGCATTTGCAGGCGATGTTCCTCTCGGAGCAGGAATGTCTTCTTCTGCAGCACTGGAAAGCGTATATGTTTTTGCACTCAACGATATGTTCGGCGAAAACAAAATAGACAAAATGACATTGGCTAAAGTCGGACAAGCTACAGAACATAAATATTTGGGATGCAATTGCGGTATTATGGACCAATTCGCTTCTGTTCACGGTAAAGCAGGCAGCCTGATGCGTTTGGACTGCCGCAGCGGTGAATTCGAATACTTCCCGTTTGATCCGAAGGGCTATAAATTGGTATTAGTAAACTCTTGTGTAAAGCACGAACTTGTAGGTTCTCCCTACAATGACCGCCGCAGAAGTTGCGAAAACGTAGCCGCAGTCATCAACAGGCACCATCCTGAAGTGAAGAGCTTACGCGATGCAGACTATGCTATGTTGGATGAAGTGAAGAACGAAGTATCGGCAGAGGATTTCATGCGAGCTAAATATGTCATTGGCGAAAAAGAACGTGTCTTGGCTGTCTGTGATGCCTTAGAGAAAGGCGACTATGAAACCGTAGGACAGAAAATGTACGAAACCCATTACGGTCTGAGCAAAGAATACGAAGTTTCTTGCCCTGAATTGGACTTCCTGAATGATATAGCAAAAGAAGAAGGCGTAACCGGTTCTCGTATTATGGGAGGAGGTTTCGGAGGTTGCACCATCAATCTTGTAAGTGATGAACTTTATGACAACTTCGTAAAAGTAGTCAAATCGAAGTTCAAAGAAAAATTCGGTAAAGAACCGGTCATTATTGATGTAGTCATAGGAGACGGTTCCAGAAAACTCTGCTAAAAACAAAATCTTAGCATCTTATTTATGTAGAAAAAGGGAATCATTACAATGTAGTGATTCCCTTTTTATTAACGTAACCCACAACTGAATAAAACGATATCCTATCCACCATAGTTTTCTATGACTGTACGGTTTTTAATAAACTATAACATAGAAAAAGAATAAAAAGAAGTGTAAGGCATACACCTTATGCCCAAAAACATATATATTTGCAATAGAAATACGAGATAAAGTCGTAACTTTACATTCAATTTAAATCTTTTAATTCATTCACCATGAAAAAAGAAAGAAATGCAATCTTAGGTGTAGGACTTATCACAGTTCTTTTGGCTTCATGCAGCCAACAACCTCAAAGTAATTTAACCGTTTCAGGACTTGATCCGCAGAACTTCGTAGCTGATGTAAAAGGCAAACCGACAAGCTTGTACACTCTTAAAAATTCCAATGGAATGGAAGTTTGTGTCACAAACTTTGGCGGACGAATCGTATCTATTATGGTACCAGACAAAAATGATTCCTTACGCGATGTCGTGTTAGGTTTCGACAGTATAGCCGATTACATTAACAAACCCAGTGATTTCGGAGCCGCAATAGGTCGCTATGCCAACCGAATAAACAAAGGCAAAATTGTTATTGACGGGGATTCTGTTCAATTGCCCACCAATAATTTTGGCCATTGTCTGCACGGAGGGCCTCAAGGATGGCAATATCAAGTGTATGAGGGAAAACAGTTGAACGATACGACACTGACTATGACGATGTATTCTCCTGACGGAGACCAAAACTTCCCAGGAGCTGTAACTGCAACGGTGACCTATACCCTAAGCGGTGATAATGCCTTGGACATTAAGTACGATGCAACCACTGATAAGAAGACCGTCATCAATATGACCAACCATTCTTATTTCAACTTATCAGGCGATCCGTCCCAACCAGCTACCGATCATATTTTATATATCAATGCGGACAACTATACTCCTGTAGACAGTACATATATGACTACGGGCGAAATCGTTACGGTAAAAGAAACTCCAATGGATTTTACTACTCCGAAAGCCGTAGGACAGGATATAGACAAATTTGATTTTATCCAACTGAAAAACGGCAACGGTTATGACCATAATTGGGTATTGAACACCCAAGGAGATATCAACCAATTGGCAGCTAAGCTTACTTCGCCTACAAGTGGAATCTCATTGGAAGTTTATACGAATGAACCCGGTATTCAAGTCTACAGCGGAAACTTCTTGGATGGTACATTAAGCGGAAAAAAAGGAATCGTATACAACCAGCGTGCTTCCGTTTGTCTCGAAACCCAGCACTACCCCGATAGTCCGAATAAACCGGAATGGCCTTCGGTAATACTGGAACCCGGGCAAACTTATCACAGCGAATGTATCTTCAAATTTACAGTAGAAAAGTAAATATCATTAACTATAATCAAATAAAAACAAAACCATGAATTGGAATTCAAATGAATTTATTTGGCTCGATTGGGCAATCCTGGTAATTGGAGTCATTTTAGTAGCATGGGCAGTTTATCGTTCTGTGCAGAAAGACAAACGAGCAATGAAAGGGGCAGACAGCCAAGACTATCTGTTCGGAAAGGGAGAACCTTGGTACGTTATCGGTGCAGCCATATTTGCCGCAAACATCGGTTCGGAACACTTAGTAGGTTTGGCAGGAACCGGTGCAAAAAGTGGCGTAGGCATGGCACACTGGGAAATGCAAGGTTGGATGATTTTATTCTTAGGATGGCTTTTCGTTCCTTTCTACCAGTTATTGAACAATAAGATGGGCAAAATCATCACCATGCCCGATTTCCTTAAATTCCGCTATACCCAACGTACAGGTACATGGCTTTCTATCATTACACTCATAGCTTACGTACTCACAAAAGTGAGTGTTACGGCTTTTACGGGTGGTATCTTCTTTGAGTTCTTGCTCGGATTGCCATTCTGGTATGGAGCTATCGGGCTTATCGTACTTACAGGTATCTTCACCGTATTGGGTGGTATGAAAGGAGTCATGACGCTTTCTACCATTCAAACTCCAATCCTTATCATCGGTTCATTCTTGGTACTTTTTCTCGGCCTCTCTGCTTTAGGGGACGGTAGCATTGCTGCAGGATGGACAGAAATGATGGATCATGCGCGCAACGCCATGAACGTAGGTGCAGATGGACATGCTTACGGTGCCAACCACATGTTCCATTGGGAAGAAGGCGACCCCATGTACCAAGAGTATCCCGGTTTTGTCGTATTTATCGGGGCTTCAATTATTGGCTTCTGGTATTGGTGTACAGACCAGCACATTGTACAACGTGTTCTCGGACAGACCAAAGGAGAAGACAACAGAGTGGTAATGAAACGTGCTCGTCGTGGTACAATCGCTGCCGGTTATTTTAAAATCTTACCGGTATTCATGTTCCTTATTCCGGGTATGGTAGCAGCAGCATTGGCGGCAAAAGGTGAATTTGACATGTCAAATACCGATGCGGCTTTTGCTGTGATGGTAAAAGACGTATTACCGGCAGGTGTAAAAGGAATTGTGACCATCGGTTTCATTTGTGCTTTGGTTGCCTCTTTAGCTGCTTTCTTCAATTCATGTGCCACATTGTTCACCGAAGACTTTTACAAGCCTCTTCGTCCAGGCAAGAGTGAAGCCACTTATGTCATGGTAGGACGTATCGCCACCGTAGTTGTAGTCATCCTCGGTATGGCATGGATTCCTGTTATGATGAGCTTGGGTAGCTTGTACGATTATTTGCAAGGTATTCAGTCGTTGCTTGCTCCGGCAATGGTAGCTGTCTTCTTCCTCGGTATTTTCTCTAAGAAGATTACTCCGAAAGCCGGTGAATGGGGTATGATTGTAGGATTCCTTATCGGTATGGTACGTTTGGCTACCAATGTAATGACCAATACGGGAAAAGACGTAATGACCGGAGCTTTCTGGGAAAATACAACTTGGTTCTGGCAAACCAATTGGTTGGTATTCGAAGTTTGGTTGTTGGTGTTCCTCATTGTATTCATGTTCATAGTTTCATGCTTCACACCGAAACCGACGGCAAAACAAATCGAAGCCATTACGTTTACAACCGATTATAAAAAGAGCATCCGAGAGAGCTGGAACAAATGGGATGTCATTGCGACATTGGGAGTTGTTGTTCTGTGCGGATTGTTCTATGCTTATTTCTGGTGATAATATAAAAAGGAAATGACCACCTATTATAATATAAACCCTCGATTCTACGTTTCCGTAGATTGCATCATATTCGGCTTTGACAAGGGCAGTTTAAAACTGCTCTTGCTCAAGCGGAATTTCGAACCGGCAAAGGGAAGTTGGTCCTTAATGGGTGGATTCGTACAAGACGGTGAAAGCGTAGACGATGCAGCCAAAAGAGTTTTGGCGGAACTGACCGGCCTCGAAAACGTATATATGGAACAGGTCGGAACGTTCGGAGAAGTAGACCGTGACCCGGGGGAGAGAGTAATATCCGTGGCATATTATGCATTAATCAACATCAATGAATATGACCGGAATCTGGTACAGCAACATAATGCGCATTGGGCGGAAATCAACGAAATTCCACCACTTGTTTTCGACCATCCCCAAATGGTAAAACAAGCCCGAATTATGTTGCAAAAGAAAGCCTCTTCCGAACCCATCGGTTTCAACCTTTTGCCAAGCCTGTTCACTCTGTTCCAACTACAAAGCTTGTACGAAGCCATTTACGGAGAACCTTTAGATAAACGGAATTTCCGCAAACGGGTTGCAGACTTGAACTATATCGAAAAAACAGATAAGATTGATAAAACAGGGTCAAAACGGGGAGCCGCTTTATATAAGTTCAACGAAAACGCTTACCGTAAAGCCCCTAAATTTAAATTATGAACTATGTTAGAAGAACTCAAAAAAAAGGTATATCAAGCCAATCTTGATTTAGTGAAACAAGGTTTGGTTATCTTCACATGGGGTAATGTATCAGGCATAGACCGTGAAAAGGGACTCGTAGTCATCAAACCGAGCGGCGTGGACTATGATACGATGAAAGCCTCGGATATGGTTGTGGTAGATTTGGAAAGCGGTAAAGTGGTAGAAGGAGAATTGAATCCTTCATCCGACACACCGACACATCTTGTCCTCTACAAAGCTTTCCCGAACATTCAAGGAGTAGTCCACACCCACTCCACTTATGCTACCGCATGGGCTCAGGCCGGCAAAGACATCCCCAATATCGGGACGACACACGCCGATTATTTCCACGAAGCTATCCCCTGCACCTCCGACATGACAAAGGCAGAAGTAGAAGGACAATACGAGTTGGAAACCGGCAATGTTATCGTTAAACGGTTTGAAGGGATTAACCCCGACCACACACCGGGCGTATTGGTAAAAAATCACGGCCCATTCAGTTGGGGTACGAGTCCTGCCAATGCCGTTTACAATGCCAAAGTGATGGAGCAGTGTGCCAAAATGGCTTTCGTGTCCTTTATGGTAAACCCCAGAACCACAATGAATCCGCTGCTCATCGAGAAGCATTATAACCGTAAACACGGACCGAACGCCTACTACGGACAGAAAAAGAAATAAACAAAGTATATTAACTAACAAATCTTTAACAATTTAAAATTTTTATCATGAACGCATTTGATCAATATGAAGTATGGTTTGTTACGGGAGCACAGCTTCTGTACGGTGGTGACGCAGTAGTAGCAGTCGACGGTCACTCCACTCAAATGGTTAACGGTTTGAATGCCTCCGGCAAACTCCCCGTTAAAGTAGTATATAAAGGAACGGCCAATTCGTCCAAAGAAGTGGAAGCCGTATTTAAAGCGGCCAACAATGACGAAAAGTGTATTGGCGTAATCACGTGGATGCACACGTTCTCACCGGCTAAAATGTGGATACACGGTTTGCAACAACTGAAAAAGCCGTTGCTCCACCTCCACACTCAGTTCAACAAAGAGATACCTTGGGATACCATGGATATGGACTTTATGAACTTGAACCAATCCGCTCACGGCGACCGTGAATTCGGACATATCTGTACCCGTATGCGTATCCGCCGTAAAGTAGTTGTAGGTTATTGGCAAGATGAGGATACTCAACACAAGATTGCCGTATGGATGCGTGTTTGTGCCGCATGGGCTGATGCACAAGACATGTTGATTATCCGTTTCGGCGATCAGATGAACAATGTAGCCGTAACAGATGGGGATAAAGTCGAAGCAGAACAGCGTATGGGTTATCATGTAGATTACTGTCCGGTTAGCGAACTGATGCAATATCATGCGGAAGTAAAAGATGCCGATGTAGAAGCTTTAGTGAAAACCTATTTTAATGAATATGACCACGATGCCGCATTGGAAGACAAGACCACAGAAGCTTATCAAAAGGTGTGGAACTCAGCTAAGGCTGAACTCGCCCTGCGAGCCATCTTGAAAGCCAAAGGAGCCAAAGGTTTCACAACAAACTTCGATGACTTGGGACAAACAGACGGCAGTCATTTCGACCAGATTCCCGGCTTGGCTTCACAACGTTTGATGGCCGATGGTTATGGTTTCGGTGCCGAAGGCGACTGGAAATCTGCCGCTCTCTACCGTACGGTATGGGTAATGAACCAAGGTTTGCCTACAGGTTGCTCATTCTTGGAGGACTACACGTTGAATTTCAATGGAGAGAACAGTTCTATCCTGCAAGCACACATGTTGGAGGTTTGTCCGCTCATTGCAGCTCAAAAGCCTCGTTTGGAAGTACACTTCCTCGGCATTGGTATTCGCAAGAGCCAGACAGCCCGCTTGGTCTTCACGTCTAAGGTAGGTACAGGATGTACTGCTACCGTAGTAGATTTGGGCAACCGTTTCCGCCTCATTGTAAACGACGTAGAATGTATCGAACCGAAACCTCTGCCCAAGCTCCCTGTAGCTTCCGCATTGTGGAAACCCATGCCGAACTTCGAAATCGGCGCAGGTGCCTGGATTTTGGCCGGTGGTACACACCATTCTTGCTTCTCATACGACTTGACAGCCGAATATTGGGAAGACTACGCCGAAATCTCCGGTATCGAAATGGTACACATCAACAAAGACACCACCATCAGCGAGTTCAAGAAGGAACTCCGCATGAACGAAGTGTATTATATGCTGAACAAAGCACTTTGCTAATAGCATACCAGCAAAGGATTTAAAATTAAAAGTGCTCGGCGAGCAATCGTTTGCAGCACTTTTAATTTATTCATTTATTATTGTTATACTTTAATTTATAGGGTTAAATATGAAAACAGATGCTAAGTCAACCATCGAAACCGGAAAAGCTATCCTGGGTATAGAATTCGGTTCTACACGAATCAAGGCGGTCCTGATCGACCCTGAGAACCACCCTATCGCCCAAGGAAGTCATACTTGGGAAAACCAGTTGGTAGATGGCCTTTGGACATACAGTATAGAAGAAATATGGTATGGACTGCAAGATTGTTATGCCGATCTCCGTGCCAATGTAAAAAAGCAATATGACACAGAGATAGAGACCTTGGCAGCCATTGGCGTCAGCGCTATGATGCACGGCTACATGGCATTTGATAAGAATGAAGAGATTCTGGTTCCTTTCCGTACATGGAGAAACACCAACACCGGGCAAGCCGCTGCAGCTCTATCCGAGCTTTTTGTCTACAACATCCCTCTCAGATGGAGCATCTCTCATTTATATCAGGCCATACTGAACAACGAAAAACATGTCAACGAGATACATTTCCTGACTACACTTGCAGGTTACGTACACTGGCAACTTACGGGTGAAAAGGTATTGGGTATTGGCGATGCATCCGGAATGCTTCCCATCGACCCAGCCACCAAGAACTATTCGGCTGAAATGGTAGCTAAATTCGACAAACTGGTTGCCCCCAAAGGATATTCATGGAAACTGGAAGACATTCTCCCAAAAGTATTGAATGCCGGAGAAAATGCAGGCTGCCTTACTCCTGAAGGGGTCAAAAGACTGGACGTATCCGGCAACTTGAAAGCAGGCATACCGCTTTGTCCTCCAGAGGGTGACGCGGGAACCGGTATGGTGGCCACTAATGCCGTCAAACAGCGTACCGGAAATGTTTCGGCCGGAACTTCTTCGTTCTCCATGATCGTATTGGAAAAGGAACTGTCCAAACCTTACGAGATGATAGACATGGTCACCGCTCCGGACGGAAGCCTCGTCGCCAT
>ENA-OPSF01001220-OPSF01001220.1-human-gut-metagenome-genome-assembly--contig:-NODE-1220-length-20476-cov-8.465746_pt1 | contig 20476 bp, 14 predicted proteins | sample MGYA00241452_ERZ501896 | MGnify/ENA primary metagenome ERZ501896 (study PRJEB25962, sample SAMEA2042111) | human gut metagenome | biome: human gut; feature: human-associated habitat; material: faeces... | reverse complement strand
TTAAATTGAATTATCGACCCAGGCCACCTCTATTGCCGATTCGCTGAATAGTTACGTGCTGTTTTTTATTTGCGTTTCGTTTTGAAAATTCAACCTTTCGTTTTACCTTTGCAACGAATCAAAGGATTATTATATTTTATAATTCCCGCGATAAAATCGCAACCACACGATTCACGCTTTATACCAGCAGCTACTTGACAATTAACCGAAAAACATAATACCTAACCAACCAAATCTCTGATATGCACAGAAATCTTGCAGTTTCAGCCTTGGCCATGGCCGTTGCCGTGACAACGCTGACATCCTGTGACCACCAGGAGTTCACCAGTGAAAAGGAGGATGCAAAACGCATCGACGTTCAAGTTCTTTCGCCCGAGCTTCAGAAGGTGCGCGACTACGTGCCCCTCTATGCTGTAATCGCCCACCGCGGTTCAACATTCTGGGCTCCCGAGGAAACCGAAGCCTCGTGGCGCTGGGCCCGCAATATGGGTGCCGACTATCTCGAGAGCGACATGCAGGCAACCAAAGACTGCATCGTCCTCGCTAACCACGACGAGAACCTCGCCCGCACGACCAACGTCGAAGATGTCTACAGCGAATATGTTCCCGCATCGCGCAAAGACTTCTACCGTTCGTTCAAGAAAGCCGACGGAACCCAGGCCTTCACCGAAGCCGACATCCAGGAACAGTATAACCTCGACGTCGCCAACTTCCGTCCGTACTACACGATGAGCTACTACTACCACGAGCTTCTCGCCCTCGACGCCGGAAAATGGTTCAACGACTCAAGCCCCGAGCAGGCTCGCGAAGGCTTCACCGACAACCACCTCTATGTAAGCGCCCTGCGCGACCAGGTCGCATACGCCGAGGGTAAATGCCTCAACCGCGACGCCCAGGGCGAGCGCGTTCTGACCTACAAGATCAAACCCGAATATGAAGGCATGAGCCTCAAGGAGATCCGCGAGAAGATGCCGCAGGCCAAATATATGGCATTCGTGGAATATGACTGGGCCAACGCATACGTAGCCGACCCGAAGGACAACGGCAACCGTCCCGGCATCTACATCGAGTTCAAGGAATCGTGGCTGAACCCGTCGAACATGGAGCAGCTCGTCTACAACGACCTGACCGCCTGCGGCTGGAACATCATCGAGAAGCCTGAAGCTGAAAACGCTCCCTTCTATGTAAACGGCAAGGTCAACATCGCCAACACCAACGGTAAGGTTATCCTCCAGACGTTCTCGTTCGACGCCCTCCGCCGCGCCAACGACATCTTCAAGGGCCGCGTGCCGATGTGCTATCTCCTCTGGGAAGGCACCTACGCAACCGACGTGACCTACGCCACTCCGACCGGCTATGCCGCAGTCATCAAATGGGCTCAGGACAACGGCGCCCACATCATCGGCCCGGCTATCTCAGGCGCTCCCAACAACTATCCCGAGATGAACGCCCCCTGGCAGGCCTACATGATCCGCAAATCGGGCATGATCAACCATCCCTACTCGTTTGACTCGTATGCCCAGATGGGTAAATACATGGGTGTATACAACTATGGTATCGAAACCAAATTCGACGACCTGATGAAAATTACCGTCGACCCGACCCAGTACACCGTGTTCGACTCGCCTGTCTCGCTGCCCATCTATATGGACGGATTCTTCACCAACCGCACCGAAATGTCGCTGCGCTATATGATCGAACAGGGCTTCCGCTGCAACGCCAAGCTCCCCAACCCCTTCTACACCAACAAGATCTACAACAACGCCGAGGCTCCCTCAGTTGTGCCTGACGCTGAAACAGTTCTTGAAGACCTCGGCTACTACAGATAAGCCGCTTCGGTTGACTTTCGATATAATTCATTCAACGACTAACGACAAAAATCCAAAACAATGAAGAAATATTTCGCGCTGCCCCTTATGGCCGCTGTATGTCTGACCGCCGGAGCCCAGGACTTTGACAATTCCCCGACCGTCAACATCGAGAAAAACGATATGAAATTCACCGTAGGTGCCCGCATGATGGGCGATGTAGCCTACTATCACAGTGATTTCACCAATCTGAAGTCAGGCGCTTCGCTGACCGATGCCCGCATCCGCACATCGTTCACCTACCGCGACTGGTACTTCTATGCCGACTTCGGCTTCGGCGGCGGCAAGTTCTCGCAGAAGAACATCTTCGCCCAGTGGAGCAAAGAGAACTCTGTAGGCGGCGTCAACTCGATCAAAGCCGGTTATTATAACGATCCCGGTTCCATGGCCCGCAACACCTCGCTCGGTTCATACCACTTCATCTCGCGTCCTGGCTCGACAATGGCTCTCGGACTCGGCCGTGAACTCGGTATCACCTACAAGTTCCGCAACAATATGTGGTTCGCCCAGCAGGGTATCTTCACCGACAACAGCTACAATGAGCAGTCGGTCGGCTTCGGCGGCGTAAGCCTCTCTGGTCGCTGGCTCGTCCGTCCGATCAACACCGAGGACATGACCTTCCATATCGGTGCCAACTTCAGCTGGACCCACCTCGGCGGCGGCGAAGTCACCAACAACATTATGAAGAAGACCCTGACCCTCGGCCAGCCCATGGAAACCTACGTTGACGGCAACGAAGACATGGTAAGCGCCGTTCTCCCCTGGGCCAACAATGTTGTGAACGTCGGTGCGGAAGTTCTCTTCCGTGTCCCGAAATTCTTCGCCCGCGGTGAATTCCTCTACAAGCATCTGACCAAGAAACGCGACAGCTACTCGCTCTTCGAGGATGCCCAGAACAACATCGACGCATGGGGCACCTATGAGGCATGGCTTGGTGCCAATCCTCTGCGTAACAACAATTTCTACGGCGGATATATCGAGGTCGGCTATCAGATCTTCGGCAAAGGCTACCGTTATAACAATGCCGACGCCGTTCTCGGCGGTCTCGACGGCAAAGCTCTCGAAGTTGTTGCCCGCTGGAACTATACCGGACTCAACGACGTTGTCGACGGCGAATATTACGACGTCAGCCGCGACCAGTACTATCCCGACGGTTACAAGGCTGACTACCCTTACAATTCGTCGAGCGTAGGCGGCGGTAATGTCAACAGCTTCACCATCGGCGTGAACTTCGCTTTCAACAAGTATGTCCAGGTTATGGCCGACTACACCTACAACCGTCTGAGCCGCGACAAACTCCCCTTCGACCGCGACATCCACGCTCTCCAGGGCCGTCTGCAGTTCACTTTCTAAGCAAATCCGGTTTCCCGAATAGTCGAGGGCGCCCTGCGGGGCGCCCTCGTTCGTTGTTTCTGATGTTTCTAATGTTTCTGATGTAGCTATCTTAGCTAGAAAGCGAACGCCGCGCGGCCTCAGGCCGTGCGGCGTTTTGTTGTCGGGGTGAAAGGATTCGAACCTTCGACCCCCTGCTCCCAAAGCAGGTGCGCTAACCGGACTGCGCTACGCCCCGATAAACAACACCGCAAAGATACGAATTATTTGCGGTGTGTGCAAATATGGCGATCAGTGACGGACGATGCGTATGAGCCACTGCTCGGGGGTATCTTCGACGTATTCCACGGGAATTCCGGCGTCGGTGAGGCGTGTTGCCATCTCCTGGGCGGGCGGAAGCTGGTGGGCGTGGATTCCGAGCTGGGCATTGGCGGCGTTGGCGGTGTCGCGTCCGCAGCTTTGGGCGAGTGTGACCGAGCCGGCGCCGGCGAGATTGTGGTAGTAGAGACGCATGATCGTTTCCATCGGCTGTTCGAGATGGGGCAGAACGTCAAGAAGAATCACGCGGTCATAGAGCGAGTGGACGGGGTCTTTCTCGATGTCGGTCAGCATGAAGCGCACGGGCAGGGGGAGACCGGCGTGTTTGTCGTGGGCCACGGCGAGCATTTCCGATGCGATGTCGACGGCGTCGATGTTGCCGAAGGGGCCTATTGCTTTTGCGAGCAGGGGCAGGAGGGAGCCTGTGCCTGTTCCGACGTCGAGCACAGTGTCGCCGCGGTGAACTTTTGCGAAGTCGATGATATGTTGCAGCTTGGCGTTGTCGGGGCGGTTGGGGCGCTCGTCGTAGCCGGCTGCTACGGAGTTGAAGAATTTAGCGGTTGAAGTCATTTGGCGAATGTGTTATAATTTTGGGATAAAGGTAGCCAAAAAAATCCAAACGGGCGCCAGCTTTTTAGATTTTTTAGAGGTGGATGGAAAAAGAAAGGGCGCCCGGCGAGGGGCGCCCTTGAGCGGCACGGGGCCGCGGGAAGTGCTTATTTCACGAGGATCTTTTCAACTTTGTTGCCCTGACGGCGGATGACGATCTGGCCGGGAGCGGGCTCTTCGAGGCGAACGCCCTGGAGGTTGTAGTATTCAACCGGGGTTGTGTCGATGGTGACAACTTCTTCGATGCCGCTGCTGGTGACATAGGTCACTTTGATAGAGGTGCACGAGGGGTTGAAGGTTGTGCCCGACGAGTTGGGGTTGCTCTTGAGGAAGTGGAAGTCAACCGAAGCGGCTTCGCCTGTCCAGATGTTGTCGGTGAGGGTTCCGGTGCTGGCGGTCGAGTTCTCGAAGTTCGAGGTGTACTGGCAGACGAACTCGATGCGTTTCAGGGTGACACCTGTTCCGGCGATAGTGGCGGTGTTGTCGCCGTAGAAGCGGAGGTCGGTGACATTCTTGGACGAGGTGAACACGCGCGGGGCGTTCTTGTCGTTGGTGCCGCGGCTGAGGGTTATCGAGGTCTTGCCGGCGGTGAATGTGCGGCCGTCAAGTTCTATGCCTTCGCCCGAAGCGGGAGCTTCGAAAGGATCGCTGAGGGTTGTCGGATCCTGGAAGTTGTAGGTGGCAGTCTCTTCGGTGGGCTGGACGGGGCCGGGTTCGCCGCCTTCGCCGTAGGTAACGATGACTTTCTGCATCGAGGGCGAGTATTTGCCCTGCGAGTCTTTGGCCCATGAGAAGGTTACCGAGGTAGCGTCGCCTGTCCAGACAGCGTCGGCGAGCGAGCCGCTGTCGGCCTTAGAGTTGTCGTAGTTGGCGGGATAGGCTGTCACGAACTCGATGCGGGTGATCGAAGCGCCGTTGGTCGAGCTGATGGTTGTCGAACCGCCGTTGTAGACGCGGAGCTCGACTTCGCTCTCTTCTTTCGACTTGTAGAGGCGCGGCGAGGTGTTGTTCGTACCCTTGTCGTTGACGAGGGTGATGACACCTGAGGTGAAGGTTACACCGTTGACGTCGACAGCGTTATCGGCGCCTGCGCCGGGCATCGACTGTGCGGGGCTGAGCGAGCCGGGCTGGGTGAAGTCGAATGTAGCTGTGTTGTCGCCGGGGTTGACGGGAGTGCCGCCGTTGTCTTCGAAGCGGGTGGGGAAGAGGACAACCTCGATGTTGTCGCCGATCTTGGTCTTGCCGATGAAGCCGTAGATGTCGGCGTCGTCAGCGGCAGCGACGTTGGTCACGGTCTTGCTCCAGCGGTTCCATAGGGTGAAGGTGGCTCCGTCGGCGGTAACGGTGAACTGGCGGTCGGTTTCGGTAGCTTCGACTTTAGCGCTTTCGAGGCGGACATAGTGGAGAAGGTTGGCGTCGGTCACCTTGTCGCCGGTGATGAGCTGGGGAGCTTCGGGAGCGCCGTTGATGCCTTCGGCGAATGTCGAGGCAACGGGGATGATTTCGGGCATTCCGTTGTATTCCTCATAGTGGCCGGTGGCGCCGGCTGCGATAACCTGGCCGTTGGTGTATTCCTGAGCTACGTCGCCATAGACGAATCCGTAGGTGTCGGCCTGCTTGACGAAAAGATCCTTGCCGTTCTGGTAGAGGACTGTCAGAGCAGCGTTGATAGCCTCGTCGGCAGCGGGTTTGGCCTGCATCCATTCGGCGAGCGAAGAATAGCCTTCGCCGGGCTGGGGAGGTGTCGGGGTGTCGCCACCGCCCTTGACGAAGATTTCGATCTTCGAGATGCGGATTTGTCCGGCTTTGGTGTCGCCGTCTTCGCCGAGAGTGGCTTTCTCACCGACGGTGAAGGTGATCGACGAAGCGTCGCCGGTCCATGTCATCTGGGTGTCGCCCTTGGCCTGGGTTGCCATGGCGCCTACAGAGGGAGTGAATGTCGTGTAGCGGTATTTGGCGTCTTCGGCGAGGGTGAAGACGATCTTCTCGATTTCCTTGCCCGAGATTGTCAGGTCGTTCTTGGCGTAGAGGCGCAGAGCTGCTGTGGCAGCGTGGTACTGCGGGTTGGTCGAACCGCCGTTGTTGACAGCCTTGGCGTTGATGCCGTCGACTGTGACGTCGAGAGCGTCGGCCGAGTGGTTGGCGTAGACGATAGTGACGTTGGTGGGCTGGTCGGGATTGTCGGGATTATCGGGGAGTTTGTCGCCCTTGACAGTGATCAGATAGAAGGCCGAGCCGGCGAGATAGTTAGCGTTGGCGGGCGAAGTGGCCGTTACCATGGCGTTGCCCGGACCCATGAGGGTCACAGCGCCTGAGAGAGCGTCGACAACGACGGCATCGGTGTTGTTCGAGGTGTAGAGAACCTCAACGCCTTCGGGCTTGGTCAGCACGGGAGCGGTGAAAGCTTTGCCGACTTCGGCTTCAACGACGCCGGGAGTGAAATACATGACAGGTTCCTCGCGGACAACGGGCTGGTCGGGAGTCGGAGCAGCCTCGACGGTCAGCGAATACTGGGCCGAGCCGGCGAGATACTTGTCGTTGGCGGGGGTTGTGGCAGTGATGATGGTAGTGCCGGGAGCCACGAGAACGAGAGCGCCGTCGGTGCCGTTGATGACGGCTACCGAAGAGTTGCTCGAGTTATAGCTGACAGCGGCGTCGGTAGCCTTGACGAGCACGGGGGCTGTGAAGGTCTGGCCCATGACAGCCTTGGCGGTAGCGGCCGAGAAGGCGAGTCCTGCGGGCTTGGGAGCTTCGGGCTGCTCGGGATCGACGGGGGTCGAGGCGGCTTTGACGGTCAGCACATACTGGGCCGAGCCGGCTTCGAATTCGTCGTTTGCGGCCGAAGTGGCCATGATTGTGGTTGTTCCTTCGGTCAGAGGGGTTACAGCACCTGTGGCGGCGTCAACGGTGGCGACAGCGGGAGTCGAGCTTGTGTAGCTGATGGCGGCTGTCGTTGCGAAGGTGAGCGTCGGGGCGGTGAAAGCCTCGCCGATGGTAGCTTCGGCGGTAGCGGCTGCGAATTCGAGACCTGCGGGCTGCTTGACAACGGGAACGTCGGCCTTTTCGCCGTAGATGGCGGGCAGCGAAGCGCTTGCGGCGACGTCGGTTGTCACGCTCGAGAATGTATTATGGTTGCTCTGATAAGCGATGATGTTACCGCGGCCCACGTTGGTGATCGTAGCGAGGCCGTCGGCGAAAGTCACTGTCCAGAGAGCGTTGGTGGCAGATGCTTTGTCGGCAAAGGTGTTGAAGCTGTTGTGGGTAGCGTCCATGCCGTAGTATTTGCCGTTGACGTCCTTGATATAGAACTGGCCTGCCTCGTCGCCAGCTTCGAAGGTGAAGAGATTGGCATCGGAAGCAACGAGCTTACCGTCGGCGAGAGCGACCTCGGTTGTCGGCATGTAGTAGCCTGTTGCAATCGGGCCTGCGAGACGGGTATTGTCGGCAAGGAGGAAGTATGAGCCTCCGGCTTCAATGGCCGAAAGAAGTTCTGCGGTGACGGTCTTTACAGCAGTGAGGGTGAGCGTAACGATGGCACTCGGCTCTTTGCCTTCGGCAACGGCGATAGCCTTGATGACGAAAGTCTCGCCTGCTGTTGTGGCGGCGGGAACGTCGATACCGGCGGCGGTGTAGACTGTCGACGAGGTTGTCGGGGTGGTGTTGTCGGTAGTGTAGTAGACGGTAGCGCCTTCGGGAACGTTCATCTTAACGTTGAGGGCATCCCAGTATTCGGCAGTGGCGCCGGTAAAGCCTTCAAAAGTGGGAGCTTCGGTCATGTTGGCGGGAGCTTCACCGGTGAAGCTGTAGCTATTGACCCATACAGCGCCGTTTGTGGTTGTGGGATTGTTGACGTCAATCGTGACACGATAATAGCAGTTGGCTTTCGGTTCGGCTATGGTCATCGTCACATCGGTGTTGTTGTATGACGAAGGAAGTGTAGCTGTAACCTTTGTCGTGGAAGCCTCGGGGAAAGTTGCGTCAGCAGAAACTTCAACGAAAATACTGTTGATGACAACGCTGGTGGCACCAAGCTTCTGCACATTGACAGCGACAGTCTTGACTGCTATGCCTAATTGTTTGACCGAGGTTAAAGCTGAAATGGTGTGGCCGTCAAAATCGTCCTTTTTTTTGCCGCCGATTTTGATGTAACCCCAGCCATTATTGCTATTGTTGGCGTTGGTAATGGTCCAGTTGCGATCATTTGAGGTTGTCGTGCCCGTATAAGCGTTGGAATTGGGCCATGTCGGACTGTCTTTTGGAAAATCGACCGTGACCGTAGATTCCGCAGCCCATGCGGCTATAAAGCCGAAGAGGCACAGAAAAGTCAGTAATAGTTTTCTCATGTTTAATTTATTTGGTTAACTTATAGATGAATAATCCCGATAGGCGATAGTCGCCGCAAAGTTATAAAACGCTGTCGAAATTTTCAAATATTCAGGGAGAGATTTCAGCTGAAAATCCGGCAAATTTAATCTAAATTTAATCTGAGCCGGGCGGCGCGCTAAAATAAGCCCTATAGGCCATATAGGCCCAATAATTTTTATAAGTCTTATAAAATTTATAATCTTATAACCGGGGCGCGCTTTATGGCGACAATTATAATGTTTGACAACATATTGTTTGGCTGTTTCGTCGAAAAGTGCTACTTTCGTAGCCGACCCGCGAACCGGGCCTGTGTCTATTCTTAACTTCTAACCTTTAACTGATTGAATGAGTTACCTTAAATTTGATAAAAGCCTGATGATTAATCTCGAGCAGTCGCTCCGCAAGGAAATGCTCCGAACCAATCAGTCAGGCGCTTATCACTGTACTACGGTCGTTGACTGCAACACGCGCAAGCAACACGGCCTGCTGGTAATCCCCATCAAGGAATTCGGCAATACGAGCCACGTGATGCTTTCGTCGATGGATGTCACCGTTATTCAGCACGGCGCGCCGTTCAACCTCGATCTCCACCGCTATCAGGGGGGTGTCTACTCCCATCAGGGGCACAAATATATCCGCGAGTATGACTGCGAGAGCGTTCCGCGGACAACCTATCGTGTCGGAGGTGTCATTCTGACTAAAGAGAAAATCTTCATAAGCCACGAAAACCGTCTGCTTATCCGCTACACCCTCGTCGAGGCCCATTCGCCGACAATGCTCAGGCTGAGGCCCCATCTGGCTTTCCGCGAGGCGAACGCCCTCGTGCAGGCCAACGACAAGCTCAATACGGAGTGTCCCGAATGTGCCAACGGAGTGTCGGCGTGTCTCTATCCGGGCTATCCGCGGCTTTACATGCAGTTCAACCACCGGCCCGAGTGGCACTACGAGCCGAACTGGTATAACGGCTTTGAATATGTCAAGGACATGGAGCGCGGCGTCCCCTACGTCGAAGACCTGTGGGTTCCGGGCTATTTCGACATTCCTATAAAGAAAGGTGAGTCGATAATCTTCTCGGCCGGCGTCAGCGAGATTCAGCCGCGTCAGCTCTCGAAGATGTATGAGCGCGAGATAGCGTCGCGCACGTGCCGCTCGTCGTTCTTCAACTGCCTGAAGAACGCCGTGAAGCAATGCTATATCAAGGAGGACGACAAGATGTATCTCATCTCGGGTTTCCCCTGGGGCAAGATTCTTGCGCGCAATACCTTCATGGCGCTTCCGGGCGCTACCATTGCCATAGACCATAAAGATGACTATCACGCCATAATGGCCACGGCCGCCGAAGAGCTCGAACGTTTCATGGCCACGGGCGAGACTGTCGGCAACCGCATCGCCGGCATCGACCTGCCCGACATTCCGCTATGGACGCTGTGGGCGCTCCAGCAGTATGCCCGCGCCTACGGTTATGAAGAGACGCGCGAGCGCTATCTCGGACTGGTGGCCGGTCTCGTCGACTACGTTGCCGAAGGACGCCACCCGAATCTCTTTATCGACGAGCGCGGAATGCTGTCGACCGACGGATCGGTGACTCCCGTGTCGTGGATGAACGCCGCTCTCGACGGCAAGCCCGTAGTGGCCCGCAGCGGCTATCTGGTGGAATTCAACGCGCTCTGGTATAACGCACTGGTGTTTGCGTCGAAACTCGTCGAGGAAGTCCCCGAGATGGCCGAGGCCGCCGGACGCTGGACGGCCCTCGCCGAAAAGCTCAAGCCGGCGTTTACCGACACCTTCCTCAACGACTACGGCTATCTCTACGATTATGTCGACGGCACCTACGCCGACCCGAGCGTGCGTCCCAACATGGCTGTGGCCATCGGACTCGACTATTCGCCGCTCGACCGCCGACAGCGCAAGAAAGTACTCGACGTCGTCACCCGCGAACTGCTGACCCCGAAAGGGCTGCGCACACTGTCGCCCAAGAGCTACGGCTACCGCCCGTTCTATCTCGGCTCGCCCTACGATCGCGAGATGGCTCTCCATAACGGGCCGGCGCGCCCCTGGCTCATGGGCTTCTACGCCGACGCCTATCTGAAAGTGTTCGGCATGAGCGGAGTGAGCTATATCGACAGGATGCTTATCGGCTTCGAAGACGAGATGGGCAACGGCTGTGTAGGGTCGCTGAGCCAGCTCTACGACGCCAATCCGCCCTATGAGGGACGCGGCGCCATCAGCCACGTTACCAACGTTGCCGAGATTCTGCGGACCCTGCGCACTCTGAAGAAATTAAACCTGTAAAAACCTCCACACTTCCGCTAAATGAAAGCTCTAATGTTCGGGTGGGAGTTCCCACCGCATATTCTGGGCGGTCTCGGCACCGCCAGCTACGGCCTCACTCGCGGCATGTGGCAGTGTGGCGACATGGATATAACCTTCGTCATCCCCAAGCCCTTCGGTGACGAAGACCGCCACTTTGCCAACATAATCGGCACAAGCCAGACTCCGATAGCCTGGCGCGACGTCGACCGCGACTATGTCGAGCAGCGCATCGGGCGCGTCATGTCGCCCGACCTCTACTACCGGCTGCGCGACCATATCTACGCCAACTTCGACTATATGCGCACCAACGACCTGGGATGTCTCGAGTTCTCGGGCCGCTATCCCGACAATCTTGTCGAAGAGATCAACAACTATTCGATCTGCGCAGGCGTCATAGCCCGCACGCTCGATTTCGACGTCATACACAGCCACGACTGGCTGACCTATCCGGCCGGAATCCATGCCAAGCAGGTCACAGGCAAACCTATGGTCATCCATGTCCACGCCACCGAGTTCGACCGTTCGCGCGGCAAGCCCAACCCGACGGTGTTCGGCATCGAGCTCGACGGAATGCGCAACGCCGACCATATCATAACCGTCAGCAACCTGACGCGCGACACCGTCATCAACAAATACGGCATGGATCCCGCCAAGGTCACCACCGTCCATAACGCCGTCACACCGCTCAGCCCCGACCTTCTCGACATAAAGATGCCCAAAGGGAAAGACAAGGTCGTCACCTTCTTAGGGCGCATCACAATGCAGAAAGGGCCCGAATATTTCGTCGAGGCGGCTGTGAAGGTTCTGAAAAACAACCATAACGTCAGATTCGTCATGGCCGGCTCAGGCGACATGATGAACAAGATGATCGATCTGGCCGCGCGTCGCGGCATCGCCGACAGGTTCCACTTCCCCGGGTTCCAGAAGGGACGTCAGGTCTATGAGATGCTTGCCGCCAGCGATGTCTATGTCATGCCCTCGGTCAGCGAGCCGTTCGGCATCTCGCCGCTGGAGGCCATGCAGATGGGTGTGCCGTCGATAATATCGAAGCAGAGCGGCTGTGCCGAGATTCTGACCAATGTCATCAAGACCGACTACTGGGATATCGATGCCATGGCCGACGCCATCAACGCCATAATAACCTATCCGGCGCTCTACAACCAGCTTCGCAGCGATGGTCTCGACGAAGTCAACCGCATAACCTGGGACAAAGCCGGCCGGAAGGTTATCGACATCTATCACCGCGTCACCGGCAAATAAACCTATCACTACCTTATTTTATAGAACACGACAACAATGAAAGCAATCTGTTTTTATTTCCAGATACATCAGCCGTTCCGCCTCAAACGCTACCGCTTTTTCGACATAGGCAACGACCATTATTATTTCGACGACTTCGCCAACGACGATATCATCACTCGCATAGCTGCCAACTCCTACATACCCGCCGCCGAGAGCCTGCTGCGCATGATCGAGGCTACCAACGGCGCTTTCCGCTGCGCTATCTCGGTGACAGGAACGGCTCTGGATCAGTTCGAGCAGTATGTGCCCGAATTCATCGACCTGCTGAAGAAGCTGGCCAAGACCGGCAAGGTAGAGTTCCTTGCCGAGACCTACGCCCACTCGCTGGCGTCGCTTGCCGACCCTGAGGAATTCCGCCTGCAGGTCAAGGCCCACAGCGAGAAACTCCATACCCTGTTCGGCGTCAAGCCGAAAGTTCTGCGCAACACCGAGCTAATCTACTGCGACGACCTCGCTCCGCAGATCTACGACATGGGCTTCAAAGGGTGCATAACCGAGGGCGCCAAGCATATTCTGGGCTGGAAATCGCCCAACTACGTCTACAGCGCCGCCTCGTGCCCGAAGCTTAAACTGCTGCTCAAGAACTCGAAGCTGAGCGACGATATCGCCTTCCGCTTCTCGAACACCGAATGGGACGGCTATCCCATGACTGCCGACAAATATATCGACTGGATCGCATCGACACCGGCCGAGGAACAGATAATAAACCTGTTCATGAACCTCGAGACCTTCGGCGAACTGCAGCCCGCTTCGTCGGGAATATTCCAGTTCCTCGAGGCTCTGCCGCGCTTCGCCGCAGAGCGCGGCGTTGAGTTCTGGACGCCGACCGAGGCTGTGCAGAAGCTGAAATCTGTTGCCGAACTGTCGGTCATGCACCCCATATCGTGGGCCGACGAAGCGCGCGACACCTCGGCATGGCTCGGCAATCAGCTCCAGCAGGAGGCGTTCAACAAACTCTACAGCGTTGCCGAGCGCGTCCGTCTGGCTACCGACCGCAAACTCCACGAGGACTGGCTGCGCCTTCAGGCCTCCGACCACTTCTACTATATGTCGACAAAACATATGGCCGACGGCGATGTCCACAGCCATTTCTCGCCCTACGACACCCCGTTCGACGCCTTTACGAATTATATGAACGTGTTGGCCGACTTTATTGTGCGCGTCGAAGAGCAGTATCCCCTTTCGATCGAGAACGAGGAACTCAACGCGCTGCTGACGACGATACGCAATCAGGAGCGCGAGATCGAGAACCTCAACAAAGAGGCGGCGTCGATGCGACAGAATATCGAGCATCTCAACGAAGAGCACCGGCTTCGCGAACCCAAAAAGAAAGAAGCGGCCGAGGCTCCCGCCAAGCCTAAGAAAGTAGCGGCCGGAAAACCGGCTGCCAAAAAGGCTCCCGCAAAGAAAGAAAAAGCAGAGAAGTAAAGAATATACTCAGAGGTGCGCCCGCCCGCCTTGGGCGCATACAATGCCGGAGGAGTTCGTGACGAATTCCTCCGGCGTCGTTGATGGCGCCCGGGATAATGCGGGAAAGAGGGGGCGGGGGAGCGCGGCGGCGTAGCTTTGCCGGAAATATTCACTGCAATGGTTTACAGCTACGACGAGATGGTGGAGCTCTGGCTTCTCCACCGCTATCACGAAACGGCGCGCACGGATGCTCAGGTTGTGCGTGCCGACGGCATCGACCTGCGCCGGCTTGCCGCCGACGAGATGCGCTCCTGGTTTATGAATCTGCTCGACACTGCTCCGCGCGAACTTCTTGATCCTGACGATATAAGCGATGTGGCGCCTGTTCCCGTGCGTCTCGCCGACGGACGTCTGGCGATCACGCTTCCCGAGAGCTGTCGGCGCGTTGTCGGGGTCAGACTTGCCGGCTGGGAGCGGTCGGCGACGATTCTGACCGACAGGGAGTCGGCCGCGGCGCGGCGGCAGTGCTCGCCGATGAGCCGCGCGGGCAGCCATTGTCCTGTCGCCGTTGTCGACGGACGCAGACTCATAATGTCACCTTCGGAACCGCCTGAGGTCGAACAGCTGCTTGTGTGCCTCGCTCCGGCCGAGGGAACGCGCGGCGTCTATCGTCTCGACCCGCGCGCACTGTCGACTATTCCGCACATTAATGACTAAACCTTTATTGATACGAAATGACAAACGAAGTATTTCTTACGGCGCGGCAGGCATGGGGCGAATGGGCCGGCCTGCGCGCACGCCGCGACCGTTTCAAGCGGTTCGTCTACGGTGATCAGTGGAGCGATCCGGTGACGTTGCCCGATGGCCGGACCGTCAGCGAATATGAGGCTATGGCTTCGTCGGGAGCTCATCCGCTGACGAACAATCTTCTGCGACAGATTGTGAAGACAGTCGTGGGCCGCTATCGCACCGACGTCGCCACGGAAGAGGGCAGTGGCGGACTCGCTGACATAGTCTCGATGAACAGTCTCGACGAGCTCGACGCCCGTGCCCTCGAAGAGTTTCTTATCTCGGGCTGCGCCATTCAGCGCATAACGGCCGAGAAGAGAGCCGAGGGGAACGGGGTGTGGGTCGACAATGTGGCTCCCGACCGTTTCTTTGTCAACAGTTTCACCGACCCGCGCGGCCACGATATCGAGCTTGTCGGGATGCTCCACGACATGAGCCTCGGCGAGGTCCTGATCCGTTTCGGCGGGGGCAACCGTCGGCGCGAGAAGCGGCTGGCGGCCATCTACAGCGAGAGTGCCCTGACGGGAGGATTCCTGACAAGCTGCGGATGCGAGGATTTCGACGTGGCCGCGCGCGCTGACCGCTGCCGCGTTGTCGAGGTGTGGACTCTCGACTCGGTGGAGCTGCTTGCCTGTCACGACCGTCGCGCGGCGCGGCTCGTGCTTGCCGACGCTTCGGAACGCGACCGCGTCGAGAGTATCAATGCCCGGCGCCGGAGACTCGGGCAGCCGACCATAGCCGTGCAGCGGCGTCGCTCTGTCAGATGGCGCGGCAGCTGGTTTGCCCCCGACGGCACACTGCTCGCCACTCAGCTGTCGCCTTACAGTCACGGCTCTCATCCGTTCTGCGTGAAGCTTTATCCGCTCATCGACGGCGAAGTTCACCCGTTTATCGAAGATATCGTCGACCAGCAGCGTAATATCAACCGGTCGATAACGCTGATCGACCATATTCTGGGGACTTCGGCCAAGGGAGCGCTGCTTTATCCGATAGAATCGCTGCCGCGCGGAGTGGAGCTGAACGATGTGGCGGCGATGTTCAGCCGTCCGGGCGCGGTTATTCCCGTCAGTCAGACGCGCACGCAGACAATGCCGCAGCTGCTGTCGACCTCAGCCAACCCCGCGGCCGCCCAGCTGCTGCGGATCGAGATGGAGATGATGGAGAAGGTCAGCGGCGTCAGCTCGGCCCTTCAGGGGCAGAACGTCGAAGGGCTCGGAGGCTCGGCGCGCCTCTACGCCGCGCAGGCCGAGAACGCCGCGGCTGCCATGCGCGATATTTTCGACACATTCACCTCTTTCAGAACCTCGCGCAACGCCAAGGCGCTCGCTTCGGCAATAAACAAACCCGCAGGAGCGGGCGTTGATAAAAGAAGGAAAGAACCGTCGGCCAAGGGCGAAAAACCGGACTGACAGATTCTCCGGCGAAAAAACATGACGAAGTTAATCGCCGATTGACCAATATTCACTAACTTTGCGACGCTCAATCGGGAGCGCCCCGTTTCGCGCTTCCGAACGTCACCCTAAACACTCATCATCAACGATGGAACAGAAACAACTCGACCGCCTCAGCTACGCCCTCGGCCTTAGCATGGGCAACAACTTCCGCGCCAGCGGAATCAATGAAATCAATGTCGACGACTTTGCCGCCGGCGTGGCCGCAGTGTTCTCGGGCGAGAAACCCGCCATGAGCTACGAAGAGGCCAAGGAGGAAATCCGCGTCTACTTCACCGCTCTCGAGAAGAAGCAGCAGGAAGCTGCCGCCGCCGCTTCGAAAGTAAACGAAGAAGCCGGAAAGAAATATCTCGAAGAGAACGGCAAGCGCGTAGAAGTGAAGACAACCGCCTCGGGACTTCAGTATGAAGTGCTGATCGAAGGCAAGGGCCCGCGTCCGACCGCAGCCGACGAAGTCACCGTACACTATACCGGCCGCCTTATCGACGGCACTGTTTTCGACAGCAGCGTAGAGCGCGGCGAACCCGCTACCTTCGGCGTCACTCAGGTTATCCCTGGATGGGTCGAGGCTCTTCAGATGATGAACGAAGGCTCGAAATGGCGCCTGTTCATTCCGTCGAATCTCGCCTACGGCCCCAACGGAGCCGGCGGCGTCATCGGCCCGAACGCAACGCTGATATTCGAGGTAGAGCTTATCAAAGTCAACAAGAAATCAAACATCATTATCTAAATAAATCCTTTTCAACCAAAATGAAGAAAATTATTCTTGCTGCCGGCGCATCGCTGATGATGCTTGCCGGAATGGCATCCTGCAACGGCTCGTCGAGCAGCGCTGCCGGCGCCAGCGACTCAACCAGCACAACCATGGGCGAATTCAACGGTTCGATGCTCAACCAGCAGATGGCATCCGTTCCTGAGGAAATGCGCGCCAAATACAACAAAGACGAAATTCTCAAGGGTATCGAATACATGATCAACATGGATACCACCAAAACCAGCTATTTCACCGGCCTGAGCATCGGCCAGAACCTCGCCGGAATGCTCATGCAGATGGAAGAATCGGGAATTTCTGTCGACCGCAAGGCCTTCATGAACGCCTTTAAGCAGGCTTTCCTCGCCGACAGCGTCGGCGATATGGTCTCGATCCAGGCCCGCTTTCAGAAGGTCATGAACGCCGTTCAGCAGCAGATGATGGCCGAGCAGCAGAAGAAAGCCGAGGCTGAGGCCAAAGCTAAGGAGAACAGCCCCGAGGCCAAGAAGAACAAAGCCGACGGCGCCGCTTTCGTAGCCAAGAAAATGAAAGAGGATCCTTCGATCAAGAAGACCGCCAGCGGTCTGGCCTATAAGGTTCTCGAGCAGGGCACGGGCGAAATGCCTACCGATGCCGACCAGGTTGTGGTAGCCTACAAAGGCACCCTCATCAACGGCAAGGAATTCGATTCGAACGACAACGCTACCTTCTCCGTGCGCGGCGTTGTTCCCGGATTCGCCGAGGCTCTGAAAATGATGAATCCCGGCAGCCACTATGTTATCTACATTCCCGCCGAGCTTGCCTATGGCGTTGACGGCACTCCCGACGGTTCGATTCCCCCGATGTCGACCCTCGTGTTCGACGTGACCGTGAAATCGATCGCCAAGAAATAAGCTGATAAACAAACCTTAACGAGCGAGAGGCGCCGCCGCACTGAGCGCGGTTCCTCTCGCTTGTCATATCCACGGAAAAACATTATGCAAGCTTCGGCATGGCTGACGGTGGCGCTGCTCGTCGTCAGCAACATTTTCATGACATTCGCCTGGTATGGCCATCTTAAACTTCAGCAACTAAAAATCATAACGTCGCAGACGTCGCTGATCTGGGTTATCCTGATCTCATGGGGCATAGCTCTGCTCGAATACTGCTTCATGGTGCCCGCCAACAGAATAGGGTTCGAGGGGAACGGCGGCCAGTTCTCGCTTATGCAGCTGAAGGTCATGCAGGAATGTATAACTCTGGTTGTCTTCACTGTTTTCACCGTCGTGCTTTTCCGCGGCGAACCGCTCCACTGGAACCATCTGGCGGCATTCGTATGTCTCGTGGCTGCAGTTTATTTTGTGTTCATGAAATAGAATCCCGTATGCGGTTTTTTATGGGAACGGCCGAGGTTTTTGTGATTTCGGCGAAAAATCACTATCTTTGTGCGCTTTATTGGCTGCCGCGACTGTCGGGCGGCCTTACGGCATACTAAAACAAGATAAATCAAATCATTAAATAATCAATGGCAACCCTTGAAAAAATCCGCAGCAAATCAGTGCTGCTATTAGTCATCATCGCCGTGGCCCTTCTCGCCTTCATCTTGGGCGACTTCCTGACCTCGGGCCGCTCGTTCTTCAGCAACAGCACCACTGTAGCCGAGGTCGGCAACTCAAAGCTTTTCGGCAATACGAAAATCAACATCAACGAGTTCCAGAGACGTCTCGAAGAGGCCAGCCAGCAGGCTCAGGCCCAGGGCCGCAAATACGACAGCGCCGTGCTTCAGCAGCAGGTTCTGACGCAGATGATTTCAGAGGCTCTGTTCAACGAAGAGATGGATCGTCTGGGCATCAAGGTTACCGACGCCGAACTCTCCGACGCCATGCTCGGCCAGAACGCCGGCTATCTCAACAGCATGGTTCAGCAGCAGTATGGCGTTGAAAGCGCAACCCAGCTCCACGACATGGCCTTCAATCCCTCGAAATATCAGCTCGACGCCGATCAGGCAGCCCGCCTGCGCGCGATCTGGATTGATCTCGAGAAAAATATCGAGGAACAGCTCCGCGGCCAGAAGCTCCAGACTCTGTTCATGGGAACTCTCGTGGCCAACGACCTCGATGCCAAGGCTCTCTACGACGAGAACGCTTCGACAGCCCACATCCTCTACACCAAGAAAGATTATTCGAGCCTCGCCGACGACAAATATCCTGTCACCGACGCTGAAATCAATGCCGAATATGCCGAGCGCAAAGGCCGCTACGAGCTCGCCGAGCCGATCCGTCAGGTCGAATATATCGCCGTCGACATCACTCCGAGTCCCGCCGACATCCAGGCCGGCCAGAAGCGCGTAGAAAATGCTCTGGCAGGTCTTAACACCAAGGAAGGCGCTACCGGCGTCGAAGATATGGACGGCTTCCTCGCCGAGCGCAAATCTCTCACCCGTGGCGCCATCACCGATCAGGCAATGAAGAGCTTCGTCGACAGCGCCACAGTAGGCAAAGCCGCTCTGGTAAGCCATCGCGGCAACGACTACACACTGGCCAAGCTGATGGGTTCGACTTCGCAGGTCGACTCTGTGCTGATCGACTTCCTGATGGTTCAGGGCACCCGCGCACAAGTCGCTAAGATGGTGGCCGATCTCAACGGCGGCAAATCGTTTGCCGACGCTGCTAAAGACAGCCTTGTGGCAGGTTCGCAGGACAGCACCTGGATTCAGATGACAGCCGCCGACATGGCCTCGCTCCGTCCGGCTATCGACGGCGCAACCCTGGGTCAGTGGTTCACCCCCGACACCCTCGCCGAGAACGGCCGCATTTTCCGTGTGCGCCAGCGCAAGGCTCCGGTGACCGTCTACGACATTGTCGAAGTCAACTATGTGCTCGAGCCGAGCAACGCCACCTTCAACAAGCTCTTTACCGACCTCGACAAATATGCCAAGACAAACAACAATGCCAAATCCTTCAAGGAGAACGCCGCCAAGGCCGGCTATAACGTTCAGGAAACTCTTGTCGGAAACTCTTCGCCGATGATCGGCAACCTCAACGAAACCCACAATGCTGTCGCATGGGCTCTCGATGCCAAGAAGGGTCAGGTTTCGCCTGTGTTCGGCGAACAGACCGACGACCGCCTCATTGCCGTGGCTGTGGCCGATACCTATGAGGACTATATGCCCGCCAGCTACAGCGATGTCCGCTCTGAGCTCGAGACACGCGTGCGCAACGCCAAGAAGGGCGACGCCCTGCTGAAGCAGTATCAGGGTAAAGCCAAAGACGTTGCCGGTTACGCCAAGGCCATGGGCGCTTCTGTCGACACCACCACCGTTACCTTCGGCCAGATCTTCATTCCGGGTCTCGGCCCCAACGAAAGCGCTCTGACAGCTGCCGCTGCCGCTGCCAAGAAAGGCCAGATGGTCGGCCCGATGAAAGCCAATAACGCTCTGGTTGTGTTCACCGTTACCGACATCGAGACCGAGGGCCGTCCGTTCAATGCCGACGAAAGCGCAGCCCAGTTCGTTCAGACCCGCGGTGCAGGCGCGCTGAGCCGTAACATCGTCAACATCATCAAGGGACGCCGCAAGGTTCAGAACAATATCCCCCACTTCTTCAAGTAAGAACAGCTTCTGAAAAGAGATACCCGCGGGGTCCGGCAGTCAGCCGGGCCCCGCGCTGTTGTTTAGGCTTTATCCCGAAGTATCCCGATTAATCCTGATTAATCCCGATGAACCCCGAAATTTCCATTTTTTTTGGCTATTTTTGCGGAAAATAGTCTTACCATGAAAAAAATTGCCACCGCACTGTTGTTTACGGCCGCTATGGGCGCCGTCGCCGGAAATGTCGATGTTGAATGGGAGGTTGTCGGCCACGCTCCTACACAGGAATGGCGCACCGCCTACACCCAGCGTTTCACGCTCCGAGGCGATCTCGCGCGCTTGAAGGGGTCAGCGGATTTTCCCGGTGGGCACACGTTGTCTCAGGAATAGAGTGCGGCCA